>Ga0213868_10003850_pt1 | contig 13878 bp, 14 predicted proteins | sample PICome_9_FD_160087 | JGI IMG/M metagenome (GOLD analysis project Ga0213868, IMG submission 160087) | Coastal seawater microbial communities near Pivers Island, North Carolina, United States - PICO127 | ecosystem: Environmental > Aquatic > Marine > Coastal | place: USA: North Carolina...
CATGACGAACGTGTCATTGTTAAGGACATCAGTGTCAACAGCATGTGTGAACACCATCTGTTGCCGTTCCATGGTGTTGCCCATATTGGTTACATTCCGAACGAGAGCGGGAGGATCACGGGCCTTTCCAAGTTGGCTCGCGTCACCGATGTTTTCGCCCACCGGCCACAGGTGCAAGAACGCTTAACCTCTCAAATTGCTGATTCGATCATGGAGATACTTCAGCCGCGCGGTGCGATCGTGATCATTGAAGCCGAGCACATGTGTATGTCGTTGCGTGGTGTGCGAAAGCCTGGTGCGGTGACAACAACGAGCGTGGTTCGTGGCAGTTTGCGCGATGCCGCAACGCGCGCTGAAGCCATGGCATTGATTTCCTCAGGCCGGTAGCGCAATGAGCATTCGGAATCCCGGCGTCATCATGGGGATCCTTAATGTCACACCTGATTCATTTTCTGATGGCGGCCGTTATGCAGATGTGAACGCGGCCGTGCTCGCGGCTGAGGCAATGGTGAGCCACGGAGCCCAGATAATTGATGTCGGTGGCGAGTCCACCAGGCCCGGAGCAGATCGCATTCCCGTTGATGTGGAACTTGATCGTGTTCTCCCCGTGATAAAGGAACTCGTCATTCGAGGCCTGTACGTCAGTATCGACACCATGCACGCGCAAGTTGCTCACGCAGCGGTAGATGCCGGTGCCTCCATGATCAACGATGTCAGCGGCGGACTTTCTGACCCAGCAATGTTGAGCACCGCAGCGGAATTAAATGTGCCTATCATTCTCATGCACTGGCGTGGGCCGAGCAAAACAATGCAAGAGAACATCGCTTTCAGCGACGTTGTGCAGGAAGTTCGAACCGAGTTGCAGTTACAAGCGGAACGCGCGCTTGCCGCAGGAATCAACAAGAACAACATAATCCTTGATCCGGGTATTGGGTTTGGCAAGACTTTTGAACACAATTGGGAACTGCTTCGCCATATTGATCATCTTCAGAGTCTGGGCTTCCCACTCCTTGTTGGTGTTTCTCGCAAGCGTTTCCTCGGGCATCTCTTGGCTGATTCTGGTGGTGTTGAACGCTCCGAGCAGGACAGGGATATTGCATCCGCGGTAATTGGTGCCCAGTTGCTTCAGCGGGGGGTTTGGGGAGTTCGCGTTCATGATGTGAAGGCAACGAGTGATGCAATCAAGGGGCTCAACGCGGTCAACCCCAATCCCGCCATGGACACGATTGAGATATTTGGTGTCAGGGATTACGGCTATCACGGTGTGCTGGAACATGAACGCGAGAATGGTCAGTACTTTTCCATTGACGCCACCTTGGGAATCTCCATTGCACATGCAGCGCAGACCGACGACCTCGCTGATACCGTCAATTACGCGGAAGTTTCTGATGCAATCAGAGCACGAATCACCGGTGAGCCGGTTGATCTGATTGAGAAACTTGCTGAGTCCATTGCCTCGGATTGCTTGAAGTTCCCGCAGGTTGTCTCCGTCAACGTCAGGGTGCATAAACCCGATGCGCCCATTGAAGGTGATTTCGGTGATGTCGTTGTCAGCCGTTACAAGCACAGGTAGTTGGTGATCATTCCTGTGAACACCTATGTCATCGCCTTTGGTGCAAATCTCGATCAGCCTGTGGACACCTTAAAAGGTGCGTATATCAAACTTGCAATGTTGTGGAAAGTCGTGGGCGCATCGAGCCTTTATCGCACCGCACCGGTCGGTGGAGTTGAGCAGGGGGATTTCACCAACGCTGTCGCTGTTTTCGAGACCGAACTTTCACCCACAGAGGTATTGGATGAACTTCACCGCGTGGAAAACGAATTCGGTCGCACTCGTGAAATTAGGTGGGGTCCACGAACACTGGACCTCGACATCATCGCAGCGTGGTGCGATGGTGAGCCTGTCACGATGGACACGACCGACCTCACGATCCCGCATCCGCGAGCATTTGAGCGGTCATTTGTCACGGTGCCCTGGAATGGGATTTCGTTACCAAGTAAGTTTCGTGAACTTCCTGGACATGGGAGCATTGATCAACTTCAAAGCACTTGTGATTCATTGACTGCAATCCCCGAGAGGCTAGATGCGTGATGGGTCAAACCAAGCTCTCTCACCTGGCCATCATTTTTGTTGTCCTTGGTGCCATTGGGTGGGCAAGCGCAGAAATAGTTCAAGGCCAGACGGGGCGAAGTATCCCGGTGCCGAGCCTTGCGCCTGCTGCTCTCTGGATTCTCGGGATCAGTGTTGGTCTCTGGACTTTTTTTGCCAAACCACGCCTCGAACGCAAACCGGGTGCCCAACCGTTCCCGCCGCTAGCGTCTGCGCGCATTGCAGTTCTAGCTATGGCGGCGAGCCGCACCGGTGCGGTCATTGCCGGGTTTTATCTTGGAGTCGCCCTCGTTGCTGTTGGGCAATCTGCAACACCGGCCGGATGGTCAACCATGATTTCGGGATTTCTCGCAGCCATCGGATCCATCATTCTGGTGGTTTCGGGCTTGTGGCTGGAATCTATGTGCGTTGCGCGCAATGAAGCCGATGGAAACAAATGACCATGTTCCACGCCGGGGTTAGCGCTTGCTGAGTCAAGGCTTGGGTAGTCTGGCGACATGAGCGAAAACATCCCGTTGGAAGACCTTCCATTTGATGAACTGCGCCACAAGGCATTTCATTTGGCGGAGAAGAAACTCGACATTGGATTCTTCACGGATGTCTTTGGCCACATGCCCGGCATGGTGGCAATTGAGGGCGAGGGCGGTGACCTCGGTTCAATCGGTGGCACGTTCATTGAGACCGTGCGCGCTGCCAAACAAATGTTTGGCCATGGGGAGATTGACCCCGAAATCGAGCCACTACTGCGTGCTCGGTTTGCTACCTATATTCGAGCTAACGATCCAAGTCACCAATAACAATAAAAGTACTTTTTATTGCCGCGGGCAATTGATCAATCTGAAGTCCCGCAAGAGTTCTGGTGAGCGCATCAAAGTTGTTGAAGGATGCCGAGCGCAACTTTAAACGCCACGGTGTTTTATCTCCTGCGCTGACCAGCAGCCATCCGTTAATACCCGTGGGGCCTTCACTCCAGGAGTACGTGGTTCCTTCAGGGGCGCGTACCACTTTGGGTAGAACTACATTGACGTCCACTGCAGGGGAACCGTTGATGGTATTGACACACTGATTAATGAGGTGCGCGCTCTGCTCCAACTCATGTGCGAGTTGAAGGAACCGCGACCTGGCATCGCCATCAACGGGCGCAGTGTTTTCAAGAAATTCCAATTCCGAATACAACATATATGGACTTGCGACTCGAAGGTCATTGGCCAGTCCACTTGCATGACCAACTGGGCCGCTCGCGCCGTGACCCAGTGCACTTTCTTTGACCAGAACCGCAACACCGGCAAGATCCGCCGCGTCAATGGAATCTCTCCATGGGGCGAGATTGCTCGTGATCTCAGTGGCAATCGCCCCTGCAGCGCTAATGAGCTCTGGATCAAGGTCATGCGCAACGCCACCGATGCGGGCAAACATGGGGTGCACCCGATTGCCGGTTGCACTCTCAAACCACACCGTGATTTTTTCGCGCAAGGTGCGGCAACTCCGTGACTGCGAATCGGTAACGGTCCCCACAAGGAATGCCAAGTGAGCGTTCACGCGCGTGAGTTCTGCCATGAGCATGCGAATCCACGTGGCACGAACGGGTGGCGTGATGCCCATGGCGGTTTCAAGGGTGAGTGCAACGCCAAGTTCTGATGCAAATGGGGAAAACCAGTCATGGCGGTTGGCCAACATCATGATTTGTTTGTAATCACGTGCCTCAAAGAGTTTTTCTGCTCCTCGGTGCATAAATCCAATGCGTGGTTGTGCTGAAACTATGGTGTCGCCATTAAGAGTGAGGTGAAGTTGGAATCCACCTTGGGCAATCGGGTGAAAATCGCCTAAATCCAGGCTGATGTCACCGGGAGCCAGACCCACTCCAACAATCAGTTCTCTCAAGCCCTTACTCATGTGGGCATCGTTGCATGCCTCATGCAAGGGGTTGAATGAGCCACCGAAAGTCACTGGCCTTGTGAGGTCGCTCGAGAATTGCAGGCGGAAGTCCCAGTTCGACTCCGGTCTCAATGAGTGAATCAACGCTGACGTGGGCGGTGATATTCATTGAGCCATCTGGAACAGGGCGCTTGGCCCTGCCGTGTGAGTAACCAATGAGAGTCCCAGAATCAAAAAGTCCGGATTGGCGTTGCTCGAGCGTGTGTGAGTAGTCGATCGCGATGGCGCTGCCGGAATCAAAAATTCTTAGCAGGGTTTCCCACGCTCGATCGCGGGCTAAGCCCACTTCACGCCGGGCACCAATCACTGTTACCGGCCACCACGTCTCCAGCCAGGCGCGCTCAATGTCGTTAACCTGATCACCCAGTTGTTCATGCCCTGTCTCGGGTTCAACGAGGACACTGCAAAAGTTCAGGTCAGCATCCACTTCAGCGAGCGTGCAGGGGATGTCATCAAGGAACTCATGCGCGATCACAACGCCGTTACCCCCGCGCGGTGTCAAATTGCGGGCATCCCCTTCCGCGAGGTTGTGTGACATAACGGTCCAGCGCTGGCCCGATTCCACAGCAGCGGAATGGAGATCATGGGCAAGTTGATTATTTCCCGCCCCCACATCGAGGACGGTGAACTCAGGTGGTGAGCCTAGGGAGAGAAATGTTCCGAGAGCGACATCGAAAATCCTTTGATTCGTGGCAGAGGAGTCCATGACGCTCGTGCGAAAGTGGTTTTCCGGATTTTGTTGCGTTCGATAAAAGCCTGATGTCCCGTAGTGCGCGGATTCCCAGGCCTGCTGCCACGGGATGTAAGGGGCCATAGTTGGTGACGTTAGTGACCCTTAGGCTTTCAACATGGACTCGCCCCCACGACTGCGCGTTGGTGTGGTCAGTGCTGGCCGAGTCGGTGCGGTGCTGGGAGCAGCGTTGCGCAGCGCAGGACACGTACTAACGGGGGTCGCAGCCGTTTCAGATATTTCCCTCTTGCGGGCTGAGGCCCTCCTTCCCGGTGTCCCCGTCTTGCCCGCAGATCAAGTGGCGAGGAATTGCGAGTTACTGATTCTTGCTGTGCCTGACGACGTGTTACCAGGACTCGTCGATGGATTTGCCCGGGCAGGAATCTTTCAAGCCGGGCAGTTTGTGGCTCACACCTCGGGTGGGTACGGAATTGGCGTGCTAGAGCCAGCGACCCTGTGTCAGCCAATGGCAATTCATCCGGCCATGACATTTACCGGAACAAGTGTTGATGTAAGCCGGTTACATGATGCACCTTTTGGAGTCACGGCACCCGAAAATGTCAGGCCAGTTGCTGAGGCACTCGTTGTTGAGATGGGTGGTGAACCAGTTTGGGTGCCCGAGGAAGCCCGTGCGGTGTATCACGCCGCCATGGTGCTCGGGTCCAATTACATGAATGTCTTGGTCAATGAATCACTCTCGTTGCTTCGCGAGGCGGGTATGGAAAACCCGACGCGACTTCTCACACCACTTCTCAGTGCATCACTGGACAATGCATTGCGCTACGGCGATAAGGCACTTACGGGACCGGTGGCACGAGGAGATTCGGCAACAATTGATAAACACTTGAAGGCTCTGGCGCACCGACCCAGCACCCGCCATGCGTATCAGGCGCTGGGCAGACTCGGGGTTGATCGAGCTTTAGAGGCTGGCATTCTTACTGTTGATCAAGCAGCACGAGTATTGATTACCTTGGGTGCAGATCTCGACGGGGAACCATTTGGAGGAGCGACATGACGATCGTTGCGCACACTCGCTCGGAATACCGAGAATTCATTGGCCGAAAGCCCGGCAAGCGCGCATTCGTCCCCACCATGGGTGCACTGCACGCAGGGCACTTGGAGCTGGTCAAGGCAGCGCGCCAGGAAGTCGGGCCTGATGGCGAAGTCGTTGTCTCAATTTTTGTTAACCCGACGCAATTTGGTGCGAATGAAGACTTGACCCAATATCCCCGTCCGTTCCATGAGGACGTGAAGTTGTGCACTGAGGCGGGTGTTGACGTGGTGTTCGCTCCATTGGTTGAGGAAATGTATCCCGGTGGCGTCTCGCTGGGGGATATGACATCGGTGCAGGCTGGGCCAGTTGGTTCAATCCTTGAGGGGGCATCACGCCCCGGGCATTTTGCTGGGATGCTGACCGTGGTTGCCAAACTCTTCAACCTCACCGGTCCTGATATCGCATTCTTTGGTGAAAAGGATTATCAGCAACTTGCTTTGGTTAGTGCAATGGTTCGCGATCTCAATTTCCCAATTGATGTGCGGGGTGTTACCACGGTTCGCGACACCGATGGCCTTGCACTAAGTTCACGCAATTTATATTTGAGTGATGCTGAGCGCGCAACTGCAGTTGCCATCCCTCGGGCACTGACCGCGGCACAAATGTGCGGGGGCAGTGTTCGCGAGAAACTCGCGGCCGCTCAGGCCGAGCTCGTTGGTGACATTGAAGTCACCTATCTCGCGGCCATGCGCAACGACCTTCAGGCGGCACTTGATCCTGATGCAACCGATGTTCCTGGACGAATTCTGATTGCAGCTCGAGTAGGCACCACTCATTTAATTGATAACTGTCCGATCTCGGTTGGTGTGTGAGTCGTGCCCCTAACTGTTGACCGTTGGCTTGCATCCGATCCACCAGGATGGACCGTGGCCGCCGACTCTATTGTGATTGGTTCGGGAGTGGCAGGGCTTTCCGCTGCGCTTCACTTGAGGGAGCAGGGACTCAGAGTTCTCCTGTTAACCAAGGCCCAGATCGATGAGGGCTCAACGCGTTGGGCGCAGGGCGGTATTGCCGCCGCATTGTCATCGGATGACTCACCGTCAGATCACCGCGATGACACCCTGACGGCAGGCGTCGGGTTGTGCAACCCGGAAGCGGTCAATGTTCTGGTCACAGAAGGTCCGCAGGCGGTTCGGGACTTGATCACACTCGGTGCAAATTTTGATCGTGAGCCCAGCGGTGAAATTTCATTAACGCGTGAAGGCGGCCATCATCGCAATCGCATTGCTCATGCAGGAGGGGACGCAACAGGTGCAGAAATTTCTCGGGCACTTGTCGCCGCTGTGCTCAATGATCCTGATATTGAGATTATTGAAAACGCACTGGTTCTGGATTTGCTCACTGCCTCAGATGGGTCCGCGCAGGGTGTCACCTTCCACGTGATGGGTTCAGGTCAGCGCAACGGCATTGGTGCTGGACTTGCTCCCTCCGTAGTTCTCACCACTGGTGGATTTGGTCAAGTATTTGGCCAAACAACGAATCCATATGTCTCCACGGGTGATGGCATCGCCCTTGCGTTGCGGGCTGGCGCCAAAGTTGCAGATTTAGAGTTTGTGCAATTCCACCCCACCGTTCTGTGGTTAGGACCGCTTGCAAAAGGGCAGCAGCCTTTGGTCAGCGAGGCGGTGCGCGGTGAAGGTGCACGGCTGCTCGACATTAATCATGAGCCGTTCATGGCTGATCTCCACGAGTTAGGCGACCTTGCTCCGCGAGATGTTGTTGCCAAGGCGATCATGCGCACCATGCGGGAGACAAACTCAGAACACGTGTGGCTTGATGGTCGAATGTTGGGTGCAGACACGTGGGTGCAGCGGTTTCCCACGATTCTGGCCAGTTGCCGCCAACGCGGTATCGATCCCGTGATTGATCTGATCCCAGTCTCGCCTGCACAACATTATGTTTCCGGTGGCGTGCTTACTGATCTAATGGGCCGCTCGAGTGTTCCCGGTCTTTATGCGGCAGGCGAGAGTGCTTGCACGGGCGTTCACGGAGCTAATCGTCTTGCATCAAATTCATTGCTTGAGGGATTAGTTTTTGCCAAACGCATCGCTCAAGCAATTGCACTCGATAAACCGCAGGTGCAGCCAATTGCTGAGGTCACAGGTCACGGTGGTTATGTGGTGCCACACCGATTGCGTCGCGAGATGCAGTCAGTTATGGATCGCAATGTTGGTGTGTTGCGAACTGAGGAATCCCTGACATACGCTTCACATTGGCTGGAGCACATTGATCCGAGTGGTGCACGGGAATGCACTGAGGATTGGGAGAGTGCGAATATGCACACCTTGGCGTCAGTCCTCACGCATCATGCGCTGATGCGTGAGGAGACACGCGGATCCCATTGGCGCGAGGACTACCCCGAGAGTGATCCACGGTTCGCGGTTCGGCTAGTTTCACACCGCAATGCAGACGGTGAAATCGTGACGGAAATGGTGGGACTCAACTCCTGATGAACAGACATAAGCTCAAGAAAGAAATTTCCGATGCCCTGATTACAGCGGGCCTCAACCCACTCGACATCACAGAAGTTATTCTCACTGCGCTCCATGAAGATGTTGACGAGTCCGGTGACGTTACATCTATCGCCACAATTGACTCTGACGCAGTTGCAACTTTGGACCTAGTCTCTCGCTCCAACGGCGTGGTGGCGGGTGTTCCCGTTGCTGCATCCGTTTTCTTTATCGTGTGCGGGACATCCGCGAGTGTCACGATGGTTGCCTCCGACGGCGATCGTGTTGAGCCAGGCTCGGTGATACTCAGCGTTACGGGTCCCGCGAGGCAGATTTTGCAAGCTGAACGCCCAGCACTCAACCTCATTTCGCACTTGAGCGGAATTGCTACGGCGACGAGAGCCTGGGTTGATGCGGTGCAGGGGACGAACGCCAAGATCCGTGATACTCGCAAGACCACACCCGGCTTAAGGGTTTTGGAAAAGTATGCGGTTCGCTGCGGGGGTGGAGTTAATCACCGCATGAATCTCTCTGACGCCGCACTGGTCAAAGACAATCACGTAGCAGCCGCAGGTGGTGTCACACAAGCTTTCACGGCGATCAAAAAAAGGTATCCGGATCTCGCGGTTGAGGTTGAAGTAGATTCCCTGGAGCAACTCGAGCAAGTATCGGCGGCCGGTGCAGACCTTGTTTTGTTAGACAACTTCACGGTGGAGAACATGAAAACGGCAGTAGATCGCTTTGGTGGCAAGGTCACGCTCGAGGCATCGGGCGGACTGACCCTGGATGTAGCAAAAGCTGTGGCAGATACCGGAGTTGACTACATTGCCGTTGGGGCGATCACGCACTCAGCGCCAGTCCTTGATATCGGTGCCGACATAAGGGAAGGCGAACTTCATGCTCCTCACAATTGATGTTGGGAATACCAACACCGTGATCGGCCTCTATGCGGGGTTGCAACTCCACAAGTCGTGGCGTATCAAGACAGATGCTGCTGAGACGGCCGATGAACTTGCCCTGAAATTCAGAGGATTCCTCGAGACGGAACCTGCCGTGAGCGGTATTGCCCTGTGCAGCACGGTTCCGGCGGTGCTGCACCAAATGCGACTCATGATTTCGAATTACTACGGTCACCTGGAAGCGGTGATCGTTGAACCGGGCATTAAGACTGGCGTTCCAATCCTGACCGACAACCCCAAAGAAGTCGGCGCTGATCGAATTGTGAACACCCTTGCCGCGCACTACCTCTTTGGCGGCCCGTGCATTGTTGTCGACTTTGGAACCTCAACAAATCTTGACGTGGTCTCTGAAAAAGGTGAGTTCCTTGGGGGCGCGCTCGCGCCAGGAGTTGAAATTTCCCTCGATGCACTCGCCTCGCGTGCAGCCGCTTTGCGCAAAGTTGAATTAGTTGCTCCACGTTCGGTAATTGGCAAGAACACGGTTGAGGCATTGCAGGCAGGTGCCCTCTATGGCTTTGCCGGACAAGTGGACGGGCTTGTTGGGCGGATAATCAAGGAGATTGGCCCGGTAACCGCTGTTGTGGCAACGGGTGGGTTGAGTTCGGTTGTTGTCCCTGAATCACAAACAATCACACATGAGGAACCCGATCTCACATTGCTCGGGTTAGCTCTACTGTTCGCGAAAAACAGTCAAAGTTCCTAGCTTGCTCTGGAGCGGTATTGCACGCGTGCAATACCGTGTTGAAGAGAGTTGAGAGTTGATATTGCATCCGTGCAATTAAGGCTGGCTGGGGCGCTCCAGAGTTTGTGCCGCGGCGACAACTCCAAGCACTGTTGCGAGTCCATGTACTGGGCCTCGTGTGCGGGGTAGTACCAGCGAGCGAATACCAACTTTTGCCGCGGCACCATCGTCAATTGAGTTATCGCCCACCATCAAAAGTGATTCAACGGGCAAACCGAGTGCATCGGCAGCGTGCAAGAACGCTTCGGCTTGGGGTTTGACCGCGCCAATGTGACTTGAAGCGATGACCGCATCGACCTCGCCACCGAGTCCAAGTTGTTCCATCAGTGCATCAATGTCGACCGCGATGTTGGAAAGGATTGCCGTTGCGATCCCTTGATCTCGCAGGGCGCGCAGAACCGGCAGTGTGTCATCGTAAATAAACCAACTGCCAGTGATCGTTTCGTAGAGGGCTGAACTGAGAGGTTCCTCGGTGAAGTCGCTGAGCAATCGAGTGAAAATTTCGCGGTGTGCGGAGTGTGAAAGATCTCGTTGGTGGGTTGGATCTTCGATCCGAGCAAATTCCACGATCGAGTCCAGACGTTCGATAGTTACCTGCGCATCTGGAGCTCGCACCCCAGATCTGTCTTCGGCGGCCTCGAGCCACTGAGCAGCAGAGCCCTGGTCAGCCAATGTGGAGTGCAGATCAAAGATCACCCCCGCAATCGGCGCTGGGGGATTGAATTCCATGTCATGAGTCTAGGGACGGTGAGTTGTGGTTAGGTGTCGCGAGCCTGCCCACTGGTGTGACCAAGGACTCTAATAACCTTGACGACTGTGACCGAGAGCCTAGAAGTCCCTGAGCAAGTTCAGATCCGCATGGACAAGCGGGCTGAACTCGTGGAGCGGGGGATGCAGGCCTACCCCGTGTCGGTTCCCATAGATGCCACTATCGCGGAGCTTCGCGCGCAGTACGGGAACCTGGAGGCTGAGGCATCGACCGGGAAAATCGTGGGGATCGCTGGTCGCGTAATTTTTAGCCGTAATACCGGGAAATTGTGCTTCGCAACATTAAGCGCTGGCAGCGGTGAAACCATTCAAGCAATGGTGTCCTTGGCGGAGGTGGGGGAGGAATCCCTTGCTGACTGGAAATCCCTTGTGGATCTCGGTGACTACGTTTTTGTGCATGGCGAGGTCATTACCTCCAAGCGAGGGGAACTCTCGGTCATGGTCGACTCGTGGCAAATGGCGGCCAAGGCATTGCGCCCGCTCCCCGTCGCCCACAAAGACATGGGTGAGGAAAGCCGCGTTCGCCAACGTTATGTTGATTTGATCATGCGCCCGCAAGCGCAGGAGATGGCAAGACTCAGGGTTAAAGCGGTTGCTGCATTGCGAAACTCCCTGGCCCAGCGCGACTATTTGGAAATCGAAACACCGATGCTGCAAACCCAACCGGGTGGGGCAACTGCACGACCATTTGTGACTCATTCCAATGCATTTGGCATCGATCTATTCCTGCGCATTGCTCCCGAGCTGTTTCTCAAGCGCGCTGTTGTCGGTGGGCTCGAGCGGGTTTTTGAAATCAATCGCAACTTTCGCAATGAAGGCGCTGACTCAACTCACTCACCCGAGTTCGCCATGCTCGAGTTCTATCAAGCCTTTGCTGACTACCAGGTGATGGCAACCATCACCCGTGAGTTGATTCAAGAGGCAGCCATGGCGGTTCACGGCTCCTTGCAGGTTACGCATTTTGATGGCAGTGTCCATGATCTCTCAGGAGTTTGGCCTCAGATTGACCTCTACGGTGAACTTTCCACGGCGGTTGGTCAAGAAATTTCACCGCAAACACCACGCGAGACCCTCGAGGCGCTGTGCGAAAGCGCGGGAATTAAATATGCCCCAAACTCTGTCAACGGAAAACTCGTTGAAGAACTTTTTGAACATCACGTAATTTCAACGTTTACCGGCCCCACATTTGTCATGCATTTCCCTGTTGACACGTCACCTCTAACGCGCGATCACCGTGACCGCGAGGGTGTCGTTGAGAAATGGGATCTGTACGTGGATGGCTTTGAACTCGCTACCGGCTATTCCGAACTTGTTGACCCAGTGATCCAGCGCGAGCGCTTGATCGAGCAGGCGAAACTCGGTGCCAAGGGTGACAAAGAAGCCATGACACTGGATGAAGATTTCTTGCGTGCCCTTGAGCACGGTATGCCACCTTCAGGTGGTGTGGGCATGGGACTTGACCGCATGCTCATGGCACTGACAGGTCTTGGCATCAGGGAAACAATCCTGTTCCCATTGGTCAAACCCGAGCGAGATCAGTGATGGAAAGTTCCGCGGTCATCATCCGTCCGGCCAAAACAACTGATGTTCGCGCCATCAGATCATTGGTCGATGCCTATACCAATGACGGAAGTTTGCTGTCCAAGGCAACGGTGACAATCTTTGAGGACATTCAAGAGTTTCTTGTTGCTGAACTTGACGGAAACGTTGTCGGCTGCGGCGCCCTGCACGTCATGTGGGAGGACCTCGCCGAGGTTCGAACATTGGCGGTCAAGCCAGACAATGCCCGCCAAGGAATTGGCTCCCAACTGCTGGAAGAACTCTTGAACAAAGCCCGAGCAGTTGGAGTCAAGAGAGTCTTTTGTCTCACATTCATGAAAAACTTTTTTGGCCGTCATGGTTTTGAAGAAATCGATGACACCCCCGTGGGCCACGAGGTCTATGAGCAAATGCTGCAGTCTTATGACGAAGGCGTTGCCGAGTTCCTAGGACTCGAGCGCGTTAAGCCCAACACGTTGGGGAACTTTCGCATGCTGAACCAAAATATCTAATTGCAAGGCGACTCCAAAACTGGCGGTAGAAGCAGTGAGATCAGCCGGTGTTGCGCAACCCCGTTGCAATCCCATTGATGGTCAAAGAGAGTGCGCGAGTGAGTTCCTCGGAAGGTGAGCCTTTGCGAGCGCGAGCAAGCAGTGAAATTTGCAGGTTATGTAGCGGTAATAGATAGGTGTCGCGCGTTTCAAGAGTTCTCGCCAGGGATGGATTGCCCGTGAGCAGCCCACTCTCGCCTGTGATCGACAGAATTCTCGCAACGGTTAGGTCGTGTTCGGCTCGAATCATGTCAAAGAGGTAGCGCAAATCGGTGGGAACAAGGTTGGAAACATATTGCTCGGCAACGCTGAGATCGGTTTTTGCCAGTGTCATCTCAACATTGGACACAAAGTTGCGAAAGAAGTCCCATGATTCATACATGGCTTTGAGCTCAACCTCGAGGCCTGCCTCAACCACGGCTTGCAATCCACTTCCAACACCAAACCAGCCGGGAACAACCTGACGGGATTGAGTCCAACCAAAGACCCAAGGGATCGCCCGCAGACCTTCAATTCCGGCTGCCGTGTCCGGCCTGCGTGATGGTCGTGAACCGAAATGCATTGCGCCGAATTCCTCGACCGGTGTTGAGAGAGTGAAATAGCGAGGCAAGTTCTGATCGTTGACAAGGCAACGGTAAGCGGACTGGCCGGTAGTGGAAGCAATATCCATCACCTTGTCCCAACGCTCGAGCTCAGCGCTCGAGCGACGAGGTGTCTGATGCAGCAGGGATGCGTCAAGGGTTGCGGCCACCATTTGTTCAAGGTTGTCCCGCGCGAGAACGGGGAGTAAATATTTGTCAGAAATTACTTCACCTTGTTCGGTGATCTTGATTTGACCATCAAGAACTCCCCACGGCTGCGACATGATCGCGTTATAGGTGGGGCCACCTCCACGACCCACGGTTCCACCACGGCCGTGGAACAGGCGCAGCGCAACTCCATGCTTGGCGCAGACATCGCGCAATCGTCTTTGCGCTAGGTGAATTTCCCACTGGGACGTTGTGATTCCGGCATCCTTATTCGAATCCGAATACCCAAAC
>Ga0213868_10003853_pt1 | contig 13868 bp, 13 predicted proteins | sample PICome_9_FD_160087 | JGI IMG/M metagenome (GOLD analysis project Ga0213868, IMG submission 160087) | Coastal seawater microbial communities near Pivers Island, North Carolina, United States - PICO127 | ecosystem: Environmental > Aquatic > Marine > Coastal | place: USA: North Carolina...
CCCGGCACTAACGCCCTATCACTACAGCTCCTACGAGCAGTTCAGTGAGGTCGCACCATCAGACCGCAAAAAGATTGTGATTCTTGGCTCGGGTCCAAACCGGATTGGCCAGGGCGTGGAGTTCGACTACAGCTGTGTACATGCCACCTTTGCGCTCAAGGAATCTGGTTATGAGACGATCATGATCAACTGCAACCCTGAAACAGTGTCTACCGACTACGACACGGCCGACCGTCTGTATTTTGAGCCCCTAACCCTAGAGGACGTGCTCGAGGTAATTCATGCTGAATCACAGTCTGGTGAACTTGTCGGAGTGATGGTCCAGCTCGGTGGGCAAACCGCACTCGGTCTGGCTAATGGACTCAAGGAAGCCGGTGTCCCTATTCTGGGAACCACTCCAGAGGACATTGATCGAGCCGAGGAGCGCGGGAAGTTCCAGAAGATTCTAGATGCCGGCAAGCTACTGGCTCCTGCCAACGGCGTAGCAACGAACTTAGCTGAGGCAGCAGCGGTTGCGACCAGAATCGGATTCCCGGTGCTGGTAAGGCCAAGCTTTGTATTGGGTGGTCGGGGCATGGAAATCGTCTACGATCAAGCTTCGCTTGAGGGCTATTTCGACCGAATCGCTGAGCATGCGTTGGTCGACAACGAACATCCACTACTGGTCGATCGGTTCCTTGACGATGCAATTGAGATTGACATTGATGCGCTGTTCGATGGAGCCGAGCTGTATGTCGGTGGAGTTATGGAGCACATCGAGGAAGCCGGAATTCACTCTGGTGATTCCAGCTGCACGCTTCCACCAATTACGCTGAGTGAAAACCAGGTGAAGCGCGTCGTCGAGGCGACCAGAATCATTGCAGAAGGCCTCAATGTCGTTGGGTTGCTGAACGTCCAATTTGCGCTGGCATCCGATGTCCTTTATGTGCTGGAGGCAAATCCTCGCGCGAGTCGAACAGTCCCATTTGTCTCAAAGGCATTGGGAATCACCCTGGCAAAGGCTGCCGCTAGGGTCATGGCAGGACAAAGCATCAGGGATCTGATTGATGCCGGCCATTTGCCTGCTTCGGACGGGTCCCATTTCCCTGTCGGCACTCCGATCTCGGTGAAAGAGGCAGTGCTTCCTTTCAAGAGGTTTGCAACCAAGGACGGAAGGTTTGTTGATTCACTGCTGGGCCCAGAAATGCGCTCTACCGGTGAAGTGATGGGGATTGACAAGGACTTCCCAACAGCATTCGCAAAAGCCCAGGCAGGGTCTGGTTCTGCGTTGCCAACATCAGGGACGGTCTTTGTTTCCGTTGCTGATCGGGATAAACCACAGCTGCTGTTGCCGGTTAGGCGTCTAGCGCAGCTTGGTTATCGAATTCTCGCGACCAAGGGAACTGCCTCAATGCTCACACGGCACGGGATTCAGGCCCACTCGGTAATTAAGCATTCAACAAAGCAGCCGGGGGAGACCTCGATTGTTGACATGATTACCGCAGGTTATGTTGACGTGGTTGTGAACACTCCATCTGGTGCTGACGCTCGCGTTGATGGCTACGAGATCCGAGCAGCGACCACGGCAGCCGATAAGCCGATATTCACAACCGTCGCACAATTAAGTGCAGCGATAGGTTCATTTGAAGTTGTGCGCGAGGGACGCTTTAGCGTGAAGCCTTTGCAGGAATACGCACTTGAGAGAAGCGAGCTGGTCAGTGAGTAATTTCACATCAACGCTAAATGCGCAGGTATTGGCGCATGGACCGCTCTGCTTGGGAATCGATCCGAGCGAGACAGAGCTGCATAACTGGGATCTACCGGATAGCGCCAGCGGTGCCCGTGAGTTTGCACTTCGATGCATTGAGGCAGCCGAGGGCAGGTTAGGAATCATAAAGCCGCAGGTGGCATTCTTTGAGCGATTTGGATCCAGTGGGTTCTTAGCGCTAGAGGAAGTGTTGCAAGCAGCTCGAGATTTGGGCCTGGTGGTTATCGGTGATGCGAAGCGCGGCGACATTGGATCCACCATGCTCGGTTATGCCCAAGCATGGTTTGGTGATGACTCGCCGTTAAGGGTCGATGCGCTAACAGTAAGCCCATACATGGGGCCAAGTTCTATGGAAACGATTTTGGATTATGCGCGAGATGTTGGCGGGGGGCTTTTCTTGTTGGCAGCAACTAGCAATCCGGAAGCCTCTGAACTGCAGACCGCCAGCAAAGGCTCCAAGTTGGTTTCAAGAATCGTTCTCGAAATGGCAAAGGAAATTGGAGCAGGAGATTGTGGCGTTGTGATTGGTGCCACCCAGGATCTGGAGCAATTTGGTATAGCTGATATTCGCAGCACTGATGTTGGGGTTCCGATTCTCGCACCAGGATTTGGAGCACAGGGCATTGGGCTCCCTGAACTCAATAGTCGATTTGGAGCGAGTAGTCACCGGGTGATTCCGAACATGTCTAGGGCCTTGACTATGTCCGGACCTGCGTCGATAGCCAAGTTGATTGATAGGGCTAAGTTGGAATTATGAGCCTGATAGTTATTGCTGGACCAGCTGGGGTAGGTAAAGGAACTTTGGTTCGCTGGCTGCTTGAAAACGACAAGCGCTTTACTCTCTCTGTTTCGGCAACCACAAGGCAACCTCGACCCGGTGAGACAGATGGCAAGGATTATTGGTTCTTGGACAGAGCTGGGTTCGAACAGCTTATTGCCGATAATCAACTACTTGAGTGGGCTGTTGTGCACGGGGACAACTATTACGGCACACCGCTAAACGAACTGACAAGGGCCGAGGCAAATGATCAGCACCTGCTGCTGGAAATTGACATCCAAGGCTCACGGCAAATCTCAGAGAGAATTCCAGCGGCGATCAAGATTTTTATACAGCCCCCAAGTTGGGAGGAGCTGGAGACCAGGTTACGAAAAAGAGCAACCGAGACAGAATCACAAATTCAAACTAGACTAGAGACTGCTCGAGCGGAACTTATGGCTTCGGCCGAGTTTGATTTTCAGGTAATTAACGATGACCTGGCCGCAGCTGGCAAAAAAATTGTTGAAATTATTAACGAAGCAGAGGAATTACGATGAGCGACAACCAAGGACAGCTAACCGGCATTGTTTCACCACCGATTGACGAGCTACTTGAGAAAGTTGACTCCAATTACCAATTGGTTATCTTTGCTTCGAAGCGTGCCCGTCAAATCAATGAGTACTACAGCGCTTTGCATGAAGGAAGTCTTTTCAACTACGTTGGTCCGCTGGTTGACTCATCCATTGATGACAAGCCACTAAGCATTGCTCTGCATGAAATTCACGAGGGCAAGCTTGTAATGACCCCAAATAAGTAGTTTCACTTGCGCATTCTGCTTGGAATTACCGGTGGAATCGCCGCCTATAAAGCTGCGAACCTGATTCGAGCATTTACTGAAGCTGGTCATGAAGTTACCACCTTGCCCACCGAAAACGCACTGCGTTTTGTCGGAAAGGTGACGCTCGAGGCACTTTCGGGCCACTCTATTGACACCGACCTCTACAGTGACGTCGCCTCCGTTAGGCACGTAGAACTCGGACAGAATGCTGATCTGATTGTTGTGGCTCCCGCCACAGCGAACTTTTTAGCAAAACTTTCAGGCGGAATTGCAGACGATCTGCTTATGAATGCGATCCTCGCCAGTACCGCGCCGGTTTACGTTATTCCTGCCATGCACACTGAGATGTGGCTCAATCCCGCCACGGTCGAGAATGTGTCCAAGCTAGTTAGTCGTGGAATCAAAGTCATGGAGCCGGCTTCCGGAAGACTAACCGGTAAAGACTCGGGACCTGGTCGCCTCCCAGAGGTCGAGGACATTGTTGAGTTTGTCCTCTCAGGCCGCCCTCTTGCTGGCCTGGAGGTTGTAGTCACCGCCGGAGGCACCAGGGAGCCAATAGATGAGGTTCGCTACATAGGTAATGCATCATCGGGGCGCATGGGTATCGAGCTTGCTAAGGCGGCTCGTGACCTCGGTGCCAATGTCAAACTAATTGGAGCCAACCTAGAGGCTGCCGCGCCAGCTGGAGTTGAGCTGATTTCGGTTTCAAGTGTTCAGGACCTAGAGCTTGCAATGGACCTCAGATGCGATTTATTGATCATGGCTGCAGCCGTTTCTGATTTCAAGGTGGACAGACCTTTCAAGGGGAAGCTCTCAAGATCAGAGGCCGGGCAGATTTCACTGACACCAACTAAAGACCTGATTGCCGGATATGCAGCCAGCCACCCGGACACGTTCACGGTGGCCTTTTCGCTCAGTGCTGCAGGCGACTCGGTGGCAGAGAGGGCAACCGAAAAACTTTGGTCCAAGGGAGTCCAGGCCGTAGTCGGGAACAGTGTCGATGCGCTTGGAAGCGACACAACAGAAGTGCTTGTTGTCAGCAGTGAATCCCAACAGGCAGTAACAGGCAGTAAAGCAGAGGTTTCGAAGGCGTTAGTTCTCGAGTTTTTTAGGTTGATGTCGACGCGCTAACTAGAATTAGAAGCATGACCCCACGCACATTTACCTCAGAGTCTGTAACTGAGGGGCACCCCGATAAGATTTGTGATCAGATTTCGGACACCATTCTTGATGCCATCCTTGAACAGGACCCGAACGCACGGGTAGCTGTAGAAACCCTGGTAACCACTGGGCTGGTTCATGTAGCGGGTGAAGTTGACACCACTGGATATGTCGAGATTCCGCAACTGGTTCGGCAGAAATTGCTCGACATTGGCTACAACTCCTCAGCAATTGGCTTCGATGGTGCATCCTGTGGAGTCTCAGTTTCTATCGGTCAACAATCTTCCGACATCGCAGCCGGAGTAAATAATTCGCTAGAAACAAGATTCGCCGATGGTGAAATTGACCTGGGTGCTGGGGATCAGGGAATGATGTTCGGGTTTGCCACAGATGAGACACCAAGTTTTATGCCTACACCAATTTCGCTTGCCCACCAGCTGACACAAACACTGTCGGACGTGCGCAGGGAAATGGGCTCTTCGGTGTTGAGGCCGGACGGCAAGGCTCAGGTTTCTATTGACTACGAGGACAATCGGCCCACCTCAGTCAACACCGTTGTCGTTTCAACTCAACACCATCCCGACATCTCACAGGATGAGCTCGCAACAATAGTCTGGGATCGGGTTGTAAAACCAGTGCTCGCAGGTTCAAACTTGGATACTGAGACGACGCGCTTTATTTCAAACCCCTCGGGGAAATTCGTGATTGGTGGCCCTCAGGGGGATGCCGGCCTTACTGGACGAAAAATAATTGTTGACACATATGGCGGAATGGCTCGGCATGGAGGCGGTGCCTTCAGCGGCAAGGACCCCTCAAAAGTTGATCGTTCCGCTGCCTACGCCATGCGCTGGGTTGCTAAAAACTTGGTAGCCGCCGGACTTGCCAGGAAAGCTGAGATACAAGTTGCTTACGCCATTGGAGTTGCGAATCCAGTGGCAATGTATGTTGAAACATTTGGGACCGAGACCGTGGATCAGGAGTCTATTGAAAAAGCAATTAGACAGGTCTTTGACTTGCGGCCAGCTGCCATTATTTCCGAACTAAACCTTCGCCGCCCGATTTACGCACAAACAGCAAGTTACGGTCACTTTGGTCGAGACCTAACAGATTTCACTTGGGAGCGACTAGATAGAGTCGATGCGTTGAAGGACGCAGCAGGTAGTTAGATGCCACGCTTTGCTTCGGTCGTTGCAAAGTCACCACTTATTCAGCTGGACAGAGCATTCGACTTTGTCATTCCGGAGCGCCTTCAGCACCAGATCCGGGTGGGGCAATCAATTAAGTTCAACTTCGGCAGATCCAAGACACCCCTCACTGGATTTGTGGTTGACCTTATGGAGGTCAGCGAGTTTGCAAAAAACGAGCTGCTTGAGATCGAAGACATACACCCACTACTGAGGGCCGAGACTCTCGCCTTTGCAAGGCAGGTTGCAGATAGACAGTGTGTTGCCCTCGGTGAAATATTGTCGCAGTCGATTCCGGATCATATGAAAACTGTTGAGAAACTCGATCCGATTTGTGAGGGTAAGCCGCAGATTGATCTCAGCGTTCCGGTTGTCCCTGCACTTGGAATGAGATCTGCAGTTCTCAGTTCTGGGCGGCAGTTAGATTTCAAATCGCGACTCGTGCCAGATTGGGCGATGCTTCTTGCAGCAGAAGCCGTCGCTACTTTTGCAGCAGGCGGCTCTTCTATTCTTATAGTTCCAGAGCGTTCAGATCTGGATGTGCTGACAACACTATTTGAACAACTTGGCTTGATAGACATGTGCATTGTCTTGAAACCCGGGCAGAAAAAGTCAGTGCGATTCCAGTTGACTCACCAGGCTGCAAGCAGCCCAGCCGCGATTGTCTTAGGAACGAGATCCGCAATTTACTCACCGGTTCAAAACCTTTTGTTCATTGGTTTGCATGATGATCTTGACGATTCTTACCGAGAGCAGGGCTCGCCGTATACGAACCTTCGCGAGCTTGCGCTGATGCGCGCCGGAGAGAACATAAAGCTAGTTTGCACAGCCCCCTACAGGTCTATTGAGATTCAACGTTTGGTCGAGCTGGGATATATGAGCGATCACAAGATTGACTTACCTTCACCTAAAATTTCCTACACAGAACCAGGTCTAAGGATGGACCAGGCCGGTTTTCAGCTTGTAAGAGAGAGCCTTGAGAATGGACCGGTCTTGGTTCTATTGCCTCGAAAGGGCGACTCAGCGGCCAATTTTTGTGGCGGATGCGGTCAGAAACTTACTTGTTCATGCGGTGGTTATTTTTGGCAACCTACGGCCGAGAGAACCGTATGCAGAGTCTGCTCCAAAGCGCACATTTCTTGTTCAAATTGCCAATCACGGGCAGTTAAGAAGGGCAGGACTGGGTCAAGTAGACAAGTCTCGGAATTAGGTAGGGCGTTTCCCAATGTGCTGATAACCGAGGCAACTGGCACAAAGAAACCAACTGGGCTAAAACAAAAGAACCAAATAGTCGTGGCAACACCTGGCTCAGCACCGCGACTGTCTGGAGGCTATGCAGCTGTTCTAATTCTGGATTGCGACATTTGGCTGGCCAGGCAGACACTGAATGCACAGCCTCTGGCAATTCGAGATTGGATGGAGACGGTAGAGCTTTTGGCAGCGGATGGACGAGCGGTCCTGGCTGGAGTTCCCAGCGAGCTGGGCAACGCCATTGCCCTTCGAAAATTCACAGCTCTTGCCAGCACCTGGTTGAGCGAAGCCAAGGAGACAGGATTACCGCCCGCAAAGCGAATCTGCACCCTTGAAGCTGAACCAAAGGTTCTTGAAACAGCCGTCTCCGAGGCTCGCAAGGCTGGCGCAACCATACTCCGAATGGATGCCAAGACAAATGTCGCACTGATTAGTTTCAGTTACTCACAGGGAGTCTCGGTTTCGAAAGCACTTAGGGCTGTTGCCGCTGGCGCAATCGCCAGAACTGTTGGTAACAACAAGCGTCGTGGACTGAAGGTCATCATGGATGATCCGGGAGCACTGTAAGTTGAATGCGATGAAAATAGTATTTGCTGGCACACCTGAGATTGCGGCTGTAGCGCTGCGCAGAATCTCGCAGGAACATGAAGTTGTGTTGGCGGTAACTATGCCGGATGCCGTCGTAGGACGAAAAAAGGTACTCACCCCGTCTCCGGTCGCAAGCGCAGCAGCTGAGCTAGGCATTCCAGTGATGAAAGCCTCCAGAATCGGACCGACTGAGGACCTTCAGCTTTCAAGCTCCGGTGCTGAGCTTGCAGTGGTGATTGCCTATGGTGCGCTGCTTCCAGAATCTACCTTGGCTCTATTTCCCTGGCTAAACATTCACTACTCCATGCTCCCGGCTTTCAGGGGGGCCACACCCCTTCAGCACAGCATGATTCAGAACACAGGTGTTGGAATCTCGATATTTAGGCTTGACCAGGGGATGGATACCGGTCCACTCATTGCACAAAAGCCAATGGAATTTCTTGCAGGAGAGACAGCCGATCAGGCACTTCATAGATTCACTGCCGTAGGTGTGGAACTCTTACTCGATTCGCTCAGTTCAACCTTGAAGGAAACACCGCAGGTTGGGGTTGCTAGTTATGCGCCCAAGTTTTCAAGACTTGATGCCAAGTTGAACCTAGACGAAAGTGCAGATCAGATTGAACGGAAAGTCCGGGCGTTCAATCCAGAGCCGACTGCCTGGGTAACACATTCAGACCAGCCGCTTCGAATTATTAGTGTCAGTCAATTGACTTCACTGCCTGAGGACAAGGGCCTTGTTACTGGTCAAGTGGCAAAACTGGAAACCGGGCAAGTAGTTCTAAAGGTCGGTGGGGGAGGCTGGTTGGAGCTTGAAGAGGTTCAACCCGCGGGGAAGTCAAAAATGTCAGGTTCCCAGTGGTGGAACGGCTTGAGAGGCGAGGCAAGATTTGAGTAACGCAAGACAGGTGGCTTTAGATCTGCTGCTAAGGGTTCAAAATTCGGACAGCTATGTGAACCTGTTGCTACCGAAAGTCTTAGAGAAGAACCACGTCGAGGACGCTGACAGGGGCTTCATTCAAGAACTTAGCTATGGAACGCTTCGTTGGGAACTTCAGTACGACGCGATCATTGACCACTTCACGCCGGGCAAGACCCTGTCGCCGCTTTTGAGAACCTGCCTAAGAATGGGGTTGCACCAGCTGTTTAGGATGAGAGTCGCAGTGCACGCCGCCTTGAACGAGACCGTAGATCTGGTCAAGCGCCATGAAACCAGCGCCGCAGGTCTAGCAAACGCGGTATTGCGAAATGCCGAGAGGTCAGGTTTAGAGCCATTACTTGAATCGCTGACTGAGAATTCTGGTCGACTTGAATCGCTTTCAATCATTTATTCGCATCCCCAGTGGATTGTTTCCAGCCTGCTAAGCGCCTTGGAGTTAGATGGCAGGCAAGCGGACCTAGAGGCAATTCTCAGCGCAAATAATGAGGTTCCACAGGTCAACCTTGCCGCGCTCTCGCAAGCAGCCAGAGAACAACTCAATACGCTACAGCTTGAGCAGGGACAGGCTTCACCCATTGGATTCCTGGCCAAGGGAAACCTTGATCGATACCTAGAAATCCCGGGTGTTCGAGTCCAAGACCAAGGGTCTCAACTGGTTGCGCTTGCTCTTGGAAAAGTTGCGGACGCTGGCGGGAAATGGCTAGACATGTGTGCAGGTCCAGGAGGAAAAGCTGCTTTGCTGGAGAGCCTGCTTGAAGACAAACCAGGCAACCTTACCTGCTACGAGCCAAACCCAAAGCGAGCCGAACTGGTAAGACAGGCCCTACGACAAAATGGCAAGACAACTGTTGAAGTCCTTTCAGGTCAGAGCGCGCCCATTGCCCAGTTCGATGCTATTTTGCTTGACGCCCCCTGCTCTGGTCTGGGTTCGCTCAGACGTAAGCCGGAGGCGCGCTGGCGGAAATCCACCGATCAGTTACCACAGCTCACCAAGCTGCAGTCTGAGCTGATTGATGCTGCGGTTGCGGCACTGAAACCCGGTGGCTACCTGATGTATGCGACCTGCTCTCCGGTGGTTGCCGAAACAAACGGGCAAATTCGCGGTGCTTTGGACCGGCATCCAGACATGCAATTGCAGGACTTGCCGGCCACACTGAAAGAAATATCTCCTAACCTGGAATTGAATGCCTCTAGGAAAACTGTTCAGCTGTGGACACACCTGCACGAGACTGATGCAATGTTTATGGCACTTCTTAGGAAAAGTAGGGAGAATCATGCAAATTAATCCTTCGATCCTCAGTGCCGACTTTGCAAACCTTGAATCTGAGTTATCAGAGATCAAGACTGCAGACATGGCTCACATCGATGTCATGGACAATCATTTTGTCCCGAATCTCACGATTGGGCAGCAAGTAGTTGCCAGGCTTGCACAAGTCAGCCCGATTCCCTTGGATGTCCACCTAATGATTACCGACCCAGATCGCTGGGGGCCTGCCTATGCCGAGGCTGGGGCGGCATCAGTGACCTTTCATCTAGAGGCCGTATCCGAGCCCATGGTGCTTGCGAGCAAACTGCGCCAGGCCGGCGCCCGCCCTGCGATTGCCATAAAACCAGGGACATCGGTTTCGGAGATTAGAAGCCTGCTTGAACACTTTGATATGTTGCTTGTGATGACCGTGGAGCCTGGATTCGGTGGTCAGCCGTTGCTGGTTGAAACGCTCGAGAAAATTGCCCAGGCAAGAGCGCTAATTGATTCCTCAGGAGCAAAGGTTTCGCTCCAAGTCGACGGGGGAGTCACTGAGAACAATATTGCCCAGCTGGCAGAGCTTGGAGCAGACTCTTTCGTTGCCGGTTCAGCGATTTTCAACCATCCAGATCGTGCCCTGGAGATCCTGAAGCTGAGGACTCTTGCAGAGAACGCAGCCCACAAGCGGTAATCTATAGCAATGAAATCCTTCAACGAACTCTTTACCGAGCTTGAATCACGCCGGTCCCAGCCAGTTCCTGATTCCGGGACAACTGCTCTGTTAGATGCTGGCGTTCATGCGATCGGAAAGAAGCTAGTTGAAGAGGCTGCCGAATTGTGGATGGCATCCGAGTATGAATCAGACCAACAGGTTGCTCTCGAAGCATCGCAATTGATTTATTACGCTCAATTGCTGCTTGTAGCGCGCGGGGTACCGCTTTCTGCTGTTGAGGAAGTGCTCTGATGCTGAGAGTAGCTGTTCCAAACAAGGGCATTCTTTCCGAGTCAGCGATTTCCATGTTGAAAGAGGCCGGTTATCAAACCCGTCGCGACACCCAAGAACTGCACCTGGTTGACACCGAAAACGAAATCGAATTTTTCTACCTACGTCCGCGCGACATCGCAACCTATGTTGGCTCGGGTTCACTGGATGTAGGACTTACTGGCCTGGATCTTCTGATGGATTCGGAGTCTGAAGCCGAAGAAATAGCCGACCTAGGTTTTGGTGGGTCAACATTTCGATTTGCCGCGCCTGAATCGTCTTCATTCTCAGATATTCAAGACCTTCAGGGGAAAAGATTGGCTACCGCTTATCCAACCTTGATTGCTAACTACTTGAAACAGCACGGCATCGATTGCGAACTGGTCAAGTTGGATGGCGCCGTTGAATCGGCTGTAAAGCTCGGGGTTGCCGATGCAGTTGCCGACGTGGTGTCTACCGGAAACACTCTTCGCAAGGCGGGCCTTTCGATCTTCGGACCGGTGATCATCAAGTCCACCGCAAGGCTGATCGCCGCTCCTGGAAAGGCCCAGGAGGCCAACAAACTACTTATGCGCCTCAAGGGCGTCTTGGTTGCCAGGCAGTACGTGATTATTGATTACGACTGCCCCAAGGACTTGGTTGATAAGGCTGTCGCAATAACGCCAGGAATTGAGTCGCCAACTATCTCGCCATTGGCTGATCAAGATTGGGTGGCGGTTAGGGCATTGGTTTTGGCAAATAAGACAAACCAAATAATGGACGAACTGTATGCGGTGGGAGCTAGGGCCATTTTGGTGTCAGCCATTCACGCCGCGAGAATCTAATGCCGGCAATTCGAGTGATTCCTTGCCTCGATGTGGCGGCCGGAAGGGTCGTCAAGGGAGTTAAGTTCGAGGACCTGCGAGATAGTGGCGATCCGGTCTTACTGGCACAGGATTACTATCAGCAGGGCGCTGACGAGCTTACATTTCTGGATGTAACGGCAGCAACCGAAGATAGATCCACGACGCTTGACATGGTCACCCAGTGCGCTGAGCAGGTTTTTATTCCTCTCACAGTCGGAGGAGGCATCAGAGAGCTTGATGATGTCAGCGCTCTGCTTGCAGCCGGTGCCGATAAGGTATCGGTTGGCTCAGCCGGGGTGAATAATCCGGACCTTTTACGTCAAATTAGCCAAACACACGGCAATCAGATCTTGGTCGTTTCACTCGACATCAAGCGCGGTGAGGCACCTTCTGGGTTTGTCATAACAACTCACGGAGGCCGGAACACGACAGACCTGGACGCCATGGCCTGGATTGAAAAAGTTCAGGAGCTCGGTGCAGGCGAACTGCTTGCCAACAGCATTGACGCCGATGGCACCAAGGATGGTTTTGACATCGAATTGATTGAGAAAATCAAAGCGATAAGTTCCATTCCGGTGATTGCATCCGGAGGTGCTGGGACTTTGAATCATTTCGTTGAGGCTGCCGAGGCTGGAGCCGATGCACTTTTGGCTGCGAGTGTATTTCACAACCGCGAACTGAGAATTGCCGATGTAAAGTCAAAATTGAAAACTGCTGGATTTGAGGTTCGATGAGCAAGCTTGACATCGCCGGTGTGAAATTTGATTCCGCGGGCTTGGTCCCGGTTGTTGTACAGGATGCAAACACTCGAGAAGTTCTAATGCTTGCCTACGCCAACATTGAATCGCTGGAGAAGACAGAGAATCTGGGCGAGATGGTCTTTTATTCGCGGTCCCGGTCCGAGATTTGGCACAAGGGGCTCACAAGCGGAAATGTCCTGAAGGTTGTCAGCTTGGAATTGGACTGCGACGGCGACACGATACTTGCCCTAGTGAATCCTGCTGGTCCGGCTTGTCATCGCGGCACAACTACTTGTTTTCGGGAGGACTGATGATTTCTTTTAAGGAATTCGAGGTTCTTGCCGCCCAATACAACGTCATACCTGTAGCCAAAAGACTCTTTGCCGGCAGTGAGACACCAATCGGCATCTATCAAAAGTTGGCTGACACTCGTCCCGACACATTTTTACTTGAGTCAGCTGAACAAGGTGTTTGGGGCAGATATTCGTTTATTGGCTCGGAATCCAGAGGGCAACTGCTTGCCACCGAAGACGGGGTGACCTGGGTTGGAAATAGCTCCCCACTTCCAACATCAGAAGAGCTGTCATCTGATCCGGTAACTGCGCTCGAGTCGATACAGACAGCCTGGAAATCCAGTCCTGCTGATTTCCCATTGAGTTCTGGCTTGGTTGGATTCATGAGCTGGGGAGCAGTGAACCTCACTGAGAAGCTTCCGGCAGCCAAAGAGCAGGCTTACTCGATACCGCTCTTCGGATTCAATCAATTCTCTGAAATGGTGGTTTTGGACCACCAGCGCTCTGAACTGATATTGGTTAGCGTTGTCTTCCTCGATGGCTCACCTTTGCGTGAGATCTATGACAGGGCGGTTTTGGGCCTCACTAACCTGGAGCAAAAGGTTCGCGAGCCATCGCCAGCAATGATCTCGGAGCCAAACTGGCCGGAGGCTGACTTCAGCTCTAACACAGAGCACGAAGAGTTTCTCAAGAGGATCGAACGCGCCAAGGAGCACGTGAAGGTTGGGGACGTCTTCCAGGTCGTAATTTCACAGCGGTTTGACCAGGCAGTAACCGCTGATGCTCTTGAGGTTTACAGAGCACTTCGCGCCATGAACCCAAGCCCCTACATGTACTTGACGCGCTGGCAGGATTCTGACGGAAAATTTGACATCGTTGGGAGCTCTCCAGAGGCACTGGTAAAACTAAGTGGACAGCGAGTAATTACACACCCAATTGCAGGTTCACGACCCAGATCGGATTCGGTAACGCTAGACAATCAGCTTGCAGAAGACCTGCTAGCAGACGAGAAAGAGCGAAGTGAGCATTTGATGCTCGTTGATCTAGCCCGAAATGACCTTTTGAAGATTTGTGCTCCTACCAGTCTTGAAGTAACTGAATTTATGCAAATTCACCGTTTCTCACATGTAATGCACTTGGTTTCAACTGTGGAGGGGACTCTCAAAACAGGAGTAAGCGCAGTTCGTGCAATGCTTGCCACTTTCCCCGCCGGGACCCTATCGGGTGCCCCAAAGCCGAGGGCGCTCGAAATTATTCATGACCTCGAAAATCAGTATCGGGGCCTATTCGGTGGTGTTG
>Ga0213868_10003854_pt1 | contig 13866 bp, 11 predicted proteins | sample PICome_9_FD_160087 | JGI IMG/M metagenome (GOLD analysis project Ga0213868, IMG submission 160087) | Coastal seawater microbial communities near Pivers Island, North Carolina, United States - PICO127 | ecosystem: Environmental > Aquatic > Marine > Coastal | place: USA: North Carolina...
AGTAGGGGGGTGTGTTCACTAGGTTTAAAAATAACAACATTCCCAGCGATAAGAGCTGGTGTTATGTGACCATTTGGAAGGTGAAATGGAAAATTAAAAGGCCCAATAACATTCAAAACACCATGAGGTTTATGATTTGTAATTTGAATATTATTTCCTAGTGGACTTGAAGACTTACCAGTTCTTAAATGAAATGCATTTAAAGAATTTTGGTACTTTGCAATTGAAGCATTAACTTCAGAAAGACTATCTGAACTTTCTTTTCCTGTTTCTAATCTAATTAAGTCTTTGATTTTATCTTTATTAACTTCAAGTAGAGAATAAAATCTTTTGATAATTTTTAGTCTTGAATTTAAACCCCTTTTATTCCAATCTGGAAAAGCGTCATATGCTGAGTTTATAGCTTTTAAGACTTGCGAGTTTGAGGCATAGTTCCCATTCCAAATTGATTCATTATCTATAGGGCAAATGCTATTAAAAGAACTTCCATTACCCTTAGTCCATTTTCCATTTATGTAAATCATTAAATGTTCTCAATATTTATTCTAACTGTATCACCTGAGGAAATTTGCAAAGCTCTTGCAGTCTTTTGTGATACTTCAATGGTATTGCTTTCTATTAAATTATAATTCTCTCTAACAACTCGAAAGTTATTTAATGAATAGTTTATTATGAATCCATAATTACTGAAATTAAGTGATTTTTTTACTTCAACTTTAACTTTAACAGAGGATTTTACTATTGGTATCTTTGTCGCTAAAACCTCCATACAAGGACCACCATCTAAGATATCCACTAAACCATTAGGCTTAAAGCCCTGCTTTGCAAGCATGCTTAAAGCAGGCATGGCATTAGGGTGAGCCTTGCCAAGAACTTTTTGTACTCGCTTAGGAAGAAGTTCAACTATAAAAGGAAATTTTGGGACAGATTCAGTTATAAAATGATTATCTATATAGCTTAATCTATCTATACTAAAAAAATCTAAATTGAAAAAAGCTTTGCTAAAATATTCCCAAAAGTATGATTTACCATTCTTATCTTTCCAACCTCTAATCTCTACAAGAATTTTTTTATCAAATCGAGTTTGATGGGCTCCTATAAGCTGAAGTCTTGCAAATGAAAGTAGTGATCCCCGCCCTCTCCCCCTTGATGAAGGATCAATAAAAATAGTTCCTAATTCTGAGTAGGGTTTATGCAAAAGATGTAGCTTTAATACATCAGACTCCTTTTCAAATTTATAAGTATCTGAGGATAATTTAATTTTCTTGAGCTTGAAAAATACCGATGGCTTTTCTTTAGATACAGAAGTGTAAATTGCGGAGATTCCTATAATTTTTTTATCATTCTCTAATACAAAAAGATAAGTATCTTTATTAGGGTTTGATTTTTTTTTATTTGCAGAATTTACAGACCATGCAATTCTTTCTTGAACTTCTTTTCTAGTTTTTGGCATTGTTGTCATGCCAATACCTGTTTTCTTTATAAGCTCCGTAACTTGTTGAAGATCAGAAGTTTTTACCAGTCTTACAACCTGCATAGTCTATCTTAAAGAATCATTTTTATGATGGTATATCTTGTATGTTGAGCTGATGGGTATATTTGTTCCAGCAGCAACACTCCTTGATTCTGTAACTGAAATAGCGTCAATATCATTATCACCATTTGAATCAAGCCATAAAGTATTTATAGTCTTATTAGGGAAACTTATTCTAGAAGTTACATCTTCTTCAGTCCATATATAAGTTGTTTCGACATAAGTGGCAATCACTGCCGCCCCTCCATTGCCAACATCATCAGCATTAGCTGCCACAGATGCTTCAACAGTATAGGTGTCATCTTCTGCAGCAGAGGTAATTGTAAATTGTCCATTTAGAATTTCAGCAGTAATGGCTCCACCCAAACCTTCTGCACCACTAAATGTAACAAGTTGTCCAAACCTATTTCCATGAGCAATTTGATTAACAGTTATGATCGTCGATCCATCAGCTGCTGTGAAAGTAACATCGCCAGCAGATGTAGGGACATCGGTATTAAATGAGGATTTTTGATATACGTTAAAATTTTTATCAGTACAAGATTGTTGAACACAATCTATTGGGGCAAGTAAATCAAAATCATTATCAAGATCTAAATCAAGAATTAGCCAATCATTGGTAAATTTAAGAGTTGAGGATAATAATGACTGAAAATCTCCATTATCTTGTGCGCTCATCCCTTCTGCCTCTCTTTCATAAACTGAGAACTTTGTGTCATTCTCTAATAAAACAAGGTCATAGAATCCATCTGAATTGTTATCATTAATCGAAATCTTTCTAGAATATGACTGACCTGAGTTTACTGAAGGCGTTAAAACATCTGAAGCTGATATAGACCATTTAAAATCATTTCCTTCATCAAATCTTTCTAAAAAATTGGTATAGCTACATGAGGAAAGATCTTCATCACAAGCTGATCCTATTAAATCAATTGATATGTCATCATTAAAATAAGTCTGTGAAGTTCCATAAAAATTCTTCCAGCTACACAAGAACTCAATACCTTGAGCACATCCTGTAGAGGGAAGGTATGGATCAAGGTCTATAAATTCGGTACTTAATTGTACAAACGGATTAGATGCTGTATTTGAAATAATATAAAAAGGAAGTCCAGCTGAAGAGTCACTCCCCTCCTTTGCCCATAATAATAGATCAACATAACCGTCACCACTTATATCTACTGGGTCTACTGATGTTACTGCAAAATTATTAAGGTCAATGCTTGAAGAGTTATCAATATAATCTGAGGGATTCCAGTTAGTAATATCTAGTCCGGTATCAGATCCCTGAAAAAAGCACATATTTGAGTCAACAACATCACCTGAAATAGTTTTTATAGTTTTTGTAGGGAGGGCTACTAAATCTTGAATGCCATCTAGATTGAAATCACCAGTAGCAAACATTTCTCCAGAGCTACATCCATCAACAACAATTTCGGCAACAACAAACTCTGTTCCACCAAGGATTTGAAAAAATCTAGGATGAAGATCTTCTGCATTATCTCGAGGATCGTCCACTCTATATGCAAGTAACATATCTTGAGAGCCATCATTATTAAAGTCACCAACAAAATGACTAGATACTTTATGGCGAGCTCCATCTGAATGCTCAATTGAAAGAAGCTCTTGAACTTCTTCATCTTTAAAATCAAAACTATCAATAAATTCTTTTTCTAAAGTAACAACTACTTGTGCTTGGGTGAAAACATTATTTTTTCTACACTCAATTCCGTATCCAATAGGTCCTTTGGTTTTCGCAGTAAAAGTTTCGGTTCCTGTTATTGGTTTTTCACCACTCCAGCCGCCACTTGCATAGCACTGACTTGCATTAGATGCCCAAGATAAAGTGTAAGTATCATTATATTGAACCGTCTCAGCACTTGAATCTAAAGTAACCTCTATCTCTACTGGTGTTACGCTGGACCCACCGCCACAACCAACAATAATTGATGTAAGTATAAAAAATGAAAAGTATTTTCTAAGCATATTAATTAGATTCTAATTTTGTTAATAAGTTCAAATAAAGATGTAATTCTATCATCTCTTGGGACACTCTAGACACATTTCTATATGATCAATATTATCTTCTAGATATACATCACCTCTTTCTATAAAACCTAAATTTTTATAAAAATCTAGAAGCCTGTATTGTGCAGATATAACAATATTATTTCTAGGAAATTTTTTAAATAGAAAAGATATACCCCTCTTTGTAATTTTTTTACCAAGACCTTCTTTTCGGTATTTACTTGAAATAATAATTCTTCCAATGGAAGCTTCTAGATATTTAAAACCAGGTTTAAATGCTCTTAGGTAACCTATCAGCACTCCATCTATGAATGCTAGCAAGTGATAAGCCTTTTGATCGGTATAATCTGCATCAATATAGGGACAATCTTGCTCAACAATAAAAACTTTTTGTCTTAGATGAATAATTGCATATAACTCATCAGTCGTTAGTTCAGAAAATAGCTTCCATTTAAATTTAATCTTCATTATGCATTGTGTTTTTTTACAATATTTTAACTTACATAAAATTAAAATATTGAAAATTAGCTATAACTAGATCTTTTATGTCTATTATTTAGAATGTGAATGAAATAAAATAGTCCAAAATTAAAATAACCCAACCAAAGAATGATTACAATTTACGATGTAGAAGTTAAAGATATTAATCTTGAAACGATTAGTATGAATTCATACAAAGGCAAAACTTTGTTAATAGTTAATGTTGCAAGTGCATGTGGTTTTACACCTCAATATCAAGGCTTGCAGGAACTTTATGATAAATATAAAGATCAAGATTTTGAAATACTTGCATTTCCATGCAATCAATTTGGAGCCCAAGAAACTGGTTCAAATGATGAGATAGTTCAATTTTGTGATAGTAATTTTAGCGTCTCGTTTAAACTTTTTGATAAAGTTGATGTTAATGGAGAAAATGCATCACCTTTATTTAAAATTTTAACTAAAGCATTTCCTGGAATTTTAGGTACTAAAAACGTTAAATGGAATTTCACAAAGTTTTTAATAAGCAAAGATGGTCTCATTATAGATAGATTCGGTTCCACTACGACACCAGCTATGATTGAATCAGCTATTCAAGAGGCACTTTAATTATATTGAGAGAGACATTAAGAGAGCATCTTCTCTTGGATTGCCCGGATAATATTTTTCTCTAATTGCATCTTTAATAAAACCAAAACTTTCATAGAAATTGATTGCCCTTTTATTGCTTACTCTTACTTCTAAAAATATTATTTTAACTTTCATAGCTTTTGATTGTTTGAGCACATATTTAAGCAGAAGAGATCCCTCACCAACTCCTTGATATCTTTTATCAATAGCTATATTTAATATGTGGCATTCGGGATGAACTACTGAAAACATTGCAAACCCAATTACCTTATCATCTTTTATAGAAACTAATCCCTGGTGCCCTACCTCAAGTGAAGACCTAAGATTCTCGAGAGACCATGGAGAAGGATTAGTTTTTAAATCTATTTCATGAATTGCATCAAGGTGCTTAATACTAATAAGTGATATAGACATTCGTATTATTTAATAAATGTTTTTTGGATTTTTTCCCACAAAGGTTTTTTAAGAGCTGGATTATCTAAAATTAAAGCTAGGCTTGGTGCTTGAATGAACGCGTTTTTAATGTCGATAGGAATTCCAAATGATATAACTCCTCTAGTTTGAAGTGAAGCTTTTTGAATTATAGAGCTAAGGTCATTTCTTTTATTTGAATTAAATGTTTTAGAAAATTCTTCAATTAAAGGTTTTTGAGAAGTCATGGTATTCATTATTGATATAAATAGATTTTGTTCTTCTTTTGTATAACTCTGAAGGGGGAATTGGAGAAGAGCTAAGATCTTATCCCTCTTATGTAAAATTATCTTATCTGAAGAGTTTTGACCTAACTTATCTCTTCTTTTATATGTGGGAATTCCAATTTTTGCTAAGATAATCTGTGATTTAGAAGAAATGATTTTCATAAAAAAATTTTAACACTTACAATTGCATAATGGATAACCCAATCAATAAATATAAACCATTTGAGGCTATTGATATAAAAGATAGGCAATGGCCTTCAAAAATTATTAATGAAGCTCCTGTGTGGTGCTCAGTTGATCTTAGGGATGGGAATCAAGCTTTAATAGAACCAATGGGCGTAGAAAGAAAAGACAGGATGTTTACTCTTTTGTGTAAATTAGGTTTTAAAGAAATTGAAGTTGGTTTTCCTTCAGCCTCTCAAACAGATTTTGATTTTGTAAGAGATCTTATTGAATCAAAAAAAATCCCATCGGATGTAAATATTCAGGTTTTAACTCAAGCGAGAGATGAATTGATTGAGAAAACTTTTGCATCCCTTAAAGGGATACCGAAAGCAATAGTTCATTTTTATAATTCAACATCAACCCTTCAAAGAAAAGTTGTATTTAAGCAAGATAAAAAAGGTATTAAGCAAATTGCTCTTCAAGGTGCTTTAAAAATTAAAGAGTTAGCAAAAAAAAATCCAGATACAGATTGGAGTTTTGAATATTCTCCTGAAAGTTTTACTGGAACTGAGTTACCTTATGCTGCAGAAGTATGCGATGCAGTAACTGAAATTTTACAAGATGTATCTAATCACAAAATTATAATTAATCTTCCTGCGACTGTTGAAATGTCGACTCCTAATATTTACGGAGATCAAATTGAGTGGATGAACAGTAATCTAAGGAATAGAGAAAATATTTGTTTAAGCTTACATCCCCATAATGATAGAGGTACTGCAGTTGCTGCATCTGAATTTGGATTGATGGCTGGCGCTGATAGAGTTGAAGGAACTTTATTTGGAAATGGTGAAAGGACAGGTAATGTAGATATTGTTACAATTGCTTTAAATATGCTGACCCAAGGCATAGATCCAAAATTAGACTTCTCAAATATCAATTCTGTAATGAGAGAAGTCGAGTATTGTAATCAGTTACCAGTTCACCCAAGACATCCTTATGCAGGTGACCTAGTTTTTACAGCATTTTCTGGCTCTCATCAAGATGCAATTAAAAAAGGTTTCCAATCAATGAAAAATTCAAATAGTCCAATATGGGCAGTCCCTTATTTGCCAATAGATCCTGCAGATTTAGGAAGAAGTTATGAGGCGGTTGTTAGAATTAACTCTCAATCAGGAAAAGGAGGTGTAGCATTTTTGCTAGAAAAAGATCATGGAGTATCTCTTCCTAGAAGGCTTCAAATTAGTATGAGCCAGAAAATACAAAAATTAGCTGATGAATCAGGCAAAGAAATAAGTAGCACAGAGATATGGGATATGTTTCAGAATCATTTTTTAGTTGCCAAAAATAATTTTTCATATGTCAGTCATTTGTCATCTACTCAAAATGACATAAATAAATTAGAGTTAAAGATGTTAATGAATTCAAAAGAATATGTGATATCTGGATTGGGTAATGGTCCAATAGACGCATTTATAAATGGGTTATGTAAAAAACTTAATATTAATATAAAAGTTTCTGACTACCATCAATCAGCCATATCATCTGGTTCTGATGCAAGAGCTGCTGCTTATATTGAATTAGAAAAAGATGGCATAACGAAGTGGGGGGTCGGAATTAATCCAAACACTACTCGGGCATCTTTTGAAGCAATTATTGTTGGTCTAAGTAAGCTAATCTAAAATTAATCGAAGTTAGGCTCTCTCTTTTCAAAGAAAGCTTTTATAGCTTCTCTATTTTGTTCATTGCCAAAAATCTCATTTTGAATTTCAGCCTCCTCCTCATAAGTCTCTAGGTAGGTTTTTTCCAGAGCATTTCTCATAATTTTTTTTGTATTTGATAAAGACTGAGGGGATCTCTTAGCAAGCCTCTCTGCCCAGGCAATTGTTTCTGATTCTAGATCATTTAATAGAACTTTTTTATTTGCAATTCCAAAATTAATACATTCATCAGCTGTTATTTTTTTTGCTTCAATCGCATATTCAAAAGCTTTTGTATATCCCATATATCTTGTAAGAAGCCATGAAAGACCTCCATCAGGGACAATAGCAATATTACTAAATACAGATAAGATATATGCATCCTCGGACATAATTCTTAGATCACAAGCCATCGCAATAGCTGCGCCTATTCCTGCCGCTGGTCCATTAATAGATCCTATAACTGGTTTTGGCATCTCTATAATATTTTTAAAAGTCGGCAAAAATCCTCTATTAAGAGAATCTTTTGTACTTGTCCATGTTGAGGTTGATTCTGTTAAATCTGCACCTGCGGTAAAACCTTTACCAGCTCCAGTAATTACAACAACCCTAATACTGTTATCCTCTCTTAAATTGTGAGTAGCTTCTTGAAGATCCCAAACAAGCTGTTCGTTAAAAGCATTCAAAACCTTGGGTCTATTTAAAGTAATAATACCTATACGATTTTCTTTCTTTAATTCAATTGTTTCAAAATCCATAATTTTTCCTAAATTTTAAAATTATTATATGCAAATGATTACATTTCGTAAATTTTAACAACTCCAGAATATTCAATTCCATTTATTTCAATAAAATCTGATTCAAAAGTTATACTGCCACCTTTTTGCTCTTTATCTGATCTTGACCATTTAACAATTGCTGATTGCGAAGGGTTAGATTTGTAAAAATTTTTCATAATTTCATCTAAAACTTTCCTGCTTGGCATAGCGATATTGTTAATGCTAATTAAATACCTTAAAAGTTCTTTAGCTTCATTTTCACTTAAGGCATTAAGTTCTTCGATAGGCATTGCATTATTAATAATGATTTTTGAAAATTTTTCTGAAAATAGATTATTAAAAATTTCTTGTTTATCCTGAATAAGTTCAGCTGTATGCTGAATTCTCTTTTGAGAATTTTTCCATCTCTTATCTACTACCGGCATAATTGAATTTCTAATGTAGTTTCTATCTTGATTAGATTCTTGATTCGATTCATCCTCAATAAAGTCAACTTTATGCATTTTAATAAAATCTAATAACTCCGCTTTTGAGAATTTTAGTAAAGGTCTAATCAAGGTACCCTTTCCAATTTTTCTTTTAGGTTTTGGACCTTGAAGTCCATCTAGACCAGTCCCCCTAAATAATCTAAATAATATGGTTTCTGCAACATCATCAGCATGATGTGCAAGCAATAATTGTTCATTTTCTTTTATAGTCCTAGAAAAAACATCATATCTACCCTTTCTAGCTGCTGACTCTAGACCGTCTTTATCGGTCTTAATTATGATATTCTCGATAATCAATTCAATATCTAATTCTTTACATAACTTGATGCAGTGTTTTTCCCATAAATCTGCATTAGGTGATAAATTATGATTTATATGTATTGCCTTAAGATCATCTAATCTGCCATCTTTTTTAAGTAATGAGCATGCATATAATAATGCAACTGAGTCTGAGCCACCGCTAAAAGCAACATAGACGCAATTTTTTTTATTGATAAAATTAGAAATTGTATTTAAATCTACCAATTTATTTACCAATATTTAGAAGTCTTTGATAACGCCTTTCTATAAGCTCACTTACACTAAAAGTACTAAATTTTTTTAGGCTTTTAATTAATGAGGATTTAACCAGTGCTGCTGCCGCATCATAATTTCTATGTGCTCCACCAGCAGGTTCATTGATAATTTCATCAATAACATTTATTTTTAGTAATTCCTTTGCATTAACTTTCATAGCTTCTGCAGCTTCTGGTGCGTTTTCAGATGATCTCCATACTATTGAAGAGCAGGCTTCTGGTGAAGCAACAGAATATGTTGCATACTCAAGCATAGCCACATGATCTCCAACACCAAGAGCTAGAGCACCTCCGGAACCTCCCTCACCAGTTACAACGACAACTATTGGAGTTTTTAACTCAGACATTAAAGCAAGATTTTTTGCTATAGCCTCACTTTGACCCCTCTCCTCTCCTTCGATACCAGGATAAGCACCAGATGTATCTATAAAAGTTATTACAGGAAGAGAGAAATGCTCTGCTAACTCCATTAATCTTTTTGCTTTTCTATATCCTTCTGGTTGAGGCATCCCAAAGTTTCTTTTAACTTTTTCTTCAGTATCCCTTCCTTTTTCATGGCCAATAATAAAAACTGGTTTTTTATCAAGATAACCAATTCCTCCTATTAAAGATGAATCATCGCCAAACATTCTATCTCCATGTAATTCATCAAAATCTGAAAATATCCGACTTATATAATCACTTGTATGAGGTCTTTTCGGATGTCGGGCAACTTGAACAGTCTGCCATATAGAAAGTTTCGAATAGATTTTTTTAGTGGTAGTCCTTTCTTCTTCTTCTAATTTAGCTATTTGCGGAAGCAGTTCTGGACTTTCATTAACAATATCTTTAAGAGCTTGAATTTTATCGTAAATATCAGCAATTGGTTTTTCGAAATCAAGAAATGAATTTTTCATACATTATATTTTAATGGAATTGCTTCCAAATATTCCTCTTAATAAATTTAAATTTTCTTGAGAAGGTTTTAAGAGGTACTCTTCTCCAAGCTCTACAATAGCCTCAGATTCTTTGTTAAATACTTTTAACTTTATAGAGCAATTACCACTGCCCCATACTTCATTTGGAACTTTTGAAAGGTTATTTGTTAATTTTGCTAAAGACTCTTCTGAGTTGTTTTCAGGATTAATAACTATTGAATTAATTCGTGAAGATAGTTCATCCTCTATCAAATTAACTTCTTTAAGTCTCATTCTAAACATAGTGTCACCAAGTTCTTTTGATCTATAATCATCAATTTCAATTGCGCCTTTTAAAACTAAGATTGAACTTTCTTTTAAAATAGAATGGCAATTTTCTAGAACATCACTAGTTATAATTCCATCCATAGCACCTGTTCCATCATCAAAGTTAATGAAAGTTAGTGGTTTATTTCTATTGTCTTTGATCTGTCTTACAGAATTTATTAAACATACTAACCGTGCTTTTTTTGTATCCATTTCTAAAGAACTTATCTCATGAGATCTTAATGGTGCAATATTATCTTTGATGGCTTTTACTGGATGTCCAGATAAATAATATCCAAGAGATTTCTTTTCTAGATTTAATTTATCTATTAAGTTAAGTTCTTTGATATTTGTATATTTTTCATAGGGATTGAAATCAATATCAATTGTTGCAAATAAATCCCCTGAAGCAGCAGCAGATGTAATAGCCTTTCCGCCATCTTGAAGCATATCGCCAATACAAGCAATTGCGATACTCCTCGAAGGTGCAATAGAATCAAAAGCGCCAGCGAAAGATAAAGCTTCCAAAGATTTTTTACCACATAATTTAATATCGATATTTCTTGTAAAATCCCATAAATCTTTGAATTTGTGGGAATTTCTTACTTTACCTACATGAGTAATAAAAGAATCAGCAACACCTTTAATTCCACCAAGCCCATATTCAATTTCATTATTTTTATTTACAACAAATTTTTTCTGCCCTGTTAGGATATTTGGTTTCAAGACAGAAATTCCTAATTTTTTACATTCTTCAGTAAGCGCATATATTTTGTCGGTGTTTCCTAATTCAGTAGATAACACAGCAGCCATAAAATGTTCAGGAAAATATGTTTTTAGATAAGCTGTTTGATATGAAAGGAGAGCATATGCAGCAGAATGAGATTTATTGAAACCGTAACCAGCGAATTTTTCAATTAGATCAAATATTTTTTCAGCTGTTACTTTTTTTATGTCATTCTTATCACAACCTTCAACAAATATTTCTCTTTGTTTTTCCATTTCAGCAACATCTTTTTTTCCCATTGCTCGTCTTAAAATATCAGCTTGGCCCAATGAAAATCCTGCTAATACTTGGGCAGCTTGCATAACCTGCTCCTGATATAGAATAACTCCATAGGTTTCTGATAACACAGGTTCAAGCATTTCATGGGGATATGTAACTGGTAATTTACCGTGTTTTCTATCAACAAATTGATCATGCATCCCAGAATCCAAAGGTCCAGGTCTATACAAAGCTAGCAAAGCGGTAATTTCTTCAAATTTTGTAGGTTTTAATCTTTTAATTAAGTCTCTCATTCCTGATGACTCTAATTGAAAAACTGCCATAGTTTTTCCCGATGATAAGAGTTCAAAAACTTTTGGATCATCTAATTTAATTGTATTTAAGTTCAGTAGCTGTTTAGATTGATTCTTTAATAAATTATTGATTGATTTAGTAGCCCAATCAATGACTGTTAAGGTTCTTAAGCCTAGGAAATCAAATTTTACTAGCCCTATTTTTTCTACATCATCTTTATCATACTGAGTCATTAGTGCTGAAGACTGTCTATCTAGATAAGTTGGACAAAAATCAGATAGAGCACCTGGTGCAATTACAATTCCACCAGCATGTTTTCCTACGTTCCTAGCAATACCTTCTAATTTGAATGCAAGATCTAAGACCTCTGAAACCTCGGGATCATTTTTTATAGTTTGCTTAAAGATAGGCTGTTCTTTAATGGCTCTATCTAATGTCATTCCAGGAACAAAGGGTATCATTTTTGATATTCTTTCACCCAGTCCATAAGGCTTTCCTAGAGCTCTTGTAACATCTTTTACTACAGCTCTTGCAGCCATAGTGCCAAATGTAACAATCTGAGATACAGCTTCAGAACCATATTTTGAACTAACATATTCAATTACTGAATCTCTTTTTTCTGTACAAAAATCTATATCAAAATCTGGCATTGAAATTCTTTCTGGATTTAAAAAGCGTTCAAATAGCAGTCCATGCTCAATAGGATCTAATGCAGTTATTCCTAGAGCATATGCAACCAGTGATCCAGCACCAGAACCTCTTCCTGGGCCTACAGGAACTTCATTATTTTTTGACCATTCAATAAAATCATACACGATTAAAAAATAGCTCGAAAAACCCATTGAACTAATCTGAGTAAGTTCATAATCAAGTCTTTCGTTATAAAGATTCTTATCTTTATCGGCAAAATTTTTGGTTATTTCATCTAAGTTCTTAAATGAAAGATCTTTCAAGTAACTATTAAAATCATGGTTTTGAGGGACTGGATATTCCGGTAAAAAATATCCTTTTGATTCAAAAGATACATTACATTGCTTTGCTATTTCTGCAGTATTTGATAAAAATTCTTCACTGTCTTTAAAAAGATCAAACATTTGCTGTTGTGATTTAAAAAATTGTTCGTTAGAAAACTTCTTTTCTCTATTTGGATCATTTAAAGTTTTTCCTGTATTTATGCAAACTTTTGTTTCATGAATATCATAATCTTCTTTATTTGAGAAAATAACATCATTTGTTGCTATAACAGGTATGCCATTTGAAGAAGCTAAAGGTAAAATATTTGCAATATAGTCTAATTCATCTGCTCGATTAGTTTTTTGAATCTCAATTACAAAATCTTCATCAAACACGCTTTGAAAAAGCTTAAGTTTAGAATTTGCCTCCTCTATCTTGTCCCTTCTTACAAGATCAAAAATATGACTAGAGTTCCCTCCAGAAATAACCTTAATATCTTTTTTAAAAGAACATAGTTCTTCAAAAGTAATTATTGGAGATGAAAAATTAGTATTGTTATGTGATTGTGAAAGAGCCTTCATCAAATTTTTATGGCCATTATTATTTTTTGCAAGACACAATAATTCATGAGCAAAATCATCACCATCAAATAAAACTCGTATTGATGAGCCTGAAATTGGTTTAATACCTTTTTTTTCTGCTTTTAAGAAAAATTTTACAAGTCCAAACATATTAAGATGATCTGTTAATGCTACAGAAGGCATGTTGTTTTTTGCAGCTTGATCAACAATTTGATCAATTGTTATTAAGCCATGTGAAATACTATATTCAGAGGCAATTCTTAGATGTGAAAAAGATTCAATCAAGAAATGACTCCTTTAAATGTAATTCTATGAATATCTGAGACACCTAAATCTTTTATCTTTTTAAAATGCAATTTAGTGCCATACCCTTTGTGATCTTTAAAGCCATAGCCTGGATATTTTGCATCAATTTTTATCATATATTTATCTCTTTCAACCTTGGCTATTATAGAAGCAGCACTTATCTCATCAATAAATGTGTCTCCTTTAATTATAGCCTCCATATCAAAATTAATGTCTGGTTTATGCAAACCATCTACTAAAATTTTATTAGGATTGACAGGTAATTGAATAATAGCTCTTTTCATTGCAAGTAAAGATGCCTTGAGTATATTAATTTTATCAATTTCATATGGAGTTGCTTTTCCAATTGCATAGTAAGATTTTTGCCTTATTTCTTCAGCAATTGTCTCTCTTTTTTTAAAGGATAATTTTTTAGAATCGCATAGACC
>Ga0213868_10003855_pt1 | contig 13865 bp, 8 predicted proteins | sample PICome_9_FD_160087 | JGI IMG/M metagenome (GOLD analysis project Ga0213868, IMG submission 160087) | Coastal seawater microbial communities near Pivers Island, North Carolina, United States - PICO127 | ecosystem: Environmental > Aquatic > Marine > Coastal | place: USA: North Carolina | collected...
ACTGTATCTGTCCGATCGATATCTGCATTGACACATTATATCCATCTAAAGGATCCATCTTTGCTTTCTTCTCCAACGGTCAACTTTCACAGAGAGTCCCTTCAGATCTTTGATCCGGCAGCCACTACTAAAGAAGTAGAAGATGGAAGTGCGGTCATAGCTTTAGTTGAAGTTTGTGATCGTAGTGATGCTAAAAAAATGATTGATAGGGCATCGCTGGCTCTTCCTAAGTGGAAGCGTATATCAGGTTTCGAACGATCGAAAAAGATTGCTCGATGGTCTGAATTGGTGAAAGAGAATGCTGATGATCTTGCTAAGATTATGACACTGGAAAGTGGAAAACCGATCAAAGAGAGTTATGGTGAGATATCATATGCTGCGTCTTTCTTAGACTTTTATTCTGGTGAATGCATCAGAAAAAGTGGAGTTGGTGGAGGATACCTTGTTCCGAGCCCATTCTCTCATATGGATGGGTCGCCCAAAGGAAAGATTATGGTGACTCATGAGCCTGTAGGAGTTGTTGCGATGATCACGCCTTGGAACTTTCCGGTTGCGATGGTTACAAGAAAAGTAGGCCCGGCACTTGCTGCTGGATGTACGGTTGTCCTCAAACCTTCCGAGTTGACACCATTATCAGCTGTTGCCTTGAAAAATCTCGCAGATCAGGCTGGTATTCCTAGTGATACATTTCAAATCATTGTCTCGGATCAAGAAAAGACATCGGATATTGGTGAAGAATTCTGTTCGAGTCCCATTGTTAAAAAACTCTCTTTCACTGGTAGCACGGCAGTTGGAAAGCTTTTGATGAGACAAAGTAGTGACACTCTGAAACGACTATCGTTGGAGTTGGGAGGGAATGCTCCGTTTATTGTATTTGATGATGCTGATATAGAACAAGCTGCGCATGCCGCGGTTGCAAGCAAGTTTAGAAATGCCGGTCAAACCTGTGTTTGTGCGGACAGGTTTATTGTTCACGAGGCAGTAGAAGATGCGTTTATTGCTGCTCTCAAGGACATCATATCCAAATTCCAAATCGGTCGTGGACTAGATGAAAAGACGACAATGGGTCCTTTGATCACTGAAATGGCAGCAAAGTCTGTCGAAGCAAAGATTTTTGACAGTGTAAGAGAAGGTGCGCAGATTGTATACGGTGGATCCTTGATTCCGCATCTTGGACCGAATTTCCTTCAACCAACAATTGTTAGAAATGTTAAATCTTCTTCGAAGTTATGGTGCACCGAGACATTTGGTCCAGTGATAGCTATAACAACTTTCAGACATGAAGATGATGCAGTGAATCTTGCAAATGACACACCCACTGGTCTTGCATCATATTTCTGCTCACAAGATTTGTCGCGTGTCTTCCGAGTGGCAGAAAGACTTGAAAACGGTATCGTATGTATCAACGAGGGTATATTTTCGACGGCAAATGCACCGTTCGGAGGCGTGAAAGAAAGTGGACTAGGAAGAGAAGGAAGTATAGAGGGGTTGAATGAGTATCTTGAGCCTAAATACACTTTCTTGAACCATTAATTTATAGTAGAAAATAACGAAATAAACCTTATGGTAGCATTCGAAGCTCTTCAAGAAAGCTAGAGCTATTGTGAATTGTGCTACCAGCTAAAATGACTCGGATTTTTCCACCATGTGCTTTGTTAAATTCGCTAACCTTTGAGGCCTCTTCATATGTCACTCCCCCTGCCATAAATATGATGACCTCAGAAGGCACTTCGTCAATACCTCCTCTTCCGACAATGAAGGGATGCGATTCTTGTTTCAGCTTTCCTTTCGATATCGCTTGAAGAGTATCAGAAAGCACTGGATTGTGTTGCGCATAAACGTTGCTAACGCCCTGGACGCTGGTGATAAAAGATTTTGTCATTTTACTCATGATATCCTTCGTTCCTACTCCATACAATCCTGGACCACGAGATTTCGTGCCAGCATACTTCAGAATTGTATCCATAAGGCCTACCATTTCATCAGGGACGCCTCCCTTTCTCATTTCGGATTTAATCTTATGAAGATTGCCAATATGCTCATATCGCAATGCATACAGCAAACCGAGCCTTAGTTTGTCCGGTATCTTAATATGAGAGCTGCTTAATTTATCCAACAACTCGCGAACATGCACTGAATGGTCATCAGCACAGGCCAGCTCTTGCTCAAATTGTGACACGTCCATTAAAGAGCAAACATCAACAAGTCTGGCCAATTCACCCATGATGGCAACATGTTTTGAAACATTGTGACTTTGGCTTCTCAGTTCAGGAAATTTCTCCATAAAATTCTGCATGGCTTCAATTGAATTCAAACTGCTCGGATTGTTCATTTGAGTCTCTTTCTGATAATCCTGCAAAAGCTTTTGTATAGCCTCTCCTAGTTCACCAAAGTTTGAATTCCTATTCCTACGAAAAAAGTCGTCTTCGGAAGAACTGAGGACAACCTCTTCTAAATCAGCAGCTACATTTGGAGCACCCTTAAGAATGACGCGGTTGTTGTTCAGTCCCAACAATTCATGAACCATGGCCTGATAAGTCCATTGACTCAAAAGAGGGGTTACGGGATCATCGTTACGGTCAAGAACTAATAATAGGCAACTTTTATTGCGAAAGTGAAATATTTGATCGGATACAATCTTTTCGTAAACATCTCTCGCCATCTGTTGTGCTAAAGCACTACTGGCTTGATACCGGATAGATGTCGGTTGTCTTTTTAACGAGAGAAGAATTGCCTCTAAACCTTGTCGATTACGCTCGTAAAGATGTGTATGATCCCTAGCCCAAGCTGTCCCTGCGGAAACAGTCATTGCGATAGTATTGCGACAGTTGAGAGTAATAAGATCTTCGTTAATAGGAAGATAGTCACCATAAAATTCCTGCACTGTCTTAACTATTTCATGTTCATCACTTTCAGCGATGAGGCGAAGTAATCCAGATGTAAGTACACCAGAGAAATAGATATGGTACTCAGCAAACCGTGGCCTTGTGAGTTCTTTCACTAATAGACCGGCATTGATTTCTGTTGGTCTCAAAAAGCATACTGCCTTTAGATGACCAGTCTTTTTTTCCTCGTACAAATCTAAATCATGGTGACCAATACCTTCAAGATTTGGGTTTTGCGAGTTTGAGTCAAGTCTGGATACAAGGAAGATATCCTTGGAGAGAATCTCGGACTGCGAAGTTACACATGAAACAATCTGTGTTGTGAAGGCGTCCAGTAACAACACTTTCATCCCACGAGACTTTTCAGACGATATAATTCTGTCTATGTAACCATGTATTGCTTTCGTTGCGTCCATTGTGATTCCTATTCAAATGATTCTATTCTTCCCCTGTAGAGAGTCTTCACAGCTTGTACAGTCTGTGTTCTGTGTGTTTGATTCTGAGCGTTGAGCGTGAACAAAATTCTAGTCTTGTTTACCCAGGATAGTATATCGAAATGACGATCAGATAAGCTAGTACACATGCATCTCTTTAGCTTAGTAAATATATACCTTTAGTAATTTACTCTTCAAAATCATTCTATGAAAATTAAATTCAAACTTTTGGTTGAATCTGAGAGCATGGTTTCAGAAGCCACAATAGCAACAGAGGACTTTGTCGACCATGTCTTCAATTTATCTGCAAAAGAGGCAAATGACGATCGATTCGCTGTGAGAATACCATCTCTCCAACGTTGTCGACTCTGTGGAGAAGACTTTTGCAACATTCTCCTGAATGTAAGCCATCCAATGTCTTGCGGTGGCAAGGTCGACCCATCAAGAGCGCCAATGCAGCCAATGATTGCAGTGTCTATTGTTTTCTTAGTGATTGAACCTGACTCCAATTCATCTCTAAGATAACCACTGGCTGCCTTGTAAGCGTCCAAAGTTTTCGATATATTTGGATCACGATAACTAACCATGAATAATGAGCCGTCATTCTTATCCAGTGACGCCATTACCCCGTATGCACCATTTTTAGCTCGAACTTCGTCCCATAGGTAACCTTTTTTTAGGAACTGGAGAGGTACACACGAATCTCCCTCGAGAATTTCTCCTTTTCCGTAAAAGGGGCCTCCCAAGCCTACATAAGAAACTTGTGATGATATAGGAATTGCCTCATTTTGCACCGGGCTTTCGGTATTTTGGATCTTTGATGCACCTTCAAGCCATGGGTGATCTCTTGAGTGAGACGAGGCATTTATGGATGACGACGGGAATGATTTCACAAAATCTCTAATGAAGCCATCAATCATTATTAAACTATTGGAGTCACCAATCAAATTGATAATCAAGTCTTTGCTAGATTTGTTGGCAAAATCATTTAATATATTCTTCATTCTCCGATTTACGTGTGTCCAGTTTGATTTTGCATCGTCAAGAAGAGATTTTAATGTCATCAGCTGACTCAACCCATATAACTGTTCTTCAATAAACGCTATAACGTCATATCTAGCGTGCATTCTCATCATCGAGAATGAATGTCCTTGAGATGACATAGAACTCTCGTAGCTTGAAATTTGATTTCCAAGGATTTGTATGGCTTCGTCGCTTGATATCATCATACTCTCGGAAATTAACAACTTTATAAGATTGAGCAATTTGTCTGCCTTTTCTGCAACACATTTACCTCGGAAGAAAACATGTGAAAGCATTTCCTTGCTGTTTGGGGTGACAATTCTATCTTCTCCATATAAAGGAGACAACACTAACTGGATATCAATTCCACCCGTGAACATCCCTTCTAGCCTATCAAGTTCTAATCGTGTTTTGCTAGAAGTGTCATTTTCCTCTAATATTGTCAGAAGGAATGGGAGTATAGAAACATCGGCGTACGAGAGAGAAGAAACATCGATACCAACATCAATATAGACGATACCTGAACTCGCATTCACAACATTTGTCGCCACAGAGGCTTGTGTGCCGTACGCATTTTCAACCAAGTTAATTTCATACTCCAAACCAACTTTATCGATATCTTCTAACTTTAAGGATGGAATAGAGTCAACAACTTCAGGTGGATCCAATGAATCTTGAAGATTGTGTAAGTATTTCGCATTCTCGATAACCTTGTTCAGTTCCTCATGAGTCAGAGAGTTCTGAAATGCCTTCAGAGCATTTCTTTCTTTTTCATTCATTTCTGATTCATAGGTTTCAGACGGAGATAGCTCAATGTGTACTCTATGATTGTTATCGAGTAAGTATAATTGAATCATATCGGTAAAGATATCTGATCCTTTCTGCTCAACTATCGTTTTCAGTACTTTCAAGGGTTGTTCATAGTCTATGGCATCCTCTGGCGACTCATCGTAATTCCATTTTGAAAGAATTGATAAGAACACATTAATACCCGAAGGATCATCACCATTGTTTACTTCCCTCAATTGAAACTCAATCGAATTCATTGCGGCTTCAATATCATCTTGATCAAAACCTTTAAGCACTATGTCCTCTAGGATGAGAAGAATTTTCTCTTCGACTACAATAACATTTTCATGTTTCACTCCTTTCATTCCAACTGCGAATGTATTTTGAAGAAGACCGGTGCTTAGTCCATTTCCAATGATTGTTCCCAAACCACTGTCTGTCAAAGCTTTTCTCAGTGGTGACGATGCAGCGCCGAAAAGCAAAAAGTCGAGAACATACCATCCAATTTCGTCTACCGCTTGAAAGTGGTCATCATTCAAAAGCCACGTTATACAAAACATATGTTGACCCTCATCCTCAAGCAATTTTTGGACCGCATAAGGATACGATTGGTATACATGATGAGTAAATCTCTTTTTCTGAAATTCAATTTGACTGTTTATTTTGGCATCTAGATTGAGTTCATATAGAGATAGATAAGAATCAATCAAATCCATTCCATCTTCAACGTCATGCTTTTCTCCACTAATAAATATCTGTGAATTTGTAGGATGGTAATGCTTCTTATAAAAATCAACAAACTCTTCGTGTGTCAACTTTGGTATATCAGTTGGATTTCCGCCAGAGTCATGAGCATAAGTATTGTCCTGGAATAAAATTGCATCTGTATATTGGTCAAGGACACTCAATGGATTCGAATACACTCCTTTCATCTCACTGAAGACCACTCCTTGCACCTCTAGATCACCTTCATCATTCACGTCGTACCTCCAACCTTCTTGCTTCATCACCCATTCCCCCTCTTTCGTGACACATCTTGGCTTGAATACAGCATCTAGGTAAACACTCATGAGATTCATGAAATCTTTTTTATTCCGACTTGCAACTGGACTATATCATTTGAAACGTCATGCTTGTAAGAAGAAATGAAAACACAAAGGTCGTTTATCAAAGGAAATACATAAACTTACTATACAGTTCTGTCATTGTATGTCATGGCATTTAAAAATGTATAGAGAGAACCTTTTAACAAAATAAGAAATGGATCTTTTGCAGGATATTTCTCACTCCCAGATAGTACTGAATGTTCCAATATATGAGCTACACCCGTTGATGACGTTGGCTTCGTTCGAAAGGAAATACCAAATACCTTGTCATTTTTCGTATCTAATGGTACATATCCAACGAATTCCGCCTTTGTCTTCTTGTGCTGATATAGTGAGAATGTAGCCTGGTGTGATTCTAAAAATTTAGATCGAATGAGATTGAATGCCTTGTGTGAGGGTAAGGCTATCTTAGACCGATGCGGATGTTGGTCCATGGAATCGACGTTTTCACTGGATCTATGTGCCATACTCAAGGAAGAAATAATAATAAGGAATACGACCAATGAAATACAACCAATGGTGCGTAATTTGATAACATATTGATTCCGACGTTTGGAATATTTATCGGAAATTCGCAAGATCTCCATGTCTGCTTCAGAGTCGAATTCATCGATGAGTTGCTCGTCTTCGTCATTTATTGTCAAATTGAAAGGTTTCAATTCATACTCGGATACTCTATCATCTTTTCGTTCTGGACTTCTCATTCTCATGTAACTAGATAATATCAACGTCGCACTTCTCAGTAGAAGATATTCCTACTCGTTGGTGTATGTGTTGTGTGTATTTTGTATTGTTACGTTTTTTTTTATGTTCCGAGATCCGAGGAGAGTCAAATATTACATTGTTGTTAGTAACTGTAATAGGCTAATACAATGCATTATCCTTCTTCTGTTGGGATAAGGTGACTTCCAGGTGAAAGGCTTCTCGCTTCCACGTGTTTGTTGGTCTTCTTCGAAACTCGTTTCCCAACCGACCAAACTTTTGATCGAGTGATCCCGCTATCACCGTAACGCACAAATTTTAATTTCAGCCTTTTTCGAAAGAGAAGAAGCCATATCCATAGAATCATGTACTTCAAACAGATTGCCCTCTCTGCATGTAAGTCCTTTCTTGTTTCGTTTGCTTTTGGGAGAGAAACGGTTTCGATCAAAGAGTCTGTGGAGTAGTTCTCGATTGGTTGTGTTTCGAACCATTGAAGTTCGAAAAGATGATTCGCAGGATTCATGTGTGCCAAATTGACTGTGTATACGATTGGTATATCATGTTATCTTTGCTCGAGTCCACTCTACTACAGTGCAAATCCAATCGAGGATCAAGATGACCTTTTTCAAATCGTTTCATGAGCCTTTGTTATCATATTTATACGAATGCATTTTTCTTTTGATTGATTCAAATCACTCATCGTTTCCCCCCCTTGTTGTCCTCTTTCCCCCTTTAATGACAGTGGCCTTAATGGCCGCCCCAATTACACTCGCCGAGGAGGAGGCCAAGATGGGAACCGTCATTGGTATTGATCTTGGAACCACCTACTCCTGTGTAGGAGTATTCAAGAATGGCCGTGTTGAAATCATTGCCAACGACCAAGGTAACCGTATCACCCCTTCATACGTTGCCTTTCTTGACAATGGAGATCGTCTTGTAGGAGATGCCGCAAAGAATCAGGCCACTATCAACCCCGAGAATACTATCTTTGATGTCAAGCGTCTTATTGGACGTAATTATTCCGACAAATCGGTACAGGCTGATAAGAAGCTCGTGCCCTATGAGATCATTTCTGATAATAACAAGCCAGTAGTTCAGGTTACTGTTGGAGGAAAGAAGATGAATTTCGCCCCTGAAGAGGTTTCTGCCATGATTTTGGGAAAGATGAAGTCCACTGCTGAAACTTTCCTTGGAAAGGAAATTAACGATGCCGTCGTTACTGTTCCTGCCTATTTCAATGATGCACAGCGTCAGGCCACCAAGGATGCCGGAACTATTTCTGGAATGAAGGTTCAGCGTATTATCAACGAGCCCACTGCTGCTGCTATTGCCTACGGTATGGACAAAACAGGAGGAGAGTCCAACGTTCTTGTATTCGATCTTGGTGGAGGAACTTTTGATGTAACCCTTCTTACCATTGATAACGGGGTTTTCGAGGTTCTTGCTACTAATGGAGATACACATTTGGGAGGAGAAGATTTCGACCAGCGTGTCATGCAATTCTTCATCAAGATGATGAAGAAGAAGAACAATGTAGATATCTCTTCTGACAAGCGTGCTCTTCAAAAGCTTCGTAAAGAGGTAGAGCGTGTGAAGCGTGCTCTTTCTTCTCAGCAGCAAGCTCGTCTTGAAATCGAAGACTTGGCGGAAGGATTTGATTTGTCTGAGACTTTAACTCGTGCTAGATTTGAGGAACTGAATAACGATTTGTTCAAAAAGACTTTGGGACCTGTTGGTAAGGTTATGGCCGATGCTGACTTGGAGAAGAGTGAGGTTGATGAAATCGTCCTTGTTGGAGGATCAACTCGTATCCCCAAGGTACAGCAGCTCATTTCTGAGTACTTTGGAGGAAAAGAACCTTCTAAGGGAATCAACCCCGATGAGGCCGTCGCATATGGAGCCGCCGTTCAGGGAGGTATTTTGTCTGGAGAGGGAGGAGATGCCACTTCTGAGATCTTGTTGTTGGATGTTACCCCTCTTTCTCAAGGAATTGAGACTGTTGGAGGAGTTATGACCAAATTAATTAACCGTGGAACTACCATTCCTACCAAGAAGTCACGTAAGTATCAAAATCCATGGTTTGGTGGATGAATTTGATTTTTTTCACTGTGTTACTAATAATATATATTTTTTTACACAGAAACTTTCTCTACCCACCAGGATAACCAACCTGCTGTACTCATCCAGGTATTCGAGGGAGAACGTTCCATGACCAAAGATAACCACTTGCTAGGAAAGTTCGAACTCACAGGACTTCCTCCTGCACCCCGTGGAGTTCCTCAAATCGAAGTTTCTTTCGAAGTTGATGCCAACGGTATCCTGCAAGTATCAGCCGAGGACAAAGGAACTGGAAAGGCTGAAAAGATTACCATTACTGCTGAAAAGGGACGTCTTTCTGAGGAAGATATTGAGCGCATGGTTCGTGAGGCTGAAGAATATGCCGAAGAAGATAAGAGAGTCAAAGATCGTATTGACGCCCGTAACGGCCTTGAGTCATTCATCTACAACTTGAAGAATCAACTTGAGGATGACGAGAAGGGTCTAGCTGACAAACTTTCACCTGAGGATAAGAAAGAGTTGCAAGACACAATTGATGAGACTCTCGACTGGATGGACTCAAATCCTGAGGCTGAAAAGGAAGATTACGATGAAAAGAGAAAAGAAGTTGAAAACATTTCCAATCCCATCATGAGGAATATGTATTCCGGAGGATCTGCTGGAGGAGGAGAAGACTACGGTGATTTCGGAGATGATGAGCTCTAAATTATGTGATAAATTAGAGATTTCTGTATAAACTTTCGCTCTAACTCTTTTAATGGCTAGCGTTTCGAGATTAAATCTTGGGAGCAAGACTTTGCATGAAGGATCTCATATTATCCAACTGTTGTTCCTGATCACTACATAATCCTCTACATCCCTCAGAAACGATGGCTTTTTTAGCAGGGGGTGTACTAAGTACGTTAGTAACTTGGTCAATCTGCTGCACAATAGCGTCTCCGCTATTTATTGCGATATTAATACTCATAATGAATCCAAGAACAGCGATCGCAGCAACAGGCGCAAGAACTACGATACTTCCATCAGCAGGGATTTCGCCTAGAAGAGGGACTTTCATCGTCGGAGTGTTTTCACTGCCTGGTTCAACGCGTGTCAAAGATGCTACTAAAGAGTCAACTGGGCGCTTAGTTTCAGGCTCGCTTGAAAACTTACTTGCCTTCTGCTGCAACTTATCTGTTTCCGGTGTAGGAATGGCATCTTCTTCCTCCTCTCCTTTTATCCTCTCATCATTTTCATCTTCAATGGAAAATAAATGAAAATGATATTTCCTTTCACTCGATTGTGGTGAAATATTCACCTTCTTCACTTGCGCCGACGGTGAAAAAGCCACGATGCACGATGCTAGTTGAAAGAACAATACAGATAATAATATCCTCTTCATCTTACTTTAAAATATCAATGTACTTAGTTTGATTCTCTCTTTGCTCAAACTTTTAAGTAATAACCAAGAGAAACTCAACACGTGTATTTATTTTCTGTTTATAACTTCAACATTGAATGATTGCATTCACTCCAAGTAGAATAATATCATAAACCCTTCAAAAGTTGAATATTTCAACAGGATAGATAGGCAACAATGCCAATCGATAATGCTTCAAAACCGATTAATCAAAATATGCAGATTCATCTTCTTCTCCATTCCAAAGGTCTTCATCAAATTCACCGGATTCACCTTGAAAACCAGATCCAATGATAGATCCCAATCCCCCGCTGAGCCCAGACAGTCCGCCATTGAAAGGTATATCGTCATCCTCCTCCTCAGGTTCTTTCTCGAATACGAAATCGTCTGTAAGAAAAAATGGATCGCCTCCACTGTCTAATATTTCATTTTCTTTTTCCATTCTCAGTTCTTCAAAACTTTTCGTGTTTTCTTGCATTGATTTGCGTAGCCGATCTTCAAATGAACCATTAGACAAATGCACAAGTGTTTTCCTTATGAACGTTGGAGGATTTAAAAAACTTTGTATGTTTTGAATAAGAAGAAATGGAAGTAAGATGTACATTTATTGTCGTGTGTGTGTGTGTTACGAGAGTTACGATATATATGCATGAATGATGAATGATGCTTTGAACTATCCGCGTCGCCTAGAGAGAGAGAGAGAGAGAGAGAGTAACAGTACTCAGTACTCAGTACTCGGTTTTGACCAACCATTTTTCTGGGGCTTTCTTTTTTTCAAACTTCCAAGAGGTAAGATTTAAATTAACTCTTAGTTCGTCAAAATTGGATTCAATGGCAAAAAGTGAAAACAAGAGGAAGCAGCACCTAGATCTATCGTCGCAGTCGGACTCTGACAGCAGCTCAGATAGTGATACTCCAGTCAAACTTTCAATCAACAAAAAGTTTGCTACCGAGTATGAGAAAAGAAAACGACATCAAGAACTTGTAAACGCAAGGAAGGAGGGAGAAGATATTGATGACAGTGATTACAGTAGTAGCGAAGATGAGAGTGAAGATGAAGATGCGGCATTGCTCACAGAAAAGGTCGATTTGCAAATCCTGAAAACCATTAAAGCGTTGAGAACCAAAGATGAGTCCATCTACAACAAAAATCAGAGGTTCTTCGAGGACCAGGAAGATAATTCATCCAGTGGTCTTGAAACAAATGAACATAAAAGCAAACAAAAGAAGAAGGTGTACAAAGATGTTATTCGTGAGCAAATATTGGAAAAGATGGAGAGAGGTGACGACATAAATGATGATGAGGAATCCGAAAATGAAATTATTACTAGGAGAAATATTGAAAGTGTATCGAAACTGGAGTACGACGAAGAACAGAAGGCAATTCGAGCTGAGTTCTTAGATGATGGGGTTAACACTGATGATGATGATGACGACGAAGGTGAATTATTGAGCAAGAAGAAGCAACCTGAAGGTAGTAAGGATAAAGATGCTGTTGCAAAAGAGCGACAAGAAGCTCTTGCAATATTATCAAAATCTTCGTCGACCCCCCTGAAAGATCCAAAGGGCGAAATAGAGGACGGAGATAAGTTTCTCATGGATTTCATTTCAAATAAACGTTGGGTCGAGCCAAATGATATGGACAGCGATGAAGATGATGCCCACGATGAACGTAAGGTGAGAGACTTTGAAGATGGTCATGACTCCGATGCATCGCTTGAAGATATTGAAAGAACAGATGAATTTGAATCTCGATATAATTTCCGTTTTGAGGAGGCAAACGCTGGCTCTGGTGCAGGATTGAGCGTTGTAGGATACGCAAGAAATGCTCTGTCGGATACCATTCGCAGAAAGGATGATTCTCGTAAGAAAAAGAGAGAAGAGCGGAAAGAAAGAAAGGCTGCTGAACGTAGAGCTAAGGAAGAAAGATTGAAACGGCTTAAAAATGCAAAGAAGGAACAACTTGAAGAACGAATTAGCCAAATTAAAAGTGTTTTGGGTTCAAAAATGGACGTAGAAGACGAAACAATGGTCGACAAGGATGTAGATGAAGAACTTGTGGCCAAATTGATGGAGGGAGATTTTGATGAAGAAAAGTATGAGGAATTAATGAACAAACTTTACAATGATGATTTTTACGAAAAAGAAGATTCGGAATGGAAAACTGACTCGGATGTAAAGAAGAGTCTCAAGGAATCCTTTGGCGAAGGAGATGAAAGTGGAATTGCGATTGATGACGAAGAAGTCGATGCAATTTACGACGACGGAGAAGAAGAATTTCCGGATGAAGATGGTGATGACGGAATCCTCGAGGATGATGCAGGAGACGAATATGCTCACGGATCAGATAGGAATGAGTCGAAGTTAGAGAAAAAATTGAAGGAAAAAATGCTGGATGAGATGTATAAGTTAGATTATGAGGATATCATAGGAGATATGCCCACTAGATTCAAGTATCGCAAAGTGCAACCGAATAGGTATGGACTTACACCAGAAGAAATTCTATACGCCAGGGATACAACCTTGAAACAATTCGTTAGTCTTAAAAGAATGGCACCATATGATGAAGGAGGTGAATATGTCCCGGGAACGAAAAAGCGCAAGAGATTCAGAGAGATGTTTAAAGCTGATTATGACGAAACAAGATCTTCATATCACACTGGAGAGGAAGCAAAGGAAGACGTTGCAAATCATGGGAAGAAGAAACGTAGACAGAAGAAAGGAAAGAAGAAAGATGAAAGTAATGTTAAGGATCTGAAGGATAATGAGGCGAAAGATGCGGATGCCATCGAAGACGACAACTCGAATAAAGTGAGCACTAAGAAGGGTGAACGGAATGTCACCGGAAACGATTCAACGAAAGAACCAACGTTGAAAGTTAAGAGAAGGAAGAATGGTAAGAAGAAGAGTGACAAACAGAAAACAACGGAAGGGGTTTCATCGACTCGACTTGCGTCATATGGTTTGTAAAGTATTTTAAAACATGTATGAATCAATAGTGCATGAATGTGTGACAATTGTGGTCCTTGGTTACTGTCTACTTCAAAGGCTTTGCATTTTGCATACACAATATACACACAAAATAAAACATAACAAAAAAAACAATTCTGGAATTTGGATGGTTCTCTGTACGTGGTAGCCCCTTTTTGGTGAAAAAATATGCCACCTCCGATCATTCGTGGTTGCATTCCCCTATGAAAAATTGGTGCACGTCAGCAAAAACGAGTTAGATATTTTGCACGCAAAAATCATACCAGGTTCTACGAGGATTCATTATCTCTGTCGAGTTGAAAGATGAGTACCCACTCGTGTCTTACTCTTTTAGAACGCATTCGTGCTCCAGTTTCTGCTAGGGTCAGTAAATGTATCACGGTAGAAGGTTTAAGTAAATTGAAAATTTTTAAAACGATTCGGGGGCTGATCATCAAGCAAAGATACAAGACCCAGAGTGAGTAGCTACCCTTCTCGA
>Ga0213868_10003856_pt1 | contig 13863 bp, 10 predicted proteins | sample PICome_9_FD_160087 | JGI IMG/M metagenome (GOLD analysis project Ga0213868, IMG submission 160087) | Coastal seawater microbial communities near Pivers Island, North Carolina, United States - PICO127 | ecosystem: Environmental > Aquatic > Marine > Coastal | place: USA: North Carolina...
CAGCCCACCGAATTGCCACAGCGTGCCGAACCACAGGTAGGGCACGCGCTTCCACCCGATGGCAGAGCGGTAGTTATCCGACTTGAACCCGAGGATCGCTCGGAAGGGTGCGATGAGCACAGGGATCGCGATCATTGTGGCCACCAGAACGGCGGGCAAGGACAGCTCGACGATCATTACGCGGTTGAGCGTGCCCAGCAGCATCACCGCCGCCATCCCGACCGAGATCTGGAACAGCGACAGTCGCAGCAGCTGGCCCAGCGGCAGACCATCGCTGGCCGCATCCGCGAAAGGCAACATCTTGAGCGTCATTGTCGAGATCTGGCGCTTGAGGATCATGGGCGGAACTCCAGTGCCTGGCTGATGTAAAAGCCGGAGGTGACACGCTGTACAGTGCGGAGGGTGCCACGGGTCTTTGCCGCGATGGCCGCCGCCGTATGCGGCACCATGACAGGTGAGCGGTCTTTGCGCGGAAAGAGTTTACCCAGGCGCCACATCGCCATCAGCAGCGGTGTGCGCGGGGCCACGGTAAAGACGACGCTGCCCACGCGCGGAGCCAGCCCGTCCATAATGCGGCCAATGTCGGCGGCGGAATAATAGATTAGGCTGTCCATGGCGATGATGTGGTCGAAGTGCCCGAGTGCAGGGTCCAGCATATCGCCCGCGGCAAACGTCAGCGTGCCCGCCACATGATCTGGGCGGCGTTTCTGGGCGATGTCAATCAGGCGCGGCGAGATATCGACGCCGACCACATCTGCACCTCGCTGCGCCAGCAAAACAGCCAGCGCTCCTGTGCCACAGCCTGCATCCAGCACCCGCGCGCCGCGCAGGTCCGCAGGCAGTTGCTCGACCAGCACATCGCGCATCCGGTCCCGGCCTGCCCGCACCGTCGCACGGATACCGGACACGGGCGCGTCAGACGTCAGCCGCTCCCATGTGCGGGTCGCCGTGGTGTCGAAATAGGTCTCGACACGGTTGCGGGTGGCCTCGTAGGTCATCAATCAAATCCCAGCAGGTCAAAGATTTCGCGGTCGGGCAGGGACTTGGGCGCGAGCCCCTCGGTCCCGTTCCACAGCGTTTCGGCCAGACGAATGTATTCCTTCTGGACGGCCGCGATCTCGTCATCCAGATCCATCTCGAACAGGGTTTTTTTCTTCAGGCGCGAGCGGCGGATGGCGTCCAGATCCGGCAGGTGCGCCAGACGGTTGAAACCCACGGTCTCGCAGTAGCGGTCCACCTCGTTGGTGTCCTTGCTGCGGTTGGCAACGCAGCCTGCAAGACGCACCTTGTAGTTAGCTGACTTGGCCTCGACCGCTGCGATGATGCGGTTCATCGCATAAATGCTGTCAAAGTCGTTGGCCGTGACAATCAGGGCGCGGTCGGCGTGCTGCAAGGGGGCGGCAAACCCGCCGCAGACAACATCGCCCAACACATCGAAAATCACCACATCGGTGTCTTCGAGCAGATGGTGCTGCTTGAGCAGCTTGACCGTCTGGCCCACCACATAACCGCCACAGCCGGTGCCCGCAGGGGGGCCGCCTGCCTCGACGCATTTCACGCCGTTGTAGCCTTCGAATACGAAATCCTCAGCACGCAACTCTTCGGCGTGAAAGTTCACTTCTTTGAGAATGTCGATGACCGTGGGCACCAGTCGGCCCGTCAGCGTGAATGTGCTGTCATGCTTGGGATCACAGCCAATCTGCAACACACGCTTGCCCAGCTTGGAAAACGCGGCGGACAGGTTGGACGAGGTCGTCGATTTCCCGATCCCGCCCTTGCCATAGACTGCAAAAACCTTTGCGCCTTCGATCTTTGCGCTATCGTCCTGATGGACCTGCACAGACCCTTCTCCGTCGCCGCCAAAATGCGGGATGTTTCTGTCAAGTGGGCTCATTTCGGTCCCTTTCCATGGGTTTGGGTCATTCGGCTGCAATGCCCTCTAGTCTGTCTTCAATGGCATCCGCTGCGGTATGCAGGGCGGCCAGTGTCGCGTCGTCCGGTGTCCAGTAGGCGCGTTCGGAGGCTTCAATCAGGCGGTTAGCCATGCGCATGGAGGCCTGCGGGTTCAGATCCGACAGCCGCTTGCGCATCACCTCGTCCAAAACAAAGGTCTGGCTCAGTTCGGCGTAGACCCACGGCTCGACCTTGCCGGTGGTCGCGGACCAGCCGACGGTGTTGGTGATATGCGCCTCGATCATGCGCACGCCCTCGTGGCCGTGGTTCAGCAGCGGCTCATAGAATTTGGGGTTAAGACTGCGCGAACGGGTCTCGAGTGCGACCTGATCTTGCAACGTGCGCACCTTAGTGCCGCCGCGCGTCTGGTCACCGATATAGACGGGTGTGTCGGCTCCTTTGCGGGCGCGTTTCACCGCCGCTGCGATACCACCCAGCGTGTCGAAATAATGGTCCACCGTGGTCACGCCCAGCTCGACAGATTCGATGTTCTGATAGGCGAGCTCGACGGTTTGCAGCGGGTTGTTCAGCAGTGCGGTTTGCTGGCTCGCCTCGCCGTCGGTGCCGTAGGCAAAGCTCTTGCGCGACTGGTACGCGTCGGCCAGATCGCCTTCGTCCCCGAAGGCCGAGCTATCGACCAGCTGGTTCACGTTGGAGCCATAGGCGCCCTCGGCATTGGAAAACACCCGCAAGGCGGCGGTCCGCATGTCACAGCCCTGCGCCTGCGCGAAGGCCAAGGCATGGGCGCGGATCGGGTTCATCTCCAGCGGCTCGTCGGCCAGCGCGCATTGCAGGGCAGCATCGGCCAGCAGCTTGGTTTGCAGCGGCAGCAGATCGCGGAAGATGCCCGAAAGCGTCATCACCACATCCACCCGCGCGCGGCCCAGCGTGGCCAGCGGCACCAGATTGGCACCACACAGACGCCCATGGCTGTCAAAACGCGCAGTCGCCCCCAACAACGCCAGCGCCTGCCCGATAGGCCCGCCGTTGGATTTGATGTTGTCCGATCCCCACAGCACCAGTGCGACACTACGCGGTAAGGTAGGGTGCGTGCGCAGCAATTCCTCCGCCTGCCGCGCGCCGTCTTCCATGGCAAACGCGGTGGGCATGCGGAAAGGATCGAAGGCGTGAATGTTACGACCCGTCGGCAGGATTTCCGGCGCGCGGATCACATCGCCACCGGGCACCGGCGCGATAAATTGACCGTTAAGCGCACGCATCAGCGCTGACAGCTCGACGTTGCGCGCCAGATGCGTGCGCGCTGTCTCACGCGCGGCGGGGGTGTCAAAACTCATCAGAGACAGCATCTCTTCAACCGCTTTGGGCGACATCGGCCTCCCCACGATGTGTAAACCATCAGGGATCAACGCCGCCTCGGTTTCCAACAGTTTGATCCAGAGTGTATCGGGGTCTGTACCGTCCAGATGTACCACCTCGGCCTGCGCGCGGATCAGATCGGCCAGTGCCGTATCTTCCGCCTCGCGGGCGCGCCATTTGGTCAGGCTGTCCTTGAGGTCTGCCAGCCCGCGATAGAGGCCCGAGGCCTGCAATGGCGGGGTCAAATGTGTGACTGTCACCGCATTAGCGCGGCGCTTGGCCAGAGTCGCCTCGGACGGGTTATTGGCGGCATAGAGATAGACGTTGGGCAGGTTGCCCATCAGCCGCTCGGGCCAGTCGCGCCCGCCTAGGCCGTTCTGTTTGCCCGGCATGAATTCCAGCGCGCCGTGCATCCCGAAATGCAGCACGACATCGGCGCACAGATCGGTCTTGAGATAGCGGTAGAAGGCGCTGAAGGCATGGGTGGGGGCGAAACCGCGTTCGAACAGCAGGCGCATCGGGTCGCCTTCATAGCCGAAGGTGGGCTGTACGCCGACAAAGACGCGGCCGAACTGCGCACCCAGTACGAAGACTTCGCGCCCGTTGGATTGCACGCGGCCAGGGGCTGGGCCCCATGTCGCCTCAATCTCGTCCAGCCAAGGGGTTTGCGCCACAATGGTGTCCGCGCTGATCCGCGCGGCCACATTTGCGTCCTGCCCGAAGGTCTGCGCATTGCCTTGTAAGACCGCTTCGCGCAGCGCGTCCACAGTGGCAGGCGGGGTCACATCATAGCCATCAGCGGCCATCCTGTGCAGTGTGTTGTGCAGGCTTTCGAAAACCGACAGATAGGCGGCGGTTCCAACTGCGCCCGCGTTGGGCGGAAAGCCGAACAGAACGATCGCCACGGTTTTGTCCGCATTGCGCTTGCGGCGCAGCAGGGCCAGCCTCTGGGCTTTTTCCACCAGCGCGTCAATCCGCTCGATGCAGGGCGCCATGCCTTTGGTGACACCTTGGGCGGTGCAGCGATGCGCGCAGCCATCACAACCGCCCGCTGCATGACGCCCCGCAAAGACGGTGGGGTTGGTCGCGCCGTCGATCTCGGGCAGCGCCACCAGCATCGTCGCCTCAATCGGGCTGAGCCCCTGATGACCGGTCGCCCATTGCGAAAGGGTCTGAAACTCAAGTGGTTGGGCGGCAACGTATGGCACATCCAGCGCCTGCAACGCGGTTACCGCGCCGGTGCTGTCGTTATAGGCAGGGCCTCCGACCAGTGAAAATCCGGTCAGCGAGACCAACGTGTCGATCCGACCCTTGTGATAGGCCTCCATCGCGGGACGCCCGTCCAGACCGCCGGCAAAGGCGGGGATGACGCGCATGCCTTGCGCCTCGAAACTGCGGATCACATGGTCATAATGCGCGGTGTCACCGGCAAGGATATAGCTGCGCAACATCAGCAGCCCGATGGTGGGACCTTTGCCAGCATAAGGCAGATCGGCAAGCGCAGTGGTGATCCCGTGATCCGGCAGGTCAGGGTGATAGAGGCCCACTTCCGGGTATTCCACCGGCGCGTCGGCCTTGATCAGGCGCCATGCTGGTACGCGAGTATAACGCGAAACCAGAAAACGGATCATGTTTTCGATATTGTCGTCCGACCCGCCCAGCCAATATTGCATCGACAGGAACCAAGCGCGCAGATCCTGGCTTTTGCCGGGGATCAGCTTGAGGATCTTGGGGATGCGGCGCAGCATCTTCATCTGGCCCGCGCCTGACTTGCCGGATGTTTTGGATGGCTTGAGTTTTTTCAACAACCCCATCGCACCTGAAGCGGGACGCGACATGTCCAGATCGCCCATGCGGGTCAGCTGGGTGATTTCGGTATCCGAGACCACACCGATCATTGCATCACAATGGTCCCGGCGCGCCTTGAGCGCAGGCAGGATCGCGCGCAGGTGGTCCTCAAGGAACAGCACGCAGGTTACAACGATGTCGGCGCGTGCGATGTCATCCAGTGCGGCCTGCAAGGACACGGGATCCTTTTCCCATTCCGCCGCGGCGTGGATTGTCACATTGAGGCCCAGAAAATCCGCCGCAAGACGCGGTGCCACACGTGCGGCGGGACCAGCAGCATGACGGTCAAGCGTTACGATGACGAAATTATACGCCGGATATGACATTTCATCGCGCATAATGGGCCTTTGCATCATAAAGTGTGTCGACCGAAATTTCGTCCAACCCCTTCTGGGCCGCATAGGTTTCCGTATTGCGCCGCGCTTTGCCCCGCACGAAGAAGGGGATCTTCTTCAATTCCTGCTCCGCTCCGGGAAGCCAGATCACCTCGCCTCCGGTTGGGGCGGGCGCGTCGCCCTGCTTCACTTTGCCTTCTAAACTCACGGGCGCTTGCGCCCCAACAACAGGGGCAGCAGGCGCATGGCCACCGTGGTGGCTGGCCCCTGCGGCATCATTGAACTCGAAATCCTCGCGGAACATATGCAGCAGGTGCTCTTCCAGCCCCATGACCAGGGGATGGATCCATGTGTCAAAGATCACATTGGCACCCTCGAACCCCATTTGGGGCGAATAGCGGGCCGGGAAATCCTGAACATGCACGGGTGCGGAGATCACCGCGCAGGGAATGCCCAGACGCTTGCCGATGTGCCGCTCCATCTGGGTGCCGAGGATCATCTCGGGTTGCAGCTCTTCGATTGCGCGCTCGACCTCCAGATAGTCGTCGGTGATCAGGGCTTCGACACCATAATCACGCGCCAGTGCGCGCACGTCGCGGGCAAATTCGCGGTTGTAGCAGCCCATGCCGGCTACCTCGAACCCCATCTCGTCGCGCGCGATGCGGGCGGCGGTTTTGACGTGGGTGCCATCACCGAAGATGAAAACGCGCTTGCCGGTGAGGTAGGTGCTGTCCACCGATCGGCTCCACCAGCTTTGACGCAGGCGCGCGCCTTCGACCGGTGTGGTGCTGCCCGAGAGTGTGCGCACCTCGGCGATGAAGTCATGGGTGGCACCCGCGCCGATAGGAACCACGCGGGTGTAGGGCTGGCCGAACGCTTTCTCGCAGTACCGCGCGGCCTGCTCGCCGGTTTCGGGATAGAGCAGCACGTTGAAATGCGCCTGCCCCATGCGCGCGATGTCAGCGGGGGTCGCGCTCATGGGGGCGGTTACGTTGACCTCGATACCCAGCTCGTAGAGCAGATTGGTGATCTCGGCCACGTCGTCGCGGTGACGGAACCCCAGCGCGGTCGGCCCGATGATGTTGCAGCTGACACGGGTGGTGCGTGGCATCGGCTTAGCCAGATGGCGCACGATCTGGAAGAATGTCTCGTCCGCGCCGAAGTTTTCCTTGCGCTGGTAGCTGGGCAGCTCCAGCGGAATAACCGGGATCGGCAGGCCCATCGTCTCGGCCAGACCGCCGGGGTCATCCTGGATCAGCTCGGCGGTGCAGGAGGCACCTACAATGATGGCTTCGGGTTTAAAGCGGTCATAGGCATCCTGACAGGCGCGCTTGAACAGGCCAGCGGTGTCTGAACCCAGATCACGGGCTTGGAACGTGGTGTAGCTGACTGGCGGGCGGTGATCGCGACGCTCGATCATGGTGAAGAGCAGATCGGCGTAGGTGTCACCCTGTGGGGCGTGAAGGACGTAGTGCAGCCCTTTCATGCCGGTCGCGACACGCATGGCACCCACGTGCGGGGGGCCTTCATATGTCCAGACGGTGAGTTTCATTCTGCGGCCTCCAGAATGGTTTTGCGGCGCAGGGGGCGAGCAAAGAGAGCGGCCAAATCGCCGGCTTGCTCGTAGAAATGGACAGGAGTGAAGACCAGTTCGATCGCCCACTTCGTGGACAGGCCTTCAGCCTCCAGCGGGTTGGCAAGGCCGAGGCCGCAGACCGTCAGGTCCGGACGGGAAGCACGGCAGCGGTCGAGTTGCAGATCGACGTCCTGCCCCTCGGAGATTTGAGGCCCATGCGCCAGCAGGTCCAGATCGGGGCCGTGCAGGGTGTCATGGATGTAGGGAGAGCCTACTTCGAGCGCGGTCATGCCGCATTCACGGGTTAGAAAACGGGCCAGCGGGATTTCAAGCTGGCTGTCGGGGAAAAAGAAAACCGATTTGCCGGTGAGCGTCTGCGCCGCCTGTGCCACAGCTTGCCGCGCGCGGCGGCGGGGGGCTTCGGTTACCGCGTCAAAGGTGGCTTTATCCACGCCAAATTCTGTTGCAATGGCGGCAAGCCATGCGGTCGTCCCTTCCTCGCCCAGCGGGAAGGGCGCGGGGATGAAGCGCGCGCCGCGACGCACGAGAGCGGCGTGGGTATCCCCTAAGAACGGCTGGGTCAGGGCGAAGACCGTGTTCGGGCCGACCTCGACATCCGCGTCGATGGTCCGCGCGGGCAGCACCTGTACAAGGCCTATGCCCAGGCCGTCCAGCAGCGCCAGCATCTGGTCTTCGACCACGTCGGGAAGCGCCCCTGCGACGACCAGATTGCGCGCCTGTGTTTGCGGAAGGACGGGCACCATCGCGGCAAGGCAGGCATCCTCGCCCTGGGTGAATGTGGTCTCGATTCCCGAACCGGAATACTCCAGAACCCGCACGCGGGGCGCATAGGTTTGCGTCAGGCGCTCGGCTGCGCGGCTGAGGTCCAGCTTGATCACTTCGGATGGGCAGGAGCCGACCAGAAAGAGCTGCCGGATGTCGGGACGGCGTGCGAGCAGGGTCGCCACTTCACGGTCTAGTTCTGCGTGCGCATCGTTGAGGCCCGCGAGATCGGACTCTTCCAGAATGGCGGTTCCAAAGCGAGGTTCGGCGAAGATCATCACGCCGGCAGCGCTTTGCAGCAGATGTGCGCAGGTGCGAGAGCCTACGACCAGAAAGAAGGCGTCCTGCATTTTGCGGTGCAGCCAGATGATACCAGTGAGACCGCAAAATACTTCGCGCTGGCCGCGTTGTTTCAGGACAGGTGCCGCGCGGCAGCCGAGTGCGGGGGGCGGCGGGGTCTGCGCGGTCATGCCATCACCTGCGATTGCAGGCGCGCCATGCGCAGCTTCCACAGGAACTGGCCCGCGTTGATGACGTAGGCGGCATAGGCTGCCAGAATGATGAGGATCAGCGTGTTGGGCGCAATCGCCCCTGTCACTAGTCCGTAAAGGTAGAGTGTGTGCAGCGCGATCACGACGAAGCTGAACACATCCTCCCAGAAGAAGGCGGGCGCAAAAAGCCACTGGCCGAACACGACCTTTTCCCAGACGGCGCCAGTAATCATGATGAGATAGAGCAGCGCGGTTTTGGCGATGATGGACGCGGTTGCAATTCCGTAACCTTCGCCGCTGAGCAGATAGCGCAGCACAAGACCCAAGGAGACGGCAAAGACCGCGAATTGTAGCGGCGCCAGAATGCCCTGCACGAGCGTCCAGGCAGAAGCATCGCGACGGGCGCGTTGTGCTTCGGTGTAAAGCGGTGGCCTGCTTGTCATGATGCCCTCCCTCCCGATGGATTCCTTATCAATAATCTGGCAGCAGCCCGTCAGTGTGTCAACTTTGATTTACACATCCTGGAAAGAATTCTGATCTACTAGCCATCAATAAGTGCCCTTATCTGTGCATATATCTGTAAAAATTCGCAGTGTGTCATTATTAATTGACATATTTTTCAACTTGCGTGACCATAGCAGAATAGCGCGGCGAGAGGCTCTTGCGGTCTGGCGCGATAGGGGGGTCATGTCTCAGCACCAGCAAGCATTCCGGCCGGATATCTCGAGTGACGTGAGCCGAATCGCGCTACATGCGCTCGCCGTGCTGGTGGCGGAGCGCTGTCCTGCGCCACCGCGCACTGCGCAGACCTCAGCGGATCAGCTGTGCGGCATGCTCTATAGCGCGGTGCTCTCGCCAAATCCTGCGCAGATGCCACAAAAACTCCGTGATATCCGTGCGCTGGGTGTGAGCATTCATGAGATCAAGACTGTTCTGGTGCCCGCTATTGCACGCCTGCTGGGGGACAACTGGTTGGAGGACAAGGCGAGTTTCGGGGATGTGACGGTGGGCTGCGCGCGGTTACAGTCCGTCGTGCGGCACTTGGAGACTGCTTGCGAGGCCGTGCATTTTCATCCTGCAAACCGGCAAGCGCCGCGCAATTGTCTGGTCGTAGTGCCGCGAGGCGAGCAGCACACATTGGGCGCGATCGTTGTCGTGGATCAGCTTCGAACGGCCGGCGCGCAGGCAACGCTGGCCCTGGATATGGATGCTGCAGCAGTCGCCCGGATGGTGCGTGCGCAACATTTTCATGCGGTAATGATCTCGGCCAGCGCGGGAGAGGATGTCGAAAAATTACGCGGTTTGGTGAAAATATCGCAGCAAAATGGGTCCAAACCGAAGGTTTTTGTCGGTGGCAGCATTGTACAGGAGCGCTCTGATCTTGCGGTAGTGACCGGAAGCGACTACGTGTCCTGCGATATACGAGAAGCGCTCGACCTATGCAGGCCGGACCAGCGCAGGGTTTAAGGCATATTGGCCGGACCCGCGGGTTCAGTGCTACCCCAAGCAAAGCAGAGGGCTTTGATCAATAATGTTAGGCGGCGAAATGACTTGGGCCGACGATCTGATACCGATGATGGGGCCAGAGGCCGTGACCGACATAATCGCCCGCGTGTCGGACGTTGCGTTGGTGGTTTCGGCGTCAGGTGAGGTTCTGCGCGTGCTGTCGAACCCCGAATTCTCTGCTTTCAGGTATATGACCGGCTGGGCGGGCAAGCCTTTGCACGACACGTTGACAATCGAATCCATCGGAAAGTTTGACGCGCAGCTCAGCCATTTTCGCGCGGGGAAGGGCAGCACTCTATCCGTCGAGCTGAACCATAGCGCCACAGAAGAGCATGCGGAAATGCCGATGCGATACAGCTTTCACCGGCTGGGTACGCAGGGTGATGTATTGATGCTCGGACATGATTTGCGTTCAGTCTCCGATATGCAGCAGCAACTTGTTGCCGCGCAGATCGCTCTCGAGAACGACTATGAGATCCAGCGCGAACACGACATCCGTTTCCGTGTGCTGCTGGAATCGTCTGATACGCCGACGGTTCTGGCGTCTATGAAAACCGGAGCCGTTGTGGCGTGCAACACCGCCGCTGAAAAACTGTTCGGCAAGCCGCGCGAAGCCTTGGTGGACAACAGTTTCGCGCGTGAATTCGACGAGGCGGGGCACAGCGACCTGTTGGAGCGGCTGGTCTCGGCGGCCTCGGATCAGGGGGCAATGCCGGTTTCAGCAAAGGCGCTGAACGGGGGGCGACGTCTGTCCCTGACACCCGTGCTGTTCCGCGGTGCGAATGCGCAAATGCTGCTGTGCAAGATTCGCACCGCAGGAAGGTCTGACGGCAATTCTGATCCGCTGCACGCGCGTGTTTCCGAGCTCTATCGCAACGGCGTGGATGCCATCGTTTTTGTGGATGGTGCGGGCACGATCCTGAGCTCGAATGACGCGTTTCCCCGGCTTGCGGATCTGAACCATGACACAATGGTCCAAGGCCGCTCGATCGCGGATTACTTCTTGCGCGGATCGGTTGATCTGAATGTGATGCTGGAAAACGCGCGGCGGACGGGCAGCATGCGGCTCTATGCAACCAAATTGATCAGCCAGCATGGCACCGAGCGCGCAGTCGAGATTTCAACCACTCAGTTGACCGCAGGCGGTCATGCAATCTTCGGGTTGGTGATCCGCGATACGCGGCGTCTGGAAGCAGGTCGCGGCCCGACAAAGGCGATCACAGATGTGGACATGCAATCGGTCATCGAGCTGATTGGTGGACAGTCTTTGAAGGATATCGTTGCTAAAACCACCGATGTGGTGGAAAAGATGTGCATTGAGACGGCGGTTGAGATGACATCGAACAATCGTGTTGCGGCTGCAGAAATGCTTGGGCTGTCGCGTCAGTCGCTCTATGTGAAGCTGCGCAAATACGGGCTGGTCAGCAAGAACTGACCTGTCGCGGTCGACCCATCTTGAGCTCCCAGAGACGTTCCATCTGGTCTTTGGCTTCCTCGACCGTTTCGGCGATACCGTCAACACCGAACAGCTCCAGCATCGGTCTGGCCTTTTCCACATCCTGACCGCAGATAAGGATCAACGCCTGCGGGCAGCAGATGTGCAGCGCGACGATCAGTTTTGACAGCGGCTCCATCGAATGTTCGCCGCCGATTGACAGGCCCACAATCGCCGTAGGCTGCTCTTCGATCTCTGCGACTAGTGCATCATGATCCAGCCCGACCTTGAGTGATATTTCCCAGCCTTCCTTGCGGAAAAGATCGGCGGCCATGCGCACACCCATTGTGTGATCCTCGCCGGGCACCGACGCGAATACCGCGCTTTTGTTGTCGAGCATGTAGGCGGGCTCGAACAGGTGGCGCATGCCGCGCATGATCGCAAACATCCGGCCGGTTCCGAGGGTCACTTCGGCGAACCCGATTTCGTTCTGCTCCCACTGTTCGCCCAGCAGCCGCGCTGCGCCAGCGAGGTATTTCAGATGTATGACTTCAACGGCTGTACCGTCCGTGCGCAGGTTGAGCACCATCCGAGCGGCGGCAGCATCATCGGGCGACAGCAGTGCTGTCAAGAGTGTCCGCAGTTCGGCCTGTGACGGGGCTGTCTCCACGGATGCCACCAGCGCATCACGGGCGGCCACCCTGCGGATGACCTCGCGGGCCAGGTTGATCACAACGTCTTCGGGAAGTTTCATACTCAGCCGGTTGATCTTGGCGCTGGTCTGCTCGTAGTTGCGAAACTCCAGCGACATATGCTGTACCCTGTCCGTTGAAGAGGTGTTTTCACCTGACATCTCAATGTCTCCAAGTTTGCCGCCCGGCCGAATTGCCAAAGAAGTTACGCGGAAGGGATCACTGCGATCTCGTAAAGCGGCGCGCTTGAAGTACGGGCCGTAACGGTCGCTGTAGACAATGCCCATCGGATCCTCCCAATCCTCAGGCATAGGCGATCAGGATCCACTCGGCGGAACGGACGTGACCGGCAGCTGCTTTCCCCATCAAGGCGAAAGCCACTCTTAAGCGTAGAACGTGCAGAGCACGCCTCAAAGATCGGATTTATCCCCGCGTATTTATACTTGCGTAAACTTACGCAAATCAGCCGAGCATGCGGATCAGATCCGCGATTCCGCGCGCCTGCATCTTCTCGCGGATGCGTGCACGGTGGCCTTCGACAGTGCGCTGGCTCACGCCCAGTTCGTTCGCGATTTCCTTGTTCAGCTTGCCCTGCAGTAGATGATTCATGACTACCTTTTCGCGATCAGTCAGTTTGGCCAGCCGGTCTGCGACGATCTTCTTGGACACCAGCGCGGGTTGGCGGTTGAACAACATCCCGGCTGCCAGCTTGATCGCGGCCAGAATTTCCTCCACGCGTGCTGGCTTTTCAATGAAATCTATCGCACCGGCGCGCATGGATTTCACCGCAATCGGCACATCGCCATGGGCGGTGAGTATGATCGTGGGCAGGCTGATGCCGATCTGTGTCAGATGCGCCTGTAGCTGCGCGCCACTCATCCCCGGCAGCTGCACGTCCAGTAATAGGCAGGCTTTCAGGCCAGGATCATACACCCTGAGGAAATTTTCTGCCGATGCAAATGGAGTGGTCGCATAGCCATGGGCGTTCAGTAGCGCACAGAGAGACTTGAGCACTGCAGGGTCATCATCAATAACATAGACCCAGATTTTTTCATTCGGACCACCCATTTTTATCCTCCCGAGCCGGAATCGTGAATCCTATTAGTGCGCCGTCATTCGAGGGTTCAACCCAGATCCTGCCGCCATGCGCTTCCACGATCGAGCGGCAAAGCGAAAGCCCGATCCCCATGCCCTTGGTGGTCGAGGCGTGGAAGGGCTCAAAAATATGTTTCTGAGCAGCGCGGGAGATTCCGGGGCCGGTATCGCGTATGAAGATCTGAACGTCCTTGCCGTCCCTGCTTACGGTCACGGTAAGTTCCTGAACAGGGGACTTTTCCATCGCGCAGAGGCTGTTCCGAACAAGGTTCAATACCACCTGACCAATCTGAACCGGATCGGCCAATACCTGTGGCAGATCGGGTTCCGGCACCACATCCACTTTCAGACCCGGTAGCGAGGACGATGCGATGGCAAGGTCCATCCCCTGTCGCAGCGCAGGGAGCACGTCGATATAGTCTGTGTTCAAGTCGCCTCGTGTGATGAAGTCCCTGATCCGGCGCACCAGATCACCCGCCCGCGCGGTTTCTGCCAGCGCATCTCCGATAAGGGTTTCCGCCACCTGTGGCATTCGGACACCGGCATTGCGAATTTCCTGCCGACAGGCGTTCACATAGTTCGCCACCGCTGACAGTGGCTGGTTCAACTCATGGGCAATCGCCGCCGCAAGCTCGCCCAGCGAGCTGGCGCGCGCGGCGTCAAGCAGGGCGTGGCGCAGGCGCATTTCCTCAGCCTCTGCTGCTTTTTGCGCGCTGAGAGCCGCTTTTTCCCGCTCAAGACTATTGAGTGCGAAAAATGCCCGCCGCAATATGCGCAGCGCGTCGTTGTCGGTGGTGTCAAAGGGCTTGCTCTGGCCTTCGCGCTCCTCTTT
>Ga0213868_10003857_pt1 | contig 13863 bp, 7 predicted proteins | sample PICome_9_FD_160087 | JGI IMG/M metagenome (GOLD analysis project Ga0213868, IMG submission 160087) | Coastal seawater microbial communities near Pivers Island, North Carolina, United States - PICO127 | ecosystem: Environmental > Aquatic > Marine > Coastal | place: USA: North Carolina | collected...
TGCGAGAAGAATTAAAATCTCTCTAAAATAAAGATGTGTAAAAAGTTTCTTCCTTATAAAAATAAATGAAGTAAATAAAAAAGCTGTGAAACTTATGTTCATGGCTTTTTTTTTTGAAATTAATTTCAAAATCGAAAAACTAAAAAAATGGAATTTGCAATTTTTTACCTCAATTTCAATAATTTTAAAAAAATGGGGTAAAAATGTAAAGGATTGGGGTAATGGGCATTAGCTATGCAAGAATCTAATATTATACTTTTATTACCAATATTTTCTAAGTCTTATTAAAATGGATAATTATTCATCTATAAATTGATTAAAAATAAAATATTGACTTAGTTGAAAGAACCTTGATTGAGACATTTGATGTTGAAACTTCATGACAGGTTTTTAAGAGTTTTGATTAAAAGTTCTAATCTTGAATATACTTTATGGCAACTAAACATAAATAAGTTAAACCAATAAAATAACTCAAACACAAACTATGACATAAAAAGAAATTACGACTAAACTATTCATTTTACAAAAAAATTGGAAAATGCTAGAACATTTCCCGATTGGGTAATAATGATTCAAACTAATTATTAAACCATTTAATTCAAAACAAAAATATGAAAAGTATTCTTCATATAAAGAGGAACCCTCTTTATTTATTAAATTTTGATTTAAAGATGAAACTAACTATTTGTTTATTTATAGTTTCATTTTTTCAGATTCACGCTAACACGGGTTATTGTTATAATACTAAAACATCTTTGTATTTAGAAGATGTACCTATTAAAACTGAAGTTTTGCAGACTATTGTGTCTGGAACTGTTTCAGATGCCGATGGTTCATTGCCAGGTGTAAATATTATAGTAAAAGGAACAACACAGGGAACACAAACAGATTTTGATGGTAATTATTCAATTTCTGTAGAAAATGTGAATGCCGTCTTAGTATTTTCTTATTTAGGCTATAAAACACAAGAAATAGCTGTTGGTGGAAATGCTACCATTAATATTACTCTAGAAGCAGATGTTGCTGGTTTAGATGAGGTTGTAGTTGTTGGTTATTCCACTAAGAAAAGAGGTGAACTTACAGGTTCAGTAACAACAATTAGTAATAAAACTTTAGAGCAATCTTCTAGTAAAGATATTGCTAAATCTTTAGCAGGTAGAGCTTCAGGTTTAATTATTAGCGATAGAGGAGGGTATCCTGGAGCTGGTAATGGTGGTGGTGGAAATACTAATGATGATTCAACTACTATATTGATTAGGGGTAAATCTACATTAGGGAATAACTCCCCATTAATATTAGTTGATGGAATACCAAATAGCTCTTTCTCTCAATTAGCACCTCAAGATATTGCTTCTTTAACTGTATTAAAAGATGGAGCAGCAGCAATATATGGGTCTAGAGCAGCAAATGGTGTAATTTTAATTACAACCAAAAGAGGTAAGTCAGGAAAACCAAAAATCAATTTTTCTACAACTTTTAATGTGTCAAGCTTTACAAGGCCAATTAATCAAATGTCTTCGCCGCAATATGCTACGTATCAAAATGAGATAGCAGATAGAAATGGAGATGCATTGCCATTCTCAGATTCTGATATTGCAGCATATGCATCAGGAAACGATCCCATAAATTTTCCAAACACCGATTGGGCAGATTTAACGTTTGCTAGCAGTTCACCTGAGTCAAGAAGTTCTCTTTCTATATCCGGAGGTAACGAGAATGTAAAGTATTTTGTTAGTGGAGATTTTATAGATCAAAAAGGAATGTTTAGGTCTAGAGATTTAAAATATAAACAACATCAATTGCGATCTAATATTGATATCAAAATTACTGATAATTTTCAGTTAGGTGTTGATGTTTCTGGAAGATTTGGAAATACCGAGCAACCAGGTGTTAACGATAATAATATATATAAATTAATATATACCAATTTACCTACTAATGTGGGGCTGTTTCCTAATGGGTTACCTGCAAGAGGTGGTGATGAAGGGAATCCTTATTTAACATCAAGTAATGCATCAGGTTTTAATAATACTATAAGTAATAATCTTCAAGGAAGATTCACTATAGATTGGGGCTTAGATAAATTATTAGAAGGTTTAAGTGTAAAAGGTTTTGCTGGATTTAGAAGAAATAATAGCGATACAAAATCTTGGTACACACCTTGGACATATTATGAGCTTTCTGGTGATGATTATATTCCTAGAACAGGTACAAATCAACAAGGAGAACTTAGAACACTACGTGAGAACTTCTTTAAGTTTGATGAACAAATTTTTAATGCTAGATTACATTATTCTAAAATTTTTGGAGATCATTCCGTAAATGGATTTGTAGGTATGGAAAGGTTGAATTCTAATACCCGTACATTTTTTGCTGAGAAAAGAGGAGGATTTCCTAATCCGGCTTCTGGCGAGTTATTTCAAGGAAATAATGATGCTAATCAGTCATCAAATGGTTCTAGTTCAGAATTTGCAAGACAAGATTACTTCGGGTCTTTATCTTATGATTATATGAAGCGCTATTTTATAGATTTCACTATACGTCATGATGGTTCAAGTAACTTTGGTTCTGGTAAAAGATTTGGTACATTTCCTAGTATAGCTGCGTCTTGGGCGTTAGACAAAGAATCATTTATAAAAAATGTAGATTGGGTAAATGCATTAAAGTTAAGAGCTTCTTGGTCTAAAATGGGTAATGACCGTATTGCTCCTAATCAGTTTTTATCTCTATATGATTATGGAACCAATAATGGAGGTGCAAATCCTTTAAATGCAGCGTTACCAAATTATTATGTTTTTGGAACAGGTGGCGATTTCTATAATGCCTACAGACTTAGTGTTGTAGCAAATCCAGGTATTACTTGGGAAACTGCAGAAATGAAAAACCTTGGTTTAACATTCTCATTATTTGATGGTAAATTCAATGGAGATGTTAACTATTTTTATCAAAAGAGAAATGGTATCTTAGTAAATAGAGGCGCTGAAGTTCCTGATTTTATTGGTATTTCTAATAGTCAATTACCAGCAGAAAATTTAGGTGTTACTAAAAATTACGGGTTTGAGTTTGAATTATCTTGGGTTGATAAAATAGGTAATGTAGATTACAACTTAGGAATGAATTTTTCGCAATCTAAAAACGAAATAGTTTATTTAGCTGAACCAGAAAATATTTCACCATTCTTAAGACAAGAAGGACTTCCTATTGACTCTTACATTGTATATCCTACAGCTGGAATTTTCCGAGATCAAGCACAAGTAGACGCTACAACTGTAAGACTTACTGATACCGTTGAAGGAGAACCAATATATTTAGATACTGATGGTAATGGAACTATTGATTCTGGTGATAGAATACGTACAGGAACTTCAAATATACCAGAAATTCAATATGGTATTTATGGAGGATTAAACTATAAGGACTTCAATTTTAATTTCTTATTACAAGGGCAAGCAGAAGCAGAAACTTTAGTGTTCTTTGATCAGGCAGGTTCAAGACCAGAATTTGCTTTTAATGAAAGATGGACACCAAATAATAGAAATGCTATTTACCCAAGAGCATTTGAGCAAGGAAACAGATATAGTGGTGTACAAAGTGAAGGACCTGTAACTAGCGTTAATGCCGGTTTTGAAGGTGCCGATTTATATTACCAAGATGCGTCATTTCTAAGATTAAAAGAAATTGAATTTGGTTACACATTGTCGAAAGATAAAATTAAGGTAGGAGACCTTAAATTATTTGTTAGAGGATTTAATTTATTTACTTGGTTCTCTGATATATATGACCTAGGGCTAGATCCTGAAGCTGTTGGATATAATAACTTTAGATCTACAACCTACTCTTCGTTAAAAACGTATACGGTAGGTATGAATTTTAGTTTTTAAAAAAAATATGAAAAACATGAAAAACATTAAATTATTAAATCTATTCTTAGCTGTATGCTTATTATTTACGGCAAATAGTTGTGATGAAGACTTGGATATCAAGGTAACCGATTCTTTCGCAAGTGATCTTGTGCTTAGTACGCCTGAGCAAGTAGAATTATTGTTGTTTTCAACTTATAATAGTACCGAAAGTTGGGGATTAAATAAGTCTATATGGTGGTCTAGAAGATTCAATATAGAAAATGGTTCTTTTGAATCTAAATTTAACTTTAGAGACTTAGACCGTTTAGGATTAAGAAGAGGTTGGACAGCAGGTAATGTTGGTGACTTTAGAGATAAGTGGGCTACATATTGGACTTATATTAGACAAGCAAATCTGTTTTTTGATTTAGTAGAAGGAAGTCCAGCTCAAGAGCAAGACGCTGAAAAAATTGCGTCGTTAGTAGCAGAAATGAAATTTTTACGAGCAAATGTTTATAGTAAATTAATTAAATTTTATGGAGGTGTTCCAATTTTAGAAGTTGCTGCTGATCTTGATGGAGATTTTAACATTGCAAGAAACACTTATGAAGAGTGTGTGGACTTTATTGTGAAAGAATTAGATGAAGCCGCTGCTATTTTACCTGAAACTCGTCCAGATAATGAGTTTGGGCGTGCAACAAAATTAGCTGCTTTAGCGGTTAAGTCGCGTACTTTACTCTATGCTGCAAGTGATTTGCATGATCCAAGTATGGCACCGCAAACTAGAGATTTAGAGCTTTACATCTATTCAAAATCTTCAAAATGGCAAGATGCTGCAAATGCTGCAAAAGAAGTTATTGACTTAGTAGGTGAAAGAGATTTAATCTCAGTAGCTAATGCTCAAGACTATCAGTCTTTATTTTTAAGCCCTAATCAAGATATCTTTTTTGCTAGACCTTTTGGAAATGCACTATTTGATTTTGGTACAGATGCTAATTCATTGTGGGATAAAACACAATCTCCTAGAGGTTATGATGGATGGGGTTTGTCTTCACCTACACATAATTTCGTGTTACAGTATAACATGGCAGATGGTACTACTACAGATGAAGCAACATACGATCCAGTAAATCCTAGTGATAATAGAGAGATGAGATATTATGCTAATATTAATTATCAAGGCGCTATGTTTAGAGGACGGGTAATTGATTATGCTTTATCTGTTAATCCAGATGAACATGGACTTGATTCTTCAGATTCTAATACAGGCGATGGAAATCCATTACATGCCTCTAAAACAGGATATAATATTCGTAAATTTCAAGATGAAGGTGTGTCTGTAAATGGAGGTATATCTAACGGTCGACCATTTATACTATATCGATTGGCTGAAGTTTACTTAAACTATGCCGAAGCACAATATAGAATTGGTGATGAAGTTGAAGCTCGTAAATTTCTTAATAAAGTTACAGCTAGAGCATTGCAACCTGCAATTACTGATTCTGGAACGGGTTTATTAGAGGCCATAAAAAGAGAAAGGCGTGTAGAGCTTAGTTTTGAAGGTCACAATTTTTTTGACGAAAGACGTTGGATAAATGAAGCCCATTTAGGATTTGATATTAAAGGATTAACATGGTCTAAAGCAGCTGATGGTTCATTATCTAATTCAATAGAGACTGTTGTTACAAGACCTTGGGATACAAAACAATACTATTTGCCTATTCCATTGTCAGAAGTAGAAAAAACACCTGCATTTATACAAAATGATGGATATTAATAACAACGTCACTTTTAATGAAATGTAATTTAGTTACTTAAAAGGATAAAAAACCGAGAACTAATATTTCTCGGTTTTTTTATCAACTAAGTTATTTTTTAAATATTATTTTGGTTAATTTTTTGTGATACAATAAGGTAATATTGACTATCTCTAGGGTAATTTACTAGGGCATTAAAAATAGGATATGATTTATTTTAGAACAAAATTAATGATAGATTTATTTGATTATAATAAGATGTACCAATGATAATTAGCAAAAGTTATAAAATATAAAATATGATAATTGAAAAAATAGAAACCTTTATTCTTAAAGATAAATTATCAAAGAGTTTTTTCTTTTCTCAATGGGAATATTCAGAAAGATGTATCTGCGTTGTAAAAATAACGACCTCAGATGGAACTTATGGATGGGGAGAAGGTTATGGTCCAGCAACAGTTTTAGAAGCCGGAATTAAATTGCTTAAGCCAATGGTTATTGGGCATGATCCACTAGAAAATGAAGTTATTTGGAATAATATGTACCGCAAAACTTTGGATTTTGCACGAAGAGGAACTTTGGTGGCATCTATCAGTGCTATTGATATTGCAATTTGGGATTTAAAAGGTAAAATATTAAATTTACCAATATCTACATTATTAGGTGGTTCTCATAGAAATGAAGTAAAACCTTACGCAACGGGTCTCTACTTTACAGATCATAAGAACCCTTCTAAAGATTTTGATGAAGAAGCTAGACGCTATGTAGCACAAGGATTTAAAGCTATTAAGATGAAAGTAGGCTTAGGGCTTAAAGAAGATTATAATCATGTGAAAAGGATGAGAGAAGTTATCGGGGATGATATCGAGCTTATGGTTGATTCTAATCATGCCTATACTTTTAGAGAAGCAGTAGCATTAGCAAAAAAAATAGAACCTTTTAACATTAGCTGGTTTGAAGAACCTCTGTCTCCTGAATTTTATGCTCAGTACGCTGAGTTAAGAACAAAAACAACCATTCCAATTTCAGGAGGCGAATGTGAATATTTAAGATTTGGTTTTCATCAACTGCTAAGAAATAAATCAGTAGATATTATTCAACCAGATATTTGTGCGTGTGGTGGATTAACAGAAGCGAAACGAATAGCTGCATTGGCTAGCACCTATGGTGTAGATGTTATTCCACATACTTGGGGAACTGCAATTGGAATTCATGTTGCCTTACATTTTATTGCTAACTTAGAGTCCGTACCAGGAAGGATGAAGAAACCAGATTTTTTCATGGAATATGATCAAACAGAAAATGGTTTACGTGATAAATTATCTTATCCTTTAATTGAAATGAAAGATGGTATGATAGAGGTACCTAATAGACCAGGATTAGGAATAGACATAGATGAAGAAGTATTAGAAAGATATACAGTATCAAAATCAACTTTAACCAAGAGTATTATATAAAAGTTTAATGATAATGAAGACAGAGAGTTTCGGATATAAAAAGTTATATATCAATGGTGAGTTAGTTGATTCTGTTAGCGGAGAAAGAGATGATGTAATTTGTCCAGCAACTGGCGAAGTAATTGCTCAAATTGCAAAAGCAGGAAAAGCTGATGCTCTAAAAGCTTTAGATTCCTCGCAGAAAGGATTCAAATATTGGTCAAAATTATCTTTAGCCGAAAGAACTTCATGGATGCTTAAACTTAAAGATGCTATCTTAGAAAAAGAGCATGAACTTAAAACAGCAATGGTTCATGAAATGGGTAAAACGTATGCTGGGGCACAAGAAGATATTGATAGACTTACTGAAGCATTAGAATGGTTTCCTAATGCCATGAAAAATTTAAGAGAAGAACAAATTCCAGATTACGAGAATACGCATACCCATAAAATGATTTCCAAGCCTGCAGGAGTTGCTGTTGCTTATTTAGCATGGAATTTTCCTTTGTTAAATGTAGGTTATAAAATTGGGCCTGCTTTGGCTGCGGGTTGTTCATTAATTATTAAACCATCTACTTTATCACCATTATCAACTTATATGGTGGGAGAGATATTGCATAGTATAAATTTTCCTCCGGGAGTTGTTAATATTTTAGCAGGATCTAGTAGAGATGTTGCAACACCAATGACTACTAGTACAATTCCAGCTGTTATAACAATGATTGGTTCTACACAAACTGGACAAAGAGTTATTGCTGATAGTACAACCTCAATCAAAAAACTTGGTATGGAACTTGGCGGAAACGCACCATTTATAGTATTTGATGATGCAGATTTAGATATAGCTTTAGATCTAGCCATTGGGCTAAAGTTTGGTAATACAGGTCAAATTTGTGTAGCTGCTAATAGAATTTTTGTACATAAGAATATTTATGATAAATTCTTAAAAGAGTATGTGAAAAGAGCTTCAGAGTTAAAAATAGGTTTTGGTATTAAAGAAAACGAAGATGTTTTCATGGGGCCATTGGCATCTAGTGAATCTAGAGATAGAATGTTCGAATTAATTGAAGATGCTGTTAGCAAAGGAGCAACATTAGAATATGGAGGTAAAATCCCTGAAGGATTACCTGAAGGAGGGTATTGGATGCAACCGTCTGTAGTTTCTGGCATATCAACAGATATGAAATTGTTTAGAGAAGAAACTTTTGGGCCAGTAGCAGGTATTATGCCTTTTGAAACTGATGATGAAGTTTTGGAATTAGCAAATGACACAGAATTTGGATTAGCGTCTTATATCTTTACTAATAATCATAGGAGAATTGAGAGATTTACAGAAGAATTAGAATTTGGGGAAATTCAAATTAATGGTGTAAAATATGCTATTTATTTACCACATGGGGGATTTAAAAATAGTGGTATTGGTCACGATTGTTCTCATTTAGCTTTAGATGATTATTTAGTTAAAAAAAGAGTTTCTACAGCTATATAATCATGAAAAACCTGGTTTTCTTTGTATCTTTATTTCTAATATGTAATTTTCATATTCAGAGTCAGGAATTTATTTCTTTGCCCAAAAATATTCAACCAGAAGACAGGATAGCTTTTACACTTTATACAGTTCACGAAAACATATTAAAGTTAAATGCTCAATTTTATCCAATAATAAACTTTGAACCTTTTGAAGCAACATTAGAAATTGAAGAAAATGGTAAATGGGTAATAAGTGCTACAGCTCCAATCAGGTATCCAGGTTATACATCACTTTTTAGAGTTGAAAACTGGGATGATACCAAAGAAGTAAAGTATAGAGTAGTTCATAACGAGAAAGCTTTTTATGAGGGAATAATTCGTAAAAACCCTATTAAGAAAGACGCTTTTACTTTAGCGGCTTTAACCTGCAATTCTGTTTATCCACAGCATGGAGGTGATATATCTAGAGAAGATATTGTAACTAATTTAAAAAAAATACAACCCGATTTAATTTTTTTTTCAGGCGATCAAGTCTATGACCATAGTCAGCATTACTTATATTGGTTAAAATTCGGAACAGATTTTGGAGAGTTATTAAGGAACATACCAACTATTTGTATTACTGACGATCATGATGTAGGACAGGGAAATATTTGGGGAGCAAACGGAAAAAAAACTAAAACTAGGAGTGGTATTTCTGGAGGCTATTATATGCCAGCGGAATATATAAAAGAAGTAGAAAGAGCACAAACGAGTCATTTGCCTGATGCTTATAATCCGACACCTATTAAACAAGGAATAGGGGTGTATTATACAGATTTAAAATGGGGAGGTATAAGTTTTGCAATTTTAGAAGATAGAAAATTTAAGTCAGGACTATCAGATTTACCAAAATATGCACCAGACATTTTTCCTGATGGAACAAGAGATGCGCTTTTTGATTCAAATATCGACACAAGAAAATTAGATATTCCAGATGCAAAATTATTAGGAGACCGTCAATTAAAATTTTTAGAAGATTGGACAACAGATTGGGAAAATGCTGAAATGAAAACAGTATTGACGCAATCGGTTTTCGCTATGGTTAATAACTATACTGGAAAACACGACCGTGAAATCATAGCAGATTTTGATACTAACGGTTGGCCACAAGCAGGAAGAAATAGAGCACTAGCGGTAATAAGAAAAAGTTTTTCACCTATGATTGGGGGAGACCAACATTTAGCCACTTTCGTAAAACATGGGGTTGATGATTGGGGAGATGCTGGATATTCTTTTGTTACGCCAGCAATTGCAAATTATTGGATGCGTTGGTGGGATCCCAAAGTTCCTGGAAAAAATAAGGCTAAGAATGCCCCATATTATACTGGAGATTTCTTAGATGGGTTTCAAAATAAAATCACGGTAGAAGCTGTAGGGAATCCTTCCGAAGAACAAAAAAGTGAAGGTGGAAAACTATCTACTAGAGTTGCAGGATTTGGTGTTATAAAATATAATAAACCAAACAGAAGCATCACTTTTGAATGTTGGCCTAGAAATGTAGACATAACAGATCCTAACCAAAAGCAATACATAGGTTGGCCAATAACAATTTCACAAATGGATAATTTTAATCCAAAAAAATCTTTTCAATTACCAACTTTGAAACTGTCAAAAGAAAATCAAGTGGTTACAGTTAAAAAGAGTACCACAAAAGAAGTTGTTTCGTCGATTAGAATTAGTGGTAAAACGTATCAACCTAAAGTATTAGAATTAGGTTCCTATGAGATAGAAATTGGAGAAGGAAATACACCTCTAACTTATTTTGAAGTTCTTTCAGCAAAAAAGAACACTAAAATATTAAGCGTTATTTTTTAATTCCTAAGATTTCAAAGAGAATATGCATAAATGAGAAATAATAACCAAATACAAGCCCAATTATTAATAGCAGCTGTTCTGTATTGCATTACCATATCTTGTGGTAATTCACAGGCAGCAACGATTAACGATTCAAAAAATTCTTTTACAGAAGTTACTAAAGAGTTTCCAAGACAAGAGAAAAATTTAAGAAAATGGGATGCACCTGTGGTTGCTGATTTAGACCAAGACGGCTTTCCAGATTTGTTAATAAACGACCATGGTTATGGCGTACAAGTATGTTGGAATAATAAAGGAAAGTTCGCAAAGCCATTTGACATCATTATTGGAGATATATATGGTGTGTCTGTCGGAGATTTTGATAAAGATGGTGTTTTAGAAATAATAGTATCTCGTGGTGGAGGTTCAGGTAGTAATGCTAGGAATTCAAAAATTTTCAAAGTAAATAAACAACGAGAATTTATTGATTTTTCAGATTTGAATGTGCCTTTAGAATTAATGAGAGGTCGCACAGTTAAGTTCGTGGATGCAGATAATGATGGCGATTTAGACTTATTAAACTTTGCGTTTCCAGATGCTGAAAAAAAAGGGGAAAGTGAAAATTACGTTTATCAAAATAATGGTAAAGGTGAGCTAATTCTTCATTCTACGTTACCCGCAATTAAGGCAAATGGACAAAAAACGCTAATCACAGATTTTAATGGTGATACTATTTTTGATATTATTATGTATGGTACTGATCCAGTAAAAGCATACAAAGGTAAAGGCGATTTAACTTTTGAAGATGTTACTGATAAAATCTTCCCTAATAAAATTGAAAAAGCGTCATTTATAACTGAAATAGATTATGATAATGATGGCGATTTCGATTTGTTTATATCTCGTGGTGAAGAGTTTGAGATAGGAGAAACCTTTTATGATAAAGATACAAAAACTTTAGGCTTTTTTACAAAACGAGGTAAGTTTAAATTTGAAGATTTAGAAGTTGGAGATATTTTGAATATTGAAAATTTTCAATCCCAATGGCCTAATAATGATACTTTTTTTATCGGCGAATCAGCTTACGATTATGAATTTCCTAGTGAAACACATTCAGGAAAAAACATGCGACTGGTAAATAGTAATGGGCTTGGTTTTCCAGATGATTATAGTGAGAAAACGGGAACTTATATTGGATATGTTGGAAACGATAAGTGGCGCATTGCTGGTTCATTATGGGCTCCTGCAACAGGAGTGGTTCATGGTGTTAAGCATTACCCAGATTATAATCATCCAAAAGGAATTAATGGTATTTTATTAAAAAATAATCGAGGCAAATTTGAAGATGTTACTAAAAAAGAAAATCTGTTTTTTGAAGAATTTACAGAAGGTGTAACTGTTGCCGATTTTGATAATAATGGTTTTAAAGATTTGTTAATTATAAGGCGTGGAGATTTAATTCACGAAAACGAATCCATTATATATTTAAATAAAGGCGCATCTGGATTTGAACTATTAAAAGGTCATCAGGTTATTTCTAAAGAGTTAGGAGCCATAGGAATGGCGGTAGAAACCATCGATTATAATCTTGATGGAAAAATGGATGTGGTTATAGGAAATGAAAGAGGAAAATGGCATTTGTTCAAAAATGAATTATCAGAAGTTAAAAAAAATAATTTCATAACCATTGATGTTGGTAATTCCAAATCTGGAAAAGTAACTGCACTCGGAGCTTTAGTTACTGTGAAATCTTGTGATAACACTCAAGTTTATAGAGTGGGATCAACAGGAGCAGCTTATTCGTTAAGCCATAATAATTTTATTCATTTTGGACTAGGTTCTTGCACTAAGCCAGTAAAAGTAAAAGTAATCTGGACGAACGGAGAAACTATAGAACAAGACATTAAAACTCTAAACTGTAAAATTTTAATAGGAAACAAAAACTAATTTTTTAAAACAACCAACTAACTAAATAATTCACTTAATATGAGCAATTTTAAAAAAAATGCCTTCAAATATTCTACTATAGTAGCTTTAGGAGGATTTGTATTTGGTCTTGATGCTGCATTAATTTCAGGAGCTTTTAAATTTATAACAGCTGAATTTGATTTAAATGAGTGGCAAGTTGGAGCTTTAGGGTTTGGACCAGGAATAGGTGTTTTAATAGCTCTACCATTAGCTGCTTGGTCAAGTAATAAGTATGGAAGAAAAGCAACTTTAAAAGTAATTGCAGCTATGTACTTAATATCTGCTTTAGGCTCTGCATTTGCACCTTCTTTCGTTACACTATTTTCAGCACGTTTGCTTGGAGGTTTAGCATTTAGTTCAATTACTTTAGCAGCCATGTATATAGGTGAAATTGCACCTGCAGAAAGGCGTGGAAAGCTAGTGTCTATGACACAAATTAACATAGTAATTGGTATAACTATAGCATATTTTATTAATTATTGGCTAGTAGAAACTGCTAATTCTGATGCAGAATGGGTAACAACCTTTGGAATAAGGGAATATACTTGGAGATGGATGCTAGGGATCGAAGTTATACCAGCTTTAATATGGTTTGGGTTACTCTATTTAGTACCTCGCAGCCCCGCATGGTTAGTATATAAAGGAGAGTTTGATGAAGCTAAACGCACATTATCTAAAGTTGTCCCAGAAAGCGAAATCGAGGAAAAAGTTGAAGAGATGAAACTTAGTTTGCAGGAAAGCAATCAAGATAGGTCGGTTGGCACCCAGATGAAGGAAATTTTCAGTAAAAAAATGACGATAATTGCAATTGTGGCATTTACAATGGCAATTGTACAGCAATCTACAGGAATTAATGCTGTTTTAACTTATGCGCCAACAGTTATGGAGCAGTTAGGTTTAGGAGAAAAAGCGGCTTTTCAACAAGCAATATGGATAGGGTTAGTCAGCATTGTTTTTACCGTATTGTCATTGGTTATGATAGATAAAGCAGGAAGACGCCCCTTGATGATTTCTGGGTTAATTTGGGTTATTTTAAGTCTCGGTATTTGTGCTTACGGTTTTGATTCTGCAAAATACGAGGTAACTAATGAAGCCATTGCAGAAATGCAAGACATTCCTAATGTTGATAAGTTAACTACTTTAGTTGGAAAACAATTTGATTCAGATATAGAGTTTAAAGAAGCTGTTAAGGGAGTCATGGGGGATATATCCGCCAGAGATAATTCTAGTGTGTTTTTACAAAAATCTGCAGTACTTAATGCAACCTTAATTCTTATAGGTATTTTAAGTTTTATCGCAGCATTTCATTTTTCAGTTGGACCAATTATGTGGGTGTTACTTTCAGAAATATTCCCAATTTCTGTTAGAGGAATTGCAATTCCGTTTTTTGCGCTTCTTTCAAGTACAATTAGTGCTTTAACACAATTTTTCTTTCCTTGGCAACTTGCAAATATGGGAGCAAGCACTATATTTTTATTTTACGGAGCAATTGTTTTTGTAGGTTTAATTATACTTTATAAATTCTTACCTGAAACTAAGAATCTAACTATCGAA
>Ga0213868_10003858_pt1 | contig 13861 bp, 16 predicted proteins | sample PICome_9_FD_160087 | JGI IMG/M metagenome (GOLD analysis project Ga0213868, IMG submission 160087) | Coastal seawater microbial communities near Pivers Island, North Carolina, United States - PICO127 | ecosystem: Environmental > Aquatic > Marine > Coastal | place: USA: North Carolina...
CTTATACAGTCACGCCGTGAGGGTGTCACCCTTACCCAGTGCCAATATCGTCTTCCTGCCAACCCGGTGTTAGCGGGCATTAAGCACCTCAATCGTCTCGATCAGGTATTGGCCAGAGCAGAATGGGCTGATGAATATGCGGACGGCGTTATGTATAGCCAAGAGGGCATGGTGATCGAAACTACCTGTGCCAATATTTTTATCAAGACTGCCGAAAACGCCTGGATAACGCCGAAGCTGGATCAGTCGGGTGTCTGCGGGGTTATGCGTGGCCTGTTGCTTGAGCGGCTTTTTGCCGAGACTGGTCTCTTAGTTTCAGAGGGCCATATTGGTCAACAGCAGCTTACTACAGCCAGCGAACTGTTTATCTGCAGTTCGATTCGCGGGTTGCTTCCTGTAACTGAGATAAATGATCTCGGCCACTGGTCTATAGGGGCTGATACAAAAATGCTTCAATCGGCACTGTTTGATCTCTATGATAGCTTCCCATGCTAAGGTCTCTATTTCGCACTGTCATTCTTCTCGCCATTGCTGCTGCGATCTGTTTTGCACTGTTGCTTGGAACTGCTCAGCGCCACCTAGAAGCCCCCATTGAGTTAACCACTGATTCAGTGGAATGGATCATTGAAAAGGGCAGCAACCTCAACACAGTCAATCGACAACTTTACAACGACAATGTCCTTAGTCATCCAAGGCTCACAAGTCTCTATGCTCGGCTTACAGGACAGTCCGCTATCCAGGCAGGCCACTACTCTATAAACAACGGTGATAGCGCCAAAACCCTTCTGAATAAATTTAATCGCGGAGAGGTTATTCGTTACCAGATTACTTTTCCTGAAGGTTGGGCCTACAAGCAGTGGTTGCAGCATCTTGCTGGTATCGACCAATTTGCTGATATACGCGAGCTGAGTCGGGAGCAGATAATTCGTGCCGCTGGTATCCATAAGCAGCACCCGGAGGGCTGGCTGTTTCCCGATACCTATAGCTATATCAGTACAGATACAGCCACTGATATTCTCGCCCGTGCTCACAAGCGAATGGTTGAGGTCTTAGAGCGAGCCTGGGCAGGTCGCTCTGTCGACACTCCCTATGACTCTGCCTATCAGGCACTGATAATGGCTTCTATAGTTGAGAAAGAGACCGGTCTCGCCGCAGAGCGCCCGGCAATAGCCGGTGTATTTGTCCGCCGTTTGCAGAAGAATATGCGTTTGCAGACAGATCCAACAGTAATCTATGGTTTGGGCGATGCCTATACTGGCAATCTTAAACGTTCGCATTTAAAAGCCTTCAGCCCTTACAATACCTATATGATTAAGGGGTTGCCGCCTACACCTATTGCTATGCCAAGTGCTGGAGCTATAGAGGCAGCACTTCATCCTCAACCTGGATCCAGTCTCTATTTTGTGGCTCGAGGTGATGGTGGGCATTATTTCTCGGACAGTCTTGAGGAGCATCAAAGAGCGGTGCGCAAATATCAGATCTACCGGCGGGCGGTTAATTACCAGTCGGCGCCTAGGCTTGATAGTAAATAGATACTTGAAGCTTTTCAGTAGCAGTTAATAACTCAGCCAACAATGGTTGATAAAAAACACAATTAAGTCAGGTCGGGGAAATCGATGCGTGGAAAATTTATTACGATTGAGGGCACTGAAGGTGTGGGTAAAACCACTAATATTCAGTTTATACAGTCGTGGATGGAGAATAATAACCTGGCTTTCGCGACGACCCGTGAGCCAGGCGGTACACCGTTGGCAGAGCAGATACGTGAATTGCTTTTGGCGCCACGTGAAGAGAAGGTCTGTAATACTGCAGAGTTGCTTTTGATGTTTGCTGCCCGTGCTCAGCACCTCAATCAGGTAATCGAGCCTATGCTCAGTGAAGGCGCCTGGGTACTCTGTGATCGTTTCACCGATGCCACCTATGCCTATCAGGGTGCTGGCCGCAATATGCGCGACGATCTTATCTCTGAACTCGAGCTACTGGTGCAGGGCAGCCTGCGACCAGACCTCACGTTGATTCTGGATATTCCGGTAGAAATCGGTCTGCAGCGGGCAGGGGAGCGCAGTACTCCGGATCGCTTTGAGCTGGAGCGGGTTGAGTTTTTTGAGCGGGTGCGCAATCGCTATCTACAGATTGCCGCGGATTCACCTGAGCGCTGTGTGATTGTCGATGCCTCGCAGTCTATCGAAGGGGTGCAGGCCCAGATAGAAACAGCTCTCAATAAATTTTTGGAGAACGCCTAGTGCTTCCATTGCCCTGGCAGGAAACTCTCTGGGAAAGCCTCAATAGCAGTATTGACAATGGGCGCTTGCCCCACGCTATTCTGATCAGCGGTCCCAGTGGTATTGGTAAGATGCGTCTGGCCCAAGCCCTGGCCCAGCATCTGCTCTGTAGGGCAGAGATGACCAAATATGCCTGTGGCTCCTGCAAGGGCTGTCAGTTACTCGCAGCCGGTAGTCACGACGATATCAGCAGCATTGAGCCTGAGGAGCCGGGCAAGCCGATCAAGGTCGATACGGTACGCGCACTAATCGATTCGCTAAGTAAAACGGCTCATCAGGGTGGCTGGAAGGTTGCAATTATTGCCCCCGCTGAGGCGATGAATAAAAGCGCGTATAACGCGCTGTTAAAAAATCTTGAAGAGCCCCAGCCCAAAACTCTGTTGATACTGGTCTCCCACAGACCCAGTCTGCTATCGGCAACCATTCGCAGCCGCTGCCAGAAAATTGCCATGCCCGTTCCTGACAGTGCGGTTAGCAGCCAGTGGTTGACTGAAGTTACCGGCGACCAGTCTGCTGTAGATAAAGTGCTGTTTCTTGCCGGTGGTAAACCACTTTTAGCTCTCGACTATCTACAGAGCGACAGCTTGGAGGAGCGACAGAGCTTTGAAGAGCTGGTCGCCAATGTCAGAGCCGGCAATATCTCACCTCTGGATGCAGCCCAGAAGTGCCAGAAGCTCGACGCCAGCCAGACTATCGACTGGTTTTGCAGCTATATCCACCGCCTAGCAACCACTGATTTGGCCGACAAACCCATTCCGGCGCTGTTTATTTTTTCCGATAAATTGCTGCAGGCGCGCAACTGGGTCGATAGTGGCAATAACCCCAACCCACAGCTTCTCTGGGAGGAGTTGTTTATGGACTGGTTGATGGTATTTGCAGCGCGCAGATAAGTGACAGCAGTTTTTTCATGCTAAGCTCATAAAAGCACACAAGGAGAGGTGATCACTATGTTTAAGAGTGGCAAAGGCGGAATTTTAGCCGTCGATATCAGTGACGAAAATCTGCTCTATCAGCACTATATGTCATTTGTTGAAGGTGGCGGGCTATTTGTTCCGACAAAAAAAAGCTATGAACTTGGCGATGATGTTTTTTTCCTGTTAAGTATCTATTTGCGTCCCGAGCCCATACCCACAACCGGCAAGGTGGTGTGGGTAACTCACAAGGGTTCTGGTAGCTTTAAAGTGCAAGGAGTTGGCGTGCAGCTGGGTGAAGAACTTGCTGAATTAAAAGTTGATATTGAACAAGCTTTAACCGGTACGGTACACTCTCACAAGCCTACATTAACCATGTAGTAAAATTTCTTAATTAAAGACGAAATAACCTATGCTGGTAGACTCTCACTGCCATCTCGATCATTTGGACCTATCTGAACGAGAGGGTGGAATTGATGCTGTTTTAGACGCGGCCAAAGCCCGAGGTATCAGTCACTTTCTCAGTGTTGCGGTGGATATGCCTACCTCAAGGTCACTGCTTGACCTGACTGCCAAATATGACAATGTCTTCTCATCTGTAGGTGCCCACCCGCTGCAAAAAAACGTGCAACCGGTTCCCTCTGTTGAAGAGTTGATAGAACTTGCCGGTCAGCCGGGAGTGGTCGCGATAGGCGAAACCGGTCTCGACAATTTTTACAGCAGCGAAACCATCGATTGGCAACGGGCGAGTTTTATCAATCACCTAAAAGCCAGTCAGCAGATTAATAAGCCGGTGATTATTCACACCCGCGATGCCCGTGAAGAAACTATCGATTTGCTGCGTCAATACAGAACCAGTGCCGCTGGTGTAATGCACTGCTTTACCGAGAGCTGGGAGATGGCCGAACAGGCCTTGGCATTGGGCTTTTATATCTCTTTCTCTGGAATTGTCACGTTTGCCAGTGCCGATGAATTGCGCGATGTTGCCGTCAGGGTGCCATTGGATAGAATACTGGTCGAGACCGACTCTCCGTGGCTGGCACCTGTACCCCACAGAGGCAAGCAAAATGAGCCTCAGTATGTTCGCGAAGTCGCTGAGTTTATGGCTGATTTAAGGGGTATCAGCCTTGAAGAGCTGGCCGCGGCGACAACAGATAATTTCCATCGATTATTTCAAATACCCAAGTAGAGATGACCATGCCTGAACAGACTATTCCTGAACAACCTAAGGATAAAACAACGGAGTCGAATTTTATTATTCGAACTTTTCCCGTTGGGCCATTGCAGTGCAACTGCTCAATTATTGGGGATCGCCTAAGTGGCAGGGCACTGGTAGTAGATCCAGGTGGTGATGCCGATAAAATACTCGGGTTGCTTAAACAGCTCAATCTCTCGGTTGTGGCGATTATTCACACCCATGCTCACCTCGACCATATACTGGCGGCCGGTGAGATCAAACAGGCCACCGGCGCGCCGATCTATCTGCACAAGGGCGACCAGTTTTTATGGGATATGGTTGAGCAGCAGTGCGCAATGTTTGGCGTTCCCGAGATTAGTCTGCCGGAACCAGACCATTATATAAATGATGATCAGGCGCTGGATTGCTGTGGCGGTGTGGCAATTCATACGCCGGGACACACGCCGGGATCGGTGAGCTTCTGGTTTGATGAGTACAAAACACTGATTGCCGGGGATACTTTATTTCAGGGTAGTATTGGTCGCACCGATTTACCCGGCGGCAATTTTGAAGAGATTAAAAAATCCATTAGCCAGCGTATTTACAGTCTCGACGATGAGGCGGTGGTTATTACCGGTCATGGCCCAAGTACCAGTATCGGTTATGAAAAACAGAGCAATAATTTTGTCCGCGGCAGTATTTAAAGCCCCCTAAGCTATTAAAAAAGTTAACAGGAAACCCCAATGAAACAGCAACTGATCACCATGCTCGAGCTGCAGAGCGATATGAATACCAAAGTCCACGCCGACTGGAAGCAGCAAAACTTTGAATGGTATCGCGCCATCTGGGTCGAATGTGCTGAGCTGCTCGACCATTACGGTTGGAAGTGGTGGAAAAAGCAGAATCCCGATATAGGCCAGATTGAGCTGGAACTGGTGGATATCTGGCACTTTGGTTTAAGCCTGTTGCTGCTTAAAGGTGATTCTCCAGAGGCGATTGCCGATCATGTTATCGAAGCCTTCTCGGTGCCCCAGCAGAGCACTGACTTCAAACTCGATCTGGAAGACTTCACCCATCACACCTTGGCCAGCAAAGGCTTTGAAGTAGCGCGCTTTGCCAAGCTGATGAAGGGTATAGATATGGATTTTGAAAAACTCTATGTCGGCTATGTGGGTAAAAACGTGCTTAATTTCTTCCGTCAGGATCACGGCTACCAGGATGGCAGCTATCAAAAACAGTGGGGCGGTGTTGAAGATAACGAGCATCTGGTGAACATTGTTGCCCAGCTGGATACAGGTGCGAGCAATTTTAAAGATGAGCTCTACAGCTGCATGCTGGATACCTATAAAAAGCTCTGCGCCTGAGCTAAACATGTCGATAATCAATCAATAGAGCACTATTGGCCTTATAAATAGCCTCCATTAGTGCTCTAAAGATGCATTTTATTTATGCCGGCTTATAATAGCGCCGACTTAAACTTTGACGTTATTAACTTCTACGGAGATACACCTTGAATTCACCCGTTCGCGTAACAGTTACAGGGGCCGCAGGCCAAATCAGCTATTCTCTATTATTCCGTATTGCCGCTGGCGAAATGCTCGGCCCAAAACAGCCGGTTATTTTACAGATGCTTGAAATTACCCCGGCACTTGAAGCGCTTAAAGGCGTGGCCATGGAATTGGAAGACTGTGCTTTTCCACTGTTAGCCGGAATGGTCTGCACTGATGATGCAGCTGTTGCGTTTAAAGACTCTGATTACGCTCTGCTGGTTGGCGCCCGTCCTCGTGGCCCAGGTATGGAGCGCAAGGACTTGTTGGAAGCCAATGCGGCAATTTTCTCTGCTCAGGGCAAGGCACTTAACGACAATGCCTCTAAAGATATTAAAGTACTGGTTGTCGGCAACCCGGCGAACACCAACTCGCTGATTGCCCAGCGCAATGCACCGGATATCAATCCCCGTCAATTTACCGCAATGACACGCCTCGATCACAATCGTGCGCTGACTCAAATTGCCAATAAGACTGGCACTACCATCAATGACGTTACCCATATGACTATTTGGGGCAACCACTCGGCAACTCAGTACCCGGATATCCACCAGACTAAAGTCAATGGCCAAGCGGCCATCGATATGGTTGACCAAGCTTGGTACGAAGACGAATTTATCCCTGTTGTACAGCAGCGTGGCGCGGCCATTATTAAAGCGCGCGGTGCATCCAGTGCCGCCTCTGCCGCCAATGCTGCTATTGCGCATATGCGCAGCTGGGCTCTGGGTACTGCCGAGGGTGACTGGGTTAGCATGGGAGTCTACAGTGATGGCAGCTACGGTATTGCCGAAGGCCTGATCTACTCATTCCCATGCACCTGTAAAGAGGGTGATTGGGAGATTGTTCAGGGTCTGGAAATCAATGATTTCTCCCGCGCTAAAATGACTGCAACTGAGCAAGAACTCACTGAAGAGCGCGACGCTGTTCAGCACCTGCTTCCATAACAGTTATAGCCCTATTAAAAAAACCGCTTATTTATGTCTGGATAAGCGGTTTTTTTGTTTTTAACTGACTGTAACTGCAGCTTTCACTGGTTCCCCAGAGTAATAATTTGCTACAGTAACGGTCGTTTAATTTAACCCATTCAAGGAGTTATCTGTGGCATTTGCTGAGGTAGGAACAACGGCCAGTGATTTTTCACTGTTGAATCAGCGCGGCGAAAAAGTCAGTCTTAAGGATTACCGCGGCAAGAAAAATATAGTTCTGTATTTTTACCCCAAAGCCATGACCCCGGGCTGTACAGTTCAAGCCTGCGGTATTCGCGATAGCAAGGCAGAATTTGCCGCTGTGGATACTGTGGTAATGGCGGTCAGCCCTGACTCAGTCGACAGGCTGGTTAAATTTGAAGATAAGCAGGAGCTTAACTTTACACTTCTCTCCGATGAGGATCATAAAGTTACCGAAGATTACGGTGCCTGGGATTTAAAAAAGTTTATGGGCCGTGAATATATGGGTGTGCTGCGTTCAACCTTTATTATAGGTAAGGACGGAGAGATCAAATATGTGATGGGCAAGGTTAAAACCAAAACTCATCATGAAGATGTGCTGGCGTGGATCAAAGAAAATCTTTAATCTCAGCATATACATTTTTTAAGTAGTATTTTTTAAGCAACTAAATCAAAGCAACTAAAGCAATTAAGGGTTATTTATGTTTTTTATCTCTAGTGCACATGCACAGTCAGCCGCGCCAGCAGGTGATCCGGGAATGATGGGTTCACTGATTATGTTCGGCGGTCTTTTTATCTTTATGTACCTGTTTATTATTCGCCCCCAGCGCAAGCGTCAAAAAGAGCACAGTGATTTGCTCGGCAGCCTGAACAAAGGTGATGAAGTAACCATGACAAGTGGCATCCTCGGTAAAATTACCAAGATCGAAGGGGATTATGTGGTTCTCGAAGTAAACAGCAATCTCGAACTAAAATTCCAGATTTCAGCAGTTCATGCTGTGTTGCCTAAGGGCACTATCAAAGCGATCTAATCTGGTTGTTAAGTGGCTGTTACGGCAGCCACTTCTGCTAGTATCAAGCTTATGATTGTCTATCCTGATAAGTTAGATCTCGCCCAGACACCGACGCCGTTTTATCCACTTGAACGTCTGACTGCCCATTTGGGTGGCCCAGGGATCTGGATTAAGCGCGACGACCTGACCGGCGCCGCCACCTCTGGCAATAAAATCCGCAAACTCGAATTTCTACTCGCCGATGCCCTGGCTAAGGGGTGCGATACGGTTATCACCAGTGGTGGTGTGCAGTCCAATCACTGCCGAGCTGTAGCGCTTCTCGGTGCCCAGCTGGGGCTTAAAGTACATCTGCTATTGCGCTCGGACTCCGAGCCGCAGGCAGTTGGCAATCTTCTACTCGACCATCTCGCCGGCGCGACTATCAGCCATTACAGCATCAGTGAATTTAAACGCCTCGACAGCCTGTTTAAGCATTGGCACGACCATTACCAAGAACAGGGTAGCAAAGCCTATGCAATACCCACAGGCGGTAGCAATGGCACTGGTATCTGGGGTTATATTAATGCCGCCGAAGAACTTGCCAATGACTTTGCTCGTTATAACTTAAAGCCCCAGGCTATTGTCCATGCGACCGGTTCTGGTGGTACCCAGGCCGGTCTAATGCTCGGCTGTCACCTGCACGGCATAGAGACTCCGGTTAAAGCCTATGCAGTCTGTGACAACAGCGCCTACTTTGCCGATAAAATCAGCGCTGATCTCAAGGATTGGCAAAAGCGATATCCTTCGGATATGGATATCAGCGCGCTTAAAGCGGATACCTGTGATCACTATATAGGCCCGGGTTATGGTCAGGCCGACCCCGAGGTTTTTGAATTTATAAAACAGCTGGCTGCGATGGAAGGCATACTCCTCGATCCGGTGTACACTGGCAAAGCATTTTACGGTCTGGTTGAAGATATTAAGCAGGGTAAATACACCACTGGTGACAATAGCGATATTGTGTTTATTCATACCGGCGGTCTATTTGGCCTGTTTGCCCAGCAACAAAAGTTGGGATATTAAAACAATAATAAGAAGGGTTAATTATGTTTGAACAGATAATCGACACCATTAACGGCGCTGTCTGGGGTCCTGTGATGCTGGTATTGCTGTTGGGCACCGGCATCTATCTGACCATCGGCCTTAAGGGTATGAGCATTACCCATATTCCCTATGCATTTCGTCAGCTGTTTAAGGGTCGCAAGGGCAGTGGCGAAGGTGAGATCAGTCCGTTTAATGCGTTGATGACTGCTCTTTCATCCACTGTTGGCACAGGTAATATTGCCGGTGTTGCAACCGCTATAGGTATAGGCGGCCCAGGCGCGCTGTTCTGGATGTGGTGTACCGCTCTTGTAGGGCTGGCCACCAAGTATTCTGAAGCTGTACTGGCGGTAAACTTTCGCGAGACCGATGAGCTGGGCAAAAAAGTGGGCGGGCCCATGTACTACATTAAAAATGGTCTGGGTAAAAAGTGGAAATGGCTGGGTGTCGCCTTTGCTATCTTCGGTTCCCTGGCTGGTTTTGGTCTCGCCAATACGGTGCAATCCAATGCGGTCTCCCAGGTTCTGGAAAGCAATTTCCATGTGCCCACATTATTTAGCGGTATCCTGATGTCTGTTTTGGTCGGCATAGTCCTACTCGGTGGTATTAAACGTATCGCCGAGGTAGCCGGTAAACTGGTTCCCTTTATGGCGATTGTCTATTTTCTCGCCACGCTATCTATCCTGCTTTTAAATGTGACTGAGCTGCCCGCGGCTATTGTCTTTATTGTCGACAGTGCCTTTAATGGCGCCGCAGCCACCGGTGGATTTGCCGGTGCGACGATTATGCTGGCTCTGCGTATGGGTGTTGCCCGGGGTATTTTCTCCAATGAATCCGGTCTCGGCTCAGCGCCGATTGCCCATGCGGCTGCTGAGACCAATAGTCCGGTGCGGCAGGGCAGTATTGCCATGCTCGGTACCTTTATCGATACCTTGATTATCTGCACCATGACCGGTCTGGTTCTTGTGGTAACCGGCGTCTGGAACGGTGAACCCCAGGGTGCTGCCATGACGCTCTCGGCATTTAAAGCCGAGTTGCCCTATGGCGATATTATTCTCTCTGGCTGTATAGTGCTGTTTGCCTTTACTACCATGCTCGGCTGGAGTTACTACGGCGAACGCTGTGCAGAATTTCTACTTGGCCCCAAGGTTATTGTTCCCTTTAGAATACTCTGGGTAGTTGGGGTATTTCTCGGCACCCAGATGAGTCTCGAGCTGGTGTGGAAGATGTCTGATGCCCTAAATGGCATGATGGCAATTCCAAACCTGATTGCACTGGTGTTACTGGCGCCGGTGGTTTTCCGTTTGACCAGAGAGTATTTTGCCGATGAACAGGCAGCTCTAGCTGATGCAGTTACAACAGAGGAAAAAGCCGGTTAATCCGGACGTTAAATTATGGCAAATGGCCCCAAACTAGTAATAGCGATCTCCTCAACCGCATTGTTTGATATGCGTGAGAGTCATGATATTTACGAAACCCAGGGCGTTGCTGCCTATGCCAACTACCAGCGTGAACATGAGGAGGACATCCTCGAACCGGGTGAAGCTTTTCCGCTGGTTACCAAGTTATTGCGAATTAATGAAAAGCTTGGCGGTGAGCCTAGGGTAGAAGTTATTCTGCTATCGCGCAATTCAGCGGATACCGGTTTGCGGGTATTTAATTCCATTGCTCACCACGGTTTAAATATTACCCGAGCGGCCTTTTCTGGCGGTAAGTCTCCCTATAGATATGTCTCGGCTTTCGCCTGCCATCTATTTCTTTCAACACATGCCCAGGATGTGCGCAGTGCCCTGGATAGCGGTATGGCTGCGGCAACCTTGCTGCCATCCCAGAGCGGTGCCAACAGTGTCTCAGACGAGCTGCGCTTCGCCTTTGATGGAGATGCGGTGCTGTTCTCCGACGCTTCGGAACGTATCTTTAAAGAGCGCGGACTGGATGCTTTTACTGAAAATGAAAAAGCCTCGGCGCGAATGCCGATGGATCCAGGCCCCTTTAAAAACTTTCTGCAAACCCTGCACAGCCTGCAGGCAGAGTTTCCCGCCGAAGAGTGCCCAATACGCACGGCGCTGGTGACTGCCCGTGCCGCCCCAGCCCATGAGAGGGTGGTGCGCACATTGCGCGAGTGGGATATTAGAATTGATGAGAGCCTGTTTCTCGGCGGCCTCAGCAAAGGCGACTTCCTTAAGTCCTTCGGAGCCGATGTGTTCTTTGATGATCAGCAGGTACACTGCACCTCTGCCAGTGAGCATGTAGCCACTGGCCATGTTCCCCATGGTGTAGCCAACGAGAGACAAAAATAACGGTTTTACTCTCTATGGCTGTACTGCGTTCAAAAAAATATTCCCAGCTCGATGATAGCGAGATTCTCAAGCTCTATGCCCAGGAGCCAGTAGGGGAGAGCCTACATTTTTTGCAGATAGAGATTGATCAGCGAAATCTTGAGACCCAAGCTACTGGGGTGATTGACGATAATCGTAAAAAAGCGCGTCACTCAACGCTTTACTATCTCTTTTATCTTGTGCTGTTTTTGTTCTTTTTGCTGCGCTTTGGTGGGGATTTCATCTAGTTTAGCCGCATCCATACCGTCAAGATCGGAGCGTATAACAATTTTCTTATTTGGTGTACTCAGATAGCAAATAGGTCCTCTGTCTACCCATGGAACCGATCTCAAGGATAGACGCAGGGCCTATTCCACCACACTCAAACCCCACTAAATATCAAAACGCCGCAAACTTAATCCCCATCCCCAGCAACATAGTCGCAATCAACGTCTGCAAAATACGCCCGGGAATATTACGTGCCAACCGCGTACCCAAATGAATTGCCGGCAGAGAACCCACCAACAGGCAAGCCAGCAACATAAAATCCACATTGCCCAGCCAGAATAAATGCCCCAGCCCAGCTACTAATGTAAGAGGAACCGCATGAGCAATATCAGTGCCGACAATATGCAATGCCGGCATTCGCGGGTAGAGCACCATCAAAACAGCAGCACAGAACGCACCGGCCCCCACAGAAGAAAGCGTGACAAAAACGCCCAGAAAAATACCCACCAGAAAAATAATAGAATCTTTTGTTCCGGTTTCGGGCTTGGACTCAGCAGTTTTAACCTTTTGCTTTAAGCGCCCATTCAACAAAATAACCGAAGCCGTGAGCACCAACATCACCCCGAGACTGCGGGTTAGAATTACCTCGTATTCAGAAGAGTCAGTAAATACCTGGCTGAGGACTACAGCGGTTAGCAGTGATGCCGGAACACTGCCCAGCGCGAGCATCTTTACAGTGCGCCACTCGATACTCTTTTGCTTGTGATGGGTGACCACGCCACCAGCCTTGGTAATTGAGGCGTAGAGCAGATCTGTACCAATCGCCACGTTATAGGGAAAGCCAAACAGAATCAGTAACGGCGTCATCAGCGAGCCACCGCCGACACCGGTTAACCCGATAGCCATGCCGACACCGGCTCCGGCGGCTATATAAAGCAAAATGTCTATTATCATTATTAACTTTTCATTTTCAGATAAAACAGGTCGCTCACTCTAACAAGGGGAAGCTATACTAAGAAGTAATAGTTTTGCATATTTTTATAGCTTTATCGTATAGATAGGCGTATGTTTTAAGTGTGGAAATTGTTCGGTATTATCAATAACAGCCGATCATTCTCTAATCTTTCTCTGAGGGATAACAATGAAGCTGCAACAATTGCGCTATATCTGGGAAGTGGCCCATCACGATCTCAATGTTTCTGCCACAGCTCAGAGTCTGTATACATCTCAACCTGGTATCAGCAAACAGATACGCCTGCTCGAGGACGAACTGGGTGTAGAGATATTCTCCCGCAGCGGCAAACACCTGACTCGGGTAACACCGGCCGGTGAAGATATCCTGAAAATCGCTGGCGATATACTGCGTCAGGTAGAAAGTATTAAGCAGCTGACCCAGCAATATAACAATCCCAATAAAGGTAGTCTTTCGATTGCCACTACCCATACCCAGGCGCGCTATGCACTGCCAACGGTGATCGAGAGTTTTATTTCCAAGTATCCGGAAGTATCACTGCATATGCATCAGGGCACACCGGTTCAGATTTCCGAAAAAGCGGCTGATGGCACAGTGGACTTTGCCATTGCCACCGAGGCTATGGAGCTGTTTAGCGATCTATTGATGATGCCATGTTATCGCTGGAACCGCTGTATTTTGGTGCCCAAAGACCATGCGCTGGCGAAACTCGCGGATATCAGCATAGAGGATGTGGCTGAGCATCCGATTGTTACCTATGTCTTTGGTTTTACCGGAAGATCCAGGCTGGATGATGCCTTTAGCGAAAATGGACTGACTCCAAAAGTAGTATTTACCGCAACTGACGCCGATGTGATTAAAACCTATGTGAGGTTGGGGCTGGGTATAGGTATTGTCGCCCATATGGCCTATGACCCGGTTCTCGATCATGATCTGGTGGCTATCGAAGCAGGGCACCTGTTTGAGTCTAGTGTGACCAGTATTGGTTTCCGCAAGGGGACTTATCTGCGCGGTTATATGTATGACTTTATTCATGCCTTTGCACCCCATCTAACACGCAATGTGGTCGATGAGGCGATGGCACTGCCGAATAAGGATGCTCAGGAGCAGTTTTTTGCACCGATAAAGTTACCGGTTTACTAATGCGTCATTCCACCACCGTCATACCAGCGAATGCTGGTATCTGTTGGTGATTGCATCTTTCTCTGGAATAACGGTATTGGGGTGCTCGGAACAGGAATCGGCAACACTAGATAGAGGCCCCAGCCCCAGCCTTCGCTGGGGTGACGTTCCTTCGCTGGGGTGACGTTTCTACGTTGGTATAACGGTGGTGATGCTGAAATGTAGCAGCAGAAAAAATACCCTACAAAAAATCCAGATCTACA
>Ga0213868_10003859_pt1 | contig 13860 bp, 8 predicted proteins | sample PICome_9_FD_160087 | JGI IMG/M metagenome (GOLD analysis project Ga0213868, IMG submission 160087) | Coastal seawater microbial communities near Pivers Island, North Carolina, United States - PICO127 | ecosystem: Environmental > Aquatic > Marine > Coastal | place: USA: North Carolina | collected...
TGTTGAACAGAGCATAGGAGGTTGGATCTTTCATGGGCCTCCAAAGACGGATAGGTGATGCGGGTTAGATACCCACCTTCTCTCTAGGCCTTCCGCTTGCAGTATTCCCGCGGCGTTAACCCAGTCCAATGCTTAAACGCCCGGGTGAACGAGCGCGACTCAGTAAATCCAACAATCTCTGCAACCCGCTCAACCGAGAGCCGTTCGCTCACCAGCTTCTGAATCGCCACTTCCCGGCGCAAATTATCCTTAATCTTCTGATAGCTGGTAGCACTCTCTTTTAGCCTGCGATGCAATGTCTGGGAGCTAATGCCCAGCTCCCCGGCCATCTGATGTATGGGCACAAAGATCAGTCTATCCGGGTGACGCTGAGTGATAATGCGCTCAATCTGGGCTTCCAGAGTGCTATCGGACCCTGGGATAGTCATCACATCCGCAGGAGCATTTTCTACAAATAGCGCCAGTTCTTGAGCGGATCTCAACAGCGGTTTGTCCAGATACTGGGCATCAAATATAAGCCGGTTGGCGCTGCTATTAAATTGCAGATCGGCGGGGAACATAATCTGCAGCTCGTCCCGGTGCTGCGGCGCACTGAAGGTAAAGTGAGTTTCTTGCAGGCGAATCGGCTGGCCTATGTACCAGCTCGGAAAGCGGTGCCAGATCACCAGCCAAAACTCCGCCATAAAATGCTCTGGGTCCAGTTCAGGTTTGGTCATCTTAAAGCTGAGCACCGCATTGCCCCGTGAACGACTCAGGCGCATTGGGATATCGTCGCTCACCAGGTTGTAAAAATTCACCGCTTTTTCTAATAGTTCACCCAATGTGCTGCAGTGGCTGACCAGCTCGGCCATGGTGGCAAAGAGTCCCACTTTGCAGCTGTTCTGGGTGAAGCCCATAAACTCGTCGTTGAGGGTTTCCTGCACAGTCTTAAATAGCCGCGCTACCTGATCGGTGTGCACTCGCTGGCTGTGGTTGTCCATAACTGCGGGATTAATGCCGGCGCGCTCAAGGGCCTGCTGCTGAGGAAAGCTGTTCTCTCTGAGCCCATGCATACAGGAGAGGACATGGTGGTTGCAGATTGTGGCCATTAAATAGTGCTCTATATAAAGCGTAAGGTAAGCGATGTTATTTGTGAGTTTAGGCCGCTTTTATACCATCTAAAGCCAGCTATACGTTAATATAATGGCAATAAATGTGCTTTGTGCTGTTGAATTTAGACCTTCTATTGACTGGCGCAGTCCTGCATAGTGCGTCTCAATAGATGCCAGCCTGTGATTGGCACACAACAATTTCGAGAAAATTATGGCCGACGATAAAAAACCGACTCTCAGTGACTGGGAACAGCTTGCGGCAAAAGAGCTGCGCGGACGTTCAACCGATGACTTGGTTTGGCAGACCCCCGAGGGTATTGATGTCAAACCTCTGTATACCGCTGAAGATACCGCGGACCTGAATCATATGGATAACCTGCCGGGCTTTGCGCCCTATAAACGCGGGCCTAAGGCGACCATGTATGCCGGCCGTCCCTGGACGGTTCGTCAATATGCCGGTTTCTCCACGGCTGAAAAATCCAATGCCTTTTACCGTCGCAATCTGGCTGCTGGTCAGCAGGGTTTATCGGTTGCCTTCGATCTGGCGACCCATCGTGGCTATGACTCTGACCATCCGCGCGTAGAGGGTGATGTGGGCAAGGCTGGTGTGGCGATTGATTCGGTTGAAGATATGAAGATCCTCTTCGATAGCATCCCCCTGGATAAGGTCTCTGTGTCCATGACCATGAACGGCGCAGTGCTGCCAATTATGGCGAGCTATATAGTGGCCGCAGAAGAGCAGGGTGTGGCACCGGAGCAGCTTGCTGGAACCCTGCAGAACGATATTCTCAAAGAATTTATGGTACGCAATACCTATATCTATCCCCCTGAGCCGTCGATGCGCATAGTCGCGGATATTATTGGTTACACCGCCACCAAGATGCCCAAATTTAATTCTATCTCCATCAGCGGCTACCATATGCAGGAAGCCGGGGCGACTAATGTTCAGGAGTTGGCATTCACTATTGCCGATGGCATTGAGTATGTGCGCACTGCCATTGCTAGCGGCTTGGATGTGGATGCCTTTGCTCCGCGGCTGTCGTTCTTTTTTGCCATTGGCATGAACTTCTTTATGGAGATCGCCAAGCTGCGCGCGGCACGTATTTTGTGGGCCACATTAATCGAAGAGAAATTTGCGCCTAAGGATTCCCGGTCGCTGTTGCTGCGCACTCACTGCCAAACCTCTGGCGTCAGTCTCACCAGTAAGGATCCTTACAACAATATTATGCGCACCACCATTGAGGCCATGTCTGCGGTATTGGGCGGCACTCAGTCGCTGCACACCAATGCCTTTGATGAGGCGCTGGGTTTACCTACTGAGTTTGCTGCGCGTATCGCGCGCAATACTCAGTTGGTGATTCAGGAAGAGACCGGTGTTAATAAAGTGGTCGATCCACTGGCCGGTTCCTACTATATAGAGAGTTTGACTAACGAGCTTGTTGAGGCGGCCATGGCGCTGATCAACGAGGTGGAAGAGCTCGGCGGCATGACCAAAGCGGTTGAGTCGGGAATGCCTAAGTTGCGCATTGAAGAGGCCGCAGCTTTACAGCAGGCACGAGTTGATCGCGGCGACCAGGTGATTGTCGGAGTGAATAAATATCAGCTGGCCGAAGAGCCGGATGTGGATGTGCTGGATATTGATAACAGTGCTGTGCGCGACTCACAGATTGCCCGTTTGGAAAAGGTGCGAGCTGAGCGTGATAGTGAAGCCTGCAAGAAGGCGCTGGCCGCACTGACTGAGGCGGCAAAAAGCGGTGAGGGCAATTTGCTTGAGCTGGCTGTGGATGCCGCGCGAGTGCGAGCTACTGTAGGCGAGATTAGTGACGCACTGGAAGAAGAGTGGGGTCGTCACCGCGCGCAAACCCGATCCATTAGTGGTGTCTATGGTTCCGCCTATGAAGGGGATGAAGGCTTTATGAATATTATGAAAAAAGTGGCTGAGTTTGCTGAAACCCATGGTCGCCGTCCGCGCATGTTAGTGGTGAAGATGGGCCAGGATGGACATGATCGTGGCGCCAAGGTGATTGCTACGGCCTTTGCTGATCTGGGCTTTGATGTGGATGTGGGGCCTATGTTCCAGACTCCGGAAGAGGCTGCGCGCCAGGCGATTGAGAACGATGTGCATATTGTTGGAGTTTCCTCACAGGCTGCGGGTCATAAGACCTTGGTGCCGAAGATGATTGAGTCTTTGAAGGCCCAGGGTGCTGGTGAGATTTTGGTGATCTGTGGGGGCGTGATTCCACCGAAGGATTATGATGAGTTAACTGCGGCCGGTGTGGCGGCGATCTTTGGCCCGGGGACGAATATTCCTGATGCGGCTGAGAAGGTTTTGGGGTTGATTAAGTAGGGCTTCGTAGCTGACAAGGAGATCCCTCGTCGCTTCGCTCTGTCGGGATGACAAGTTAGCTATATGTCATCTCGAACGCATGTGAGAGATCTCAGGAGTCAGCAAGGAGATCCCTCGTCGCTTCGCTCTATCGGGATGACAAAACAAGAAGCTTTGTCGGGATGACAAGATAAAAAGCTCTATCGGGATGACAGAGTTAGTACTAAGGCAAAAAATTACGTACTCGAGAGCCCTAGACCTCGGGAACAAATAAAAATGAAAGGAAGAAAACCATGCACGAAATTCTTGCAGAACTTGAAGCCAAGCGCGCCCGCGCCCGCCTTGGCGGTGGACAGCACCGCATCGACGCCCAACACGCCAAAGGCAAACTAACTGCCCGTGAGCGCATCGACCTGCTGCTGGATAACGGCAGCTTCGAAGAGTGGGATATGTTCGTTGAGCATCGCTGCACTGACTTTGATATGGACCAGCAGCATGTTCCTGGGGACGGCGTCATCATTGGCTATGGCACCATCAATGGCCGCCTCGTCTTTGTCTTCAGTCAAGACTTCACCGTCTTTGGTGGCTCACTCTCCGAAGCCCACGCAGAAAAAATCTGCAAGCTAATGGATCAAGCGATGAAGGTCGGCGCACCCATTATTGGCCTAAACGATTCCGGTGGCGCACGTATTCAAGAGGGTGTTGCCTCCCTCGGCGGCTATGCCGATGTCTTCCAGCGCAACGTCATGGCCAGCGGTGTTATCCCGCAAATCAGTATGGTAATGGGCCCCTGCGCTGGTGGCGCGGTGTATTCCCCGGCCATCACAGACTTTATCTTTATGGTCCAAGATAGCTCCTATATGTTTGTCACCGGACCCGACGTAGTCAAAACCGTGACCCACGAAACGGTTACCGCGGAAGAACTGGGGGGTGCTCTAACTCACTCCAGTAAATCCGGTGTCGCCGATCTGGCCTTTGCCAATGATGTGGAAGCCCTGACTAAACTGCGTCATTTCTTTAATTATCTGCCCGCTAATAATCGCGAAAAACCCCCGGTGTGGCCCACAGAAGATCCAGCTGATCGCCTTGAAATGTCCCTCGATACCATTATCCCCAACGACCCCAACAAGCCCTACGATATGAAAGAGGTGATTTTAAAAGTCGCCGATGAGGGGGAGTTTTTTGAGACCCAAGTAAGTTATGCGAAAAATATTATCACCGGATTTATTCGCATCGAAGGTTCTTCTGTCGGTGTAGTGGCTAACCAACCAATGGTACTGGCCGGCTGTCTCGATATAGATGCCTCGAAAAAAGCCGCGCGCTTTATTCGCTTCTGCGATGCCTTCAATATTCCCGTTCTAACCTTTGTCGATGTGCCAGGATTTATGCCCGGCACCAGTCAGGAGTACGGTGGGATTATCAAGCATGGCGCCAAACTGCTCTACGCCTATGCCGAATGCACAGTGCCCAAGGTCACAGTGATCACCCGAAAAGCCTATGGTGGCGCCTATGACGTGATGTCTTCTAAGCATTTGCGTGGCGATGCCAACCTGGCTTGGCCCACTGCTGAAATTGCGGTGATGGGCCCCAAGGGCGCTGTAGAAATTATCTTCCGCAAAGATATTGGCGACCCAGAAAAGATCGAAGCACGCACTGAAGAGTACCGCAAGAAGTTTGCCAATCCGTTTATCGCCGGCAAGCGCGGCTATATTGATGACGTGATCATGCCTCACAGTACACGCAAGCGCGTGGCCCGTTCACTGGCCATGCTGAAAAACAAAAATATTGAAAACCCCTGGCGCAAGCACGGCAATATTCCGCTCTAGGCTTTTTGAATGAAATTCTAGTTCGTTTTTTAATAGAAGATTAAAATTATGTTAAAGAAAATTTTAGTGGCCAACCGAGGCGAGATCGCCTGTCGTGTATTTGCCACAGCGAAAAAAATGGGTATTGCCACAGTTGCAGTTTACTCCGACGCCGACCGCGATGCACTGCATGTTCAGATGGCCGATGAGGCTGTCAATATAGGTCCAGCGGCTTCCTCGGAAAGCTATCTGGTGATCGATAAAATCGTTCAGGCCTGTCTCGATACTGGCGCAGACGCCGTGCATCCCGGTTATGGTTTTCTCTCTGAGAACAGTAAATTCCACGACGCACTGGATGCTGCAGGTATCGTCTTTATCGGCCCTGGCAAAAAAGCTATAGAGAGCATGGGCGACAAGATCACCTCTAAATTAATTGCTCAAGAGGCGGGGGTGAGCTGCATTCCCGGTTACACCGATGTGGTTCGCGATGCGGAGCACGCAGTTGAAATCAGTGCTGGGATTGGTTATCCGGTGATGCTCAAAGCCTCCGCCGGTGGCGGCGGTAAAGGCATGCGCGTGGCAATGAATGAAGATGAGTGTCGCGACGGTTTTGAACGTGCCACCAACGAAGCCCGTTCCAGCTTTGGCGACACGCGGATCTTTATTGAAAAATATATTCAAGAGCCGCGACATATTGAAATTCAAGTGATGGCCGATGCTCATGGCAATGTGATTTATCTGGGCGAGCGCGAATGTTCCATTCAACGCCGTCACCAGAAAGTCATTGAAGAAGCGCCATCGCCATTTTTGGACGAAGCCACAAGAAAGAAAATGGGCGAGCAGAGCTGCGCCCTGGCTCGAGCTGTAGATTATCAGTCTGCCGGCACCGTGGAATTTATTGCCGACGCCAATATGAACTTTTACTTTCTGGAAATGAACACCAGATTGCAGGTCGAACATCCGGTGACTGAGCTGGTTACCGGCCAGGATCTGGTTGAGTTAATGATTCGTGTTGCCGCAGGGGAGAAACTTCCCCTGGCTCAGGAAGATGTCACTATGACCGGTTGGGCCATGGAATCTCGAGTCTATGCCGAAGATCCTTTCCGTAACTTTATGCCCTCCACCGGACGGTTGGTGCGTTATGCCGAGCCTCAGGGTGAAGGTGTGCGTGTCGATAGTGGCGTCTATGAAGGGGGTGAGGTATCGATGTTCTACGACCCGATGATTGCCAAATTGATTACCTATGGTGACCATCGTAAGCAGGCAATTGATCGTATGGTTGAGGCCTTGGATAACTATTATATTCGTGGCGTAAACCACAATATCAGCTTCCTTAATGCCCTGATGGTGCACCCGCGATTTGTCGAGGGGCGCCTGACCACTAACTTTATTGCTGATGAATTTCCCGATGGCTTTAATGCTGATCTGGTGGTCCAGGATGACCCGGCGATTGCCTTGGTTGTGGCCGCTGCGGCCCATCAATTGCACCAAGAACGCGGTAGTTTGCTGTCTGGTCAGCTGGCCGGTCATGAACATGCCGCCGAAAATAGCTGGGTGGTGATGGTGGCGGATCAGCAGACTCCAGTTGTTGCTGAACTAATCGACAGCGGTTATTGGGTGAGCTTGAATGATCAGGATTATGAGGTTGAAACTGAATGGAGCCTTGGGCAGCCATTGTTCCAAGCACGGGTAAATGGCAAAAGCGTTTCGGTGCAGGTTGAGACTACATCTGCAGGTTATAAATTGTTTTATCGCGGTGCCGAGATCAATGCCCGAGTGCTGTCGCCAGGTGCTGCTGAGTTGAGTGCCCATATGCTCTATAAGCCACCGGCGGATATGTCGAAGTTCTTGCTCTCGCCTATGCCAGGGCTGCTGGTAAAGTTGGCAGTTGTCGAGGGGCAAGAGGTCAAAGAGGGCGAAGAGTTGGCTGTGGTTGAGGCGATGAAAATGGAGAATAGCCTGCGTGCCATTCAAGATGGTATTGTTGGTAAGATATCGGCGGTTGAGGGTGATAGTTTGATGGTGGATGAGATTATTTTGGATTTTGAATAAGGCTTTTTTTACTAGCCGGAAAGTATGAGATCCCTCGTCGCTGTGCTCTGTCGGGATGACAACTTAGTTATATGTCATCTCGAGCGCATGTGAGAGATCTCCTTGCCGCGGCACCCAGAATCCATAACCCAGAAACCAACAGCAACAACAGAGTCACAACAAGGAAAGAAAAGGCCCATAAATGTTAGCAGAGCAGATCAAAGCCGGTGACCGCCGCGCCCTAGCCAAGGGCATTACCCTAGTGGAATCCACCCGCGCCGATCATCGTCAGCAAGCCACTGCTCTCTTAGAAGCCCTAATGCCCGCCACCGGAAAATCTATTCGCCTAGGTATCTCCGGTGTTCCCGGCGTCGGCAAATCCACCTTTATCGAAGCCTTTGGCAATCACCTGATTAAATTGGGCCACAAGGTAGCAGTCCTAGCTGTAGACCCCACTTCTGCAGTCACTGGCGGTTCTATTCTCGGCGATAAAACCCGTATGGAAACCCTGGCCTTCGCGGAAAATGCCTTCGTACGACCATCCCCCGCAGGCAAAACCCTGGGTGGCGTCACACGCCGAACTCGGGAGTCGCTATTACTCTGCGAAGCTGCTGGATTTGATGTAATTCTGGTGGAAACCGTGGGTGTAGGCCAATCAGAAACTGCCGTGGCGGATATGACCGATATGTTTCTATTGCTGTTATTACCCGCCGGTGGCGATGAACTGCAGGGCATCAAGCGCGGTATTATGGAATTAGCCGATCTAATTCTGGTGAACAAGTCAGATGGCGATCAGGCCAATGCGGCCAAGCAAACCAAAGGCGATTATGCTGCGGCACTGCATTTTATGAAGTCGCGCTTTGCCAATTGGCAGCCTCAGGTACTGGCCTGCTCATCGACAACAAAGACAGGTATAGAGGAAGTCTGGGAGCAGGTTAACGCTTTCCGTAATGCTCTCAATGCCGATGGCGAACTGCAACAGCAGCGCGCTCATCAGGCGCGCTCATGGATGTGGGCTGAAACTGCCGAGGCCTTGGTCAGTGACCTAAAGAATGATGCCAAAGTCAAAGCACTGGTTCCCGAGTTGGAGCAGGCAGTGCTCGATGGTCTGTTGCCGGCCACTGTTGCGGCCCAGCGTTTGATTGATACTTTTAAGAGCTAGTTTTACGGGCTACGGGCTAGTGTTATGAGTTAGAGTGACGAGCTAGAGTTACGAACTATCTCTTTTAGCCCGCCTTTTACGACGAACAGCTCACCGATATTTTCGCGGCCCAATCTGGCGGTAGCCCAGCATACTGCTGTGCCTCTGGATGTTCTTCGCAGGGACTCTGCAATACTTTTAGTAACAGATTCACCTCAGAGTAATCTCCCGCCTGAGCCTTTTCAATCGCCGCTTGGGCCATATAATTGCGCAGCACATACTTGGGATTCACTGCACGCATATTATCCCGACGATCCGCATCACTCAGGTCTTGCTGACCCAGTCGTGCGAGATACTTCACCGCCCACTGATCAAAAGCTTCCCGATCAATAAACTGATCTCTGACCGTTTGATTCGCTTCGTTAAAATCACAGAGCGATCTAAACAATATGGTGTAATCCACATTATTCATCTGCATCAAATCCAGTAGCTCATTGGATAGCAGCTCGTCACCCGCTTGGTATTTTTCCAATCCTAATTTACTCACCATAATGGCGCGAAACTGGTTTAAAAATTCTGGCTCATACTGTTTCAATACATCGATAAGCTCATCGCTGCTCAGTAAAGAAGTCAGGGATGTCGCCAGTGCATTGAGGTTCCAGAGTCCCACGGAAGGCTGATTTTTAAAAGAGTAACGCCCGTTAGTGTCCGAGTGGTTGCAGATAAACTCGGGATCATAACTATCCAAAAATCCAAAGGGGCCGAAGTCCAATGTGTCACCCAGTATTGACATATTGTCGGTGTTCATCACACCGTGATTAAATCCAACTGACTGCCACTGGGCGATCATTTTGGCGGTTTTAAAAACCGTATTTTTAAATAATTTTAAATAACGATCTTGGTCTTCTACCCACTGTGGAAAGTGCCGCTGCACAACATAGTCGGCGAGATCGCGAACCGATTCGGGCTGGTTTCGATAGTGGAAATGCTCAAATGAACCAAAGCGAATATGACTGCGGGCAACGCGACAAACGGTAGCGCCAGATTCCACTTCTTCGCGATAGACAGCTGTTTTACTGTCCACCAGACTCAGCGCTCTGGTAGTGGCAATGCCCAATCCGTGCATGGCTTCGGAGCATAGATACTCACGGATACTAGAGCGTAACACTGCACGGCCATCGGCAAAGCGCGAGTAGGGTGTGGGTCCTGCGCCTTTAAGTTGGATATCCCAAAGCTCGCGGCTACTTGTCACTCCATCGACCACCGGCCCTCTACTGGCTACTGGCCCTCTATTGGCTACTGGCAACTCACCCAATGTCATAGCCCGACCATCGCCAAGCTGACCCGCCCAGACGCCAAACTGGTGTCCCGAGTAAACCAGTGCAATAGGTTTGATGTTGGCTGTCATAAAGTTGCCGCTCATCACTTCCAGCATCTCCGGGCTGTCTAAGTTGTCCGGATCTATACCCAGCTCTTCTGCCAGCAGCTTATTACTGCTGACGACGACTGGGTCGAGCAAACGCGAGGCAATCACCGGGCTAAAGTGCGAGTCCTCCTGTTCTTTAAAACTTTCAAAGTAGGTATGTTCTAAACGGTCGATAAAAAAAGTCATTAGATTCCGGCGTTTTCTCTGCTGATACGAGCGAGATTGTCTGAATGAAGGCTGCTGATATAGAGCCAGTTGTCGGTTTCCATCGCACCAGTATTGGTGTGATGTTCGCCGTTGGGGTCCTGTAGTGAGGTGATCACCACGCCATCTTTATCCATGGCAAAAACATGGCTGTAGGGCACTGCCTGTGGGCGCACACTAGCGGGTAAGCGCTGAACGATTTTACGTAAAAACGGCGAGGCTGACATAGCGTCCAGTTGTTGGCTGCGGGGTGATACTAGACCCACCCAGAAACGTCCATCGCGACCCCGGACAATATTGTCCGGAAAGCCGGGCAGATTGTCGATCAGCACTTCTGAGGTGCCAGCACGATCGCCTTTCAGCCAGTATTTATGCAGTCGGTAGGAGCCAGTTTCACTCACCAGAACAAAGCTGCTGTCTTCGGCGACGGCGACGCCATTGGCGAAATTTAGACCATCCATCAGCATCTTGGTGGATTGATCTGCTGGGTCATAGACCATTAGGCGACCATGGCCGCCATGCTCCATAGTGTCGAGCAGGCTGGCAGCATAGGTTCCGCCATTTGATTGAGCGCCAAACTTTGTAGAGGCGTCGCTGAAATAGATTTTACCTTCTGCATCCACATCTACATCATCCACATATTCCATGGCCACGCCGTTGTAGCTGTCGCTGAGTACGCTGATTTCACCAGCGGGGGAAACACTGAGCAGACCTTTGTAGGCATCGGCAATCAGTAGATTATTCTCAGCATCAAAAGCTAACCCCAGTGGACTGCCCTCGGTATTGACCCATTTAGTCATGGTGCCAGTGGCTTCGTTATAGCGAACAATCCAGCCTTCACGGGTAGCGGCATAGATTTCGCCATTGAGTAATGCCAGTCCCTCAGGGCCATGGGTGTCTTCTAGCTCCAATATTTCGATCTTGTCGAGGCGCGTATTGTGCTCGAAATCGCCGACATAATATTGGTTCACCGGTGCATTCCAGCTGACTGGATCTATAGGCACTGGCCATAACAATAGATAGGCGAAAAGGGCGGTGATGATTAACAGGCTGGCTTTTAGCATAGTGGTTTGCTCCCGGCTCTTTTAATAAAGAAATTGTTCGTCAGATCTGCTGAGCATGGTGCGCTAGTGCCACTGCTTAATCAACCTTGAGCTGTCTGCGGTTTTCCCTTGGTCTGCTGTGGCCGGTCATGTAAAATGGCCGCCTTATTAGCCGTTGATAAAAGACTATTTCATGGAAGTTAATCCGCTCTATAACGCCCTCGATGACCTGCAGGCACGCACCGACGTGTTGAGGGGGTACCTTTGACTACGATAACCGCAAAGATCGTCTCTCCGAAGTTGAACTAGAACTCGGCGAACCCGACGTCTGGAACGAACCTGAGCGCGCTCAAGAATTGGGCCGGGAGCGTTCCGCCCTCGAAGCTGTGGTGAAAACCATTGAAGACCTGGACTCTGGTGTCGCTGACTCACGGGAGCTATTGGCTATGGCCGTGGAGGAAGACGACGCCGACACAGTTGCAGATGTGGAAGCGGAAATTGCTACTCTTGAATCACAGCTAGCCAAGTTAGAATTTCGCCGTATGTTCTCTGGTGAGATGGATCCGAATAATGCTTACCTGGATATTCAGTCGGGCTCTGGTGGTACTGAGGCGCAAGACTGGGCCGAGATGCTACTGCGCATGTATTTGCGCTGGGCCGATGATAAAGGTTTTAAAGCAGAATTAGTCGAGTGTTCTGCCGGTGATGTTGCGGGCATTAAAGGCGCTACTGTGCAGATCTCCGGTGAGTACGCCTATGGCTGGTTGCGCACTGAGATTGGTGTGCATCGCCTAGTCCGCAAGTCACCTTTTGATTCGGGCAATCGCCGTCACACCTCTTTTTCTGCTGTCTATGTGTCTCCTGAGATTGATGACAATATTGAGATCGATATTAATCCGTCGGATGTTCGCACCGATACCTACCGCGCCTCTGGTGCCGGTGGTCAGCATATTAACAAAACTGATTCCGCCGTGCGTCTGACCCATGGGCCCAGCGGCATAGTGGTGCAGTCTCAGAGTCAGCGGTCGCAGCATCAGAACCGAGATAAGTGCTGGCAGATGTTGCGCGCTAAGCTCTATGAGCTTGAGGTGAGTATTCGCCAGAAAGCGGCTCAGGCCACTGAAGATACTAAGTCTGATATTGGCTGGGGCAGTCAGATTCGCTCCTATGTGTTAGATGATGCGCGGATTAAAGATCTGCGCACTGGTGTTGAGACAAGGAATACCGGTGCTGTGCTGGATGGCAAGTTGGACCAGTTTATTGTGGCGTCGCTGAAGGCCGGGTTATAGGTAGCAGCGAAAGACCTTTTGTAAGATTAGTAGAGACTATTAAAAACGGATGCAACCCAAGGGTTGGCATCTGCGACATGCTGTAAATACGTCCGTGTAAGCTCAAGGATGGCGATGCCGACCCTTGGGTTGCATCCTCAACCGAGCGTACTTTGATGGGCTGTTAACTAAATTAATTATTCAAAGAACAAAGACTGACATATGACTGATCAACTAGACGAAAACAAGCTAATCGCCGAGCGCCGCGCCAAACTCACTGCACTGCGTGAGCAGGGTGGCAGCCCGTTCCCCAATGACTTCCGTCCCCAGCACAGCGCTGCAGAGTTGCAAGCTGGCTTTGGCGAAGAGACTAAAGCCGCCTTGGAGGAACTGGGTAAAGTGGTCAGCATTGCGGGTCGTGTGATTCGCAACCGCGGCGCTTTTATCGTGGTACAAGACAGCTCAGGCACCATCCAGCTCTATGTCACCAAAGAAGCGCGACCCTTTGCTAAGTCACTGGATCTCGGCGATATAGTTGGCATCACCGGAGCCCTGCATCTGTCAGGCAAAGGCGATCTCTATGTGCAGATGGACAACTACCAGCTGCTGACCAAAGCACTGCGTCCACTGCCAGACAAATTTCACGGTCTAGCAGATCAAGAGATGCGCTATCGTCAGCGTTACGTAGATCTGATTGTTAATCCCGATGTGCGCAATACTTTCCGCATCCGCTCTAAGGTCGTCGACTTTATTCGCCGCTATTTAAACGCAGCGGACTACTTAGAAGTTGAAACGCCCATGCTTCAGGTTATTCCCGGCGGCGCCGTGGCACGACCTTTTGTCACCCATCACAATGCCCTGGATATCGATATGTATATGCGTATCGCTCCGGAGCTCTATTTAAAGCGTTTAGTGGTTGGTGGTTTTGAACGGGTCTATGAAATTAACCGCAATTTCCGCAACGAGGGTTTGTCCACAAGACACAATCCCGAGTTCACTATGCTCGAGTTCTACCAGGCCTATTCTGACTTTAATGATCTGATGGATCTGACTGAAGATATGCTGCGCAAGATGACCACTGAAGTGCTGGGTTCAACCAAAGTGGTAAACACCACTAAGGATTCCGACGGCGAAGTGGTCAGCGAGATTCACTATGACTTTGCCGAACCCTTTATTCGCCTGTCCGTGTTTGATTCGATCTTACAGTACAACCCTGAGATCAGTGCCGAGCAGTTAGCCGATGAAGCCGGTGCACGGCAAATCGCTACAGACTTGCATATTCCCTTAAAGTCTATCTGGGGCCTGGGCAAGGTACAGATTGAGATCTTTGAAAAGACTGTTGAACATCTTTTAGAGCAGCCCACCTTTATCACTCTGTATCCCGCTGAAGTTTCACCGCTGGCGCGACGCAATGATCAAGATCCCCATGTCACCGATCGCTTTGAGTTCTTTGTCGGCGGCCGTGAAATCGCCAATGGTTTCTCGGAGCTGAATGATTCTGAAGATCAAGAGGCACGCTTTAAAC
>Ga0213868_10003861_pt1 | contig 13855 bp, 15 predicted proteins | sample PICome_9_FD_160087 | JGI IMG/M metagenome (GOLD analysis project Ga0213868, IMG submission 160087) | Coastal seawater microbial communities near Pivers Island, North Carolina, United States - PICO127 | ecosystem: Environmental > Aquatic > Marine > Coastal | place: USA: North Carolina...
CGCCGCCATAGAGGCGCTCGGCTGGACCCGCCCCCTAGGCGCCGAATACCACCCCGATGGGGTCACTGAGAACAGTTTGGATTGGATGCACACTCTCAGGCCTTAATCACCCGAACAAACGCAAAAGGCCACCCAGAGGGCGGCCATTTGCAATACTATCGAAAGACTTGGTTGCGGGAGCACACAACCCACGATGTCGCAAATCCCTTAAATGAAATCAAATCAGTAAAACAAAATGGCAAAGGAGAGCTAATCATTAGTCAATCGTGAGACACTTGTGAAGAAGACTTCAGTAATTTATAATTAAATGAAATAGCTTAAAAAGTATTCTATTACTAATTAAAGTGTGCACAATTTGCCATATGAAGAATCATAAAAAAATTACGACAATAGTATATCTTACGTTGGCTTTGGTAACCTCTCTACCGACTGGCGCATTTAGTAATGAGATAGATTTTTTTCGTCTTTTTTTGCAACCAAAACCTCCCAACCAAATCAAAAATTATTCGTTAGTTGCACACTATTTTTCCGATGATCGTTCATTTTTCATTGCTCGGAATAAAAAAAATGACGTCTTAAAAATACTTGAAATGAATAAACCCGCGAACTTTGGGTCCTCCAGGCTGGTTGCAAATAAATTTGATGGAGAAAAATTATTTTTGAATGACAGTAACAATAAAAAATATTTTGTTTCATTCGAAGATGTCAGATTGAGCACGTTATCTATTCCAACCAATAGCCAGTCTAACAACAATGGAAGTTGGAGCGGTAAAGATTTCACAAAACATGTTGCGCCTTTGTCCAAGCTTCAGTCTATCGCAAATATGGTTGGCGTTCCAAAGTTTATTACATCTAAATTTAATGAACTGCCAAAACCAGGTCGTACATTTGGAGGGAGGCCAGGATGGTTGATAGACGATACAGTACCAAAATTATTTCTGCTCTCATCACCTTTCAAAACAGGTGATCTGATCGTAACCATTGATGGAGTTAACACTCACCGCTTGGACGAGCTTCAAAGACACCTAGAAGAAAAAGCCACATCAGAGTATTTTGACATAGAAATTCAACGGAACGGAAAAATGATAATGCTGAGGATACGGCTATGAAAAAACTATTTTTCAGTTCTGTGTGGTTAGTCCTTTGTTATTCGCCCCTAGCATCTGACACAATAAGACTTGTAGACGCTCCCATCGGTGCCGTTAGTTCGTATTTTTCACAACTAACTGGAAATACCTATATTCTAGATTTTGAAGCGACTGAAAAAGTTTCGCTGCAAAAAGAATTATCCGGCAAGGAAAATATCCATGCTTTATTTGTAGAAATAATAAAAGGTTTAGGAGGCGAAGTAGCCCAAATTTCCCGCGAAACTTTTAAAGTCACCGAAAATAAAATAACGCCTGATAGGGTCGAAGAGACTGATGTAACCGGAATCGAAGTAGTATTAGAGCGTTTATATTTAGAGGGAAAAATATCAAAGGCTGGCGTCCAAGAATTAATAAATAAGATTCCAAATCTCTCTAGTTTACACATAATTAATGACAATTCAGAAGCTGACGCAATACTCGTTTCAGGTAAAAACGAGACAATAATTAATTTAAGAAAAATGCTTTCGGATCTTGATGTACCTCAGGTATCAGAAAAGCCGATATCACCCAATCCAAAAACGGCAGGAGATCCAGTTAACTTAGAAGAACTATCCGAGGAAAAATTTTCAATACTCAAAGTAATCGACTTAAATTTTGCAGATGCTGAAGAATTGGTCCAGACTTTGACACCCTTACTAGCTTCTGAATTAAGTTCTAGCCGCCTAGACGTCTCGGCTCACCAAAGTGCCAACCAGGTAATTTTATCCGGTCCACCGGGCCTGCTATCACACGCCGAAGCAATAATTACTGAAATGGATCGTATGCCAAGGCAAGTGTATGTTGACGCAATAATTGCTGAAATTTCAGACGACTCAATGCAAAAATTGGGTTTACAGTTTTCAATTAATGCTGGGTCCTTTTCATCAAGCTTAGTGTCTGGGCAAACTGGAAATAACATCGGCGCTTTAGCCGGAGACGCTTTTTTAACTGGTGCAGTTGGTGGCATAATTTCTATTGGAGCCGGTGCAAAAAAAATTCCAGATATTGGTATTATGATTGATGCCCTTCAAGGCGATACCGACAATCGAATACTCGCAACACCAAGCCTTATGACTACAGAAAATAAGGAAAGTACTATATTGATTGGCCAAAATGTTCCTTTCATAACGGGACAATTCACAAACCAACAGGGTAACGGATCGGCTCCATTTCAGACAATTAAACGAGAAGATCTTGGAACTATACTCAAACTAAAGCCAAAAATTGGCAAAAACGGCGATATTGTTATGGAAATATGGCAGGAAATTTCACGCATTGATCAGTCAGCTGCAGTGCTTAGTGATGTAGTAACGGTAAAGAGGCAAATCTCAACAGTAGTAAGCGCTAAGGAAGGAGAAACTGTGGCAATAGGAGGGCTACGAGTAGAACAGGAAGAAATTGGTGTTTCAAAAGTGCCTGTTCTTGGAGACTTGCCCGTACTGGGCATGCTTTTTAGACAAGAATCTTCCAAAACAGTAAGCAGGAATCTTGCAATATTCCTTAGACCAACCCTCGTATCGACTGAAGTTCAGCGGGCCCAAATTATTGAAACGTGGCGAACGGAATTAGGCAGTAAGCTTTTCAACTACGAAGACGAAAAAAAAATCTTCTCTAATACTCCAACACCAGTTGGGGAACGCTTACTTATTAAGTCTTTGAGGCCCAAAATGCGGCCGGTTGGTCGCAACTAAATGGCACTAGATAGCAAAAAATTAGAAAAATTTGGGATCGTCATAGACGATTCTCAGGCACCACCAGTCGCATATATTTCAGATGACTTAACACAGAGCATTTTACACGACATCAGACTTTCCTTCAAAGGCCAAATAAAATTTGAGAAGGTCACAAGTAATTTTACATCAAATAACAATACTTCAGATCAAAATAATGTGGATATATTCACGGAAGTCGACCAGTACATTTCAGAAACTGAGTTCATGAGGTCAGCAGAAATTGCGCTTTCCGCAAATGATGAAAATGACGCACCCATTGTAAAACTTTTTAATACTCTTTTATCTGCAGCCATATCAAAAAGTGCATCTGACCTACATATTGATCCAGTTGATGATCGATTACTCATTAGGATGCGCATTGATGGCGTAATGACTAAATTTACAGACCTAGATCAACGTGTTGCTCAAATGATCATCGCCCGCATAAAGTTAGTTTCTAATTTAGATATTACCGAAAAACGCCTTCCACAGGATGGCCGTCTGAACGTTCGCTTTAAGGGTAATTCGATCGATATTAGAGTGGCAACTCTACCTACGAAAAGCGGCGAGCGCGTTGTCTTACGGTTCTTCTCAAATCAACTCACCCATTCTGATGTACATGACACATCGTTGCACAAAAACCACATAAATTCTTTGCTATCTGCGATCGCAAACCAATCTGGTTTAATTTTAGTTTGTGGACCAACGGGGTCAGGAAAAACGACAACGATATATTCTTTGTTAAATACTTTGGTGGGTCGTGGGTTAAACATTATGACAGTCGAAGACCCTGTTGAAGTACAGATACCTCACATAATTCAAACTCAAGTTAATGAAAACGTTGGCTTTGATTTCGCAAAGGGTTTGCGATCGCTACTCCGAAACGATCCAGATGTGATATTAATAGGTGAAATTAGAGATGTTGATACTGCCGAAATTGCTGTAAGAGCTGCAATGACCGGCCACCTTGTAATCTCGACAGTTCATGCCAACACTCCGGTAAGCGCTCTCAAAAGATTATCAAACCTTAATGTTGACTTATCACTTTTAGCTGATTGCCTACTGGGCGTATACTCTCAGCGACTTGTTCGAGTTTACTGCAAAAACTGCCAGAAATACTCGGTGCAATCCACATCACATCAAAGTGTTTTGCCCGCTTGTTTTGAAGGATGCACAAGTTGTAATAATACTGGGTTTAAAGGACGCGTACCGGTAATGTCCCACATGGAAATGAGCTCTGAGAATGCTCGCCTTTTAGAAGAAGATATATCAAAATTAGTTATTGAGGACACCCTAGAGAGTGAAGCTCTACGCCTGCATCAAGATGGTTTAACTTCGCTTTTTGAAATAAATAGACTCAAGCAGTATTTTTAAAAATGAAATATTATTACAAAGCTCATACCCCAGAAGGCTCAAAGTCTGGAGTTTTAGAAGCGGCCTCAAAAAAAAATGCCACGAATTATTTAATATCAAATGGTTACAATGTAATAAAAATTCGAAAGGCAAAGAAGTTTAATCAAAAAAGTTTTTGGAATTTTGTTGAAACTTTAAGTGTTCTTTTAAACCAGAAAGTGATGCTCGCAGAAGCCCTACATCTATTAGGATCTTCAAAAATAGATTCTATCAGTAGTATATCACATTTTCTAAATGACGAGCTTTCAGAAGGGAATGATTTTTTTATATCGGTGGAAAATCTTTTTTCAGACGTGGAACCAGAGATAATTTCATTACTCCGCGTAGGTTACGAGAATGGAGATCTTGTAAAATCACTTGAACTTGTGCTTAAAGCTAGAGCCGAAAAAACCGCGTTTATAGCAGAAGTGCAAAAGGCTATCACGTACCCAGCATTTGTACTTATCGTTTCTATTGTTGTTTTAGTCATAATTTTTGACAACGTGCTGCCAGAATTTAAATTATTATTAAATTCAAATACACAAAATCCGCTGACGAGCTTTATCATGTCTTTCGCTGGTAAGGGATATCAAACTTTAATCTCAGGATTTTGGTCCACAATAAGCATTTTATTTCTTTATGCATTAGCTGCTAGAAATTCCAAAATTCGATTAGCAATCGAAAAATGTCTGGAGTACGTTCCTTTAATCAATGATCTTTTGCGGTTAAAAACGAAGCTAGCATTTTTACAAAACATATCGTTGGCGCTATGTTTGAAGAGCGACCTTAAAACTGCGATCCGGCTTTCGGTTAGCGCAACAACTAATGAATACCATAAAATTACACTTAAGAGGGTCGAAGAAGAAATTTTTCAGGGAACTCAATTTGGAGATGCGCTGAAACGAACAAAGCTTTTCAACCAAATAGAGCTACTACGAATTTCTTTGGCAGAACAATCTGGTACGTTACCTAAAGTATTCCAAAGTTTATTAGATATAAACCGGCAAAACCAACGGAAAAAATTAAATTTTCTGGTTCAATTACTTGGACCAGTTACTATTATATTATTGGGCTGTTTGGTGTTTTTAGTGGCATTTACAGTCGTCACACCTATGATGACCATGCAGCAGACTGTAGGATAAGGTATGAAAAAGTACGTAGAAACGCGTGTGAATGGCTTTACTTTAATAGAAATATTGGTCGCTTTAACAATCATTGGAGTACTTCTAACTTTCGTTGCGCCATTAGTATTAAATCGTCCAGATCAGGCGCGAAACTTGAAAGTAAAAAATGATTTTTCGGCAATAGAAACTGCAATGATTTTATATAGGTTAGATAACGGACGGTTTCCTAACAGTGATGAAGGTTTAAAAATACTAGTTAACAAAGAAAATGCCTCCGAGGGCTATCTTGCAAGAGCGCCCATTGATCCATGGGGAAATAGTTACAAATTATATTTTGACGCATCTGGATCAGTGCAAATTAGGTCAGCTGGACCAGATGGTGTTTTTGACGAAACAGGTAATTCAGATGATAAGATTAGTAAAAAAATTCAATAGTTATAAAAGAATTACCGCATTCAGCCTGATTGAAATTTTGACAGTATTCGTAATTGTGGCAATTATTTTAACAGTTCCTAAATGGGCTGTCTTTGAAAATCGATTGCTGAAAACAGCTGAAGACAGATTAACTTTGACACAAACTAGAATAGATTTGGCTTTATTACGTCAAGCAAGGTCGAGTTCAAAACAAATAATTGAAGTTAGTCTGAAACCATTATGCGATAGTGAGGAAATTTCGGTTTATTTAGGTGGATGGACAGAGCCCAAAGAAATGAGCTGCAAAAATAAAGACATCGAAATTGATGCTTTAGGTTTATTAAGTTTTAAGGACCCATCATGAAAAGCAATGGCTTCATTCTTGTTGAGCTGCTAGTCGCCTTAACGATCTGTGCTATAACGATGGGGTTGTTTGTACACTCATCCAAAAACAGAGCACAAATGTTGATTATTCTCGAAGAAAATTATTCGTTAGAACGGCTCAAGAATGATTTTTTAATTTTAGCAAAAATAAAAAAAATTGATGAGATAAATCCAAAACATTACCTGCCTCTGGCAATCGAGGTGTCGCGCAATGAAGTGGAAATAAAATCCCAAAGATTAAAGGATACAGTCCTTCAAAATGATTAGACGAAGCCGTATCACCGCTTTCACTCTATTAGAACTTCTAATTGCCCTGACGCTTTCAGGACTTCTAATAGTTATGATTAATCAGCAAATTCAAAACTCTTTTTTTGCAGATTCAAGGTACAAAAACCAGCTCGAATACAGATTAAAAATTGAAACTATCTTTGACTTTCTGTCAGCCGACATTTCTCAGTCCTCTTACTTCCCAGATGGCAAGAAATCGGTCAAGACGATCCAAGGCGATGAAAATATAAAAATAATAATTAAACGCTTTGGTTTATCTCCAATTAACAAACAAATTTCGGGAATGACGGTTATCTGGACACTAGGGTCTGATGGGATCTCGAGAACAATTCGCTCAGATAGCACGTCCCAAACTAGATATTTTTCGACTAAAAAAGTATTTAGCGAGTATAGAAACATAGATGACTCAACTCTGAGAGTAATTATCGAGAATGATAATTTCAGCAAATCAAAACTATTTTTGCTATGAATAGAAGTTGGCGCCAAAAAGCATTTTTATTACCACTAGCACTCCTTAGCTTGATGCTCACGTCAATTATCGCGATAAATGGCTACATCCTCATTCAAAACCATATAACGTCTCAATCTGAAGTTAAAACTATAGCTAAATTTATGAAACAGAGAAGCATATTTGAAAACGCCGCAATTATCGGCCTTCCTAATAATAGTGAAACAGTTTCCTCTGAAATTCAAAACCTGTCTGGGATGTATAATCTTGCGTTATTATCGCATGTCGATGTAGAGGGCCGTACAAGCTTGATAGACGAGCATCTTACAATTTTAAAGGATTTGCTCTTGAATTGTGCTAGAATTGAGAGTCCTGGTGTTTTGGCTGATGCAATTGCCAATTACGTGGTCCGCAACAGCCCTGTCCAACTAGGCTTTGGCATTTTAGATCTAGTAAATGAACTAGATATTCCATTGGATATCGGGGTTAAACTGTTGCCCTGCCTACGTATAGCTCCCAGATCGTATAAAGTTAATTTAAGCCTCACCAGTGCAACCACCCTGGGTAGTTATTTTGACCTGAATACCTCAACCTCTTTAAAACTGCGTAACTTACTAAAAAATTACTCAATTCCAAACCATAGTGCGCTTGCTTCCTATCTTTCGAGTTCACATAAAGACCGTAACTTTTCTACCCTATTAATGGACACTAAAATCACTAACGAAGTAGATCATAAGGCAATGTTACTATTTGAAAAAGGAGATACTTTTGCGTATATTGATATTATTAAAGAGGTTCCAAACAATTGGCGGATCAATCGTAGTTTTTTCCTGTGGACACCGATAGAATAGAAAGATGAAAAAGATTTTCCGATTAGTGTCCCCAAAAATCTTAGAAGTATATAGCGTTCAGAGAAGCGGAAAACTTAGCCTCCTAAACGTGCAGGAGCCAACGCCAAAAAATTCATCAAAAATTAGACACCTCTTAATATCATCTGACTATTCAAATTGGGATACTACCCAAATTGAAAATGTCGCATACAAACCAAACCACGACAGTAATATTTTTGGGTCCAAATCACTCCTTAGAAACGAACATGTAGTTCTTACAGAACCATTTTATAACTTGAATACTCAATATTGGGCCCAGGCATGGACACCTAAGGATAGCTTGAATTCAGTGTGGAAGTTAACATCAAAAAAGACTGTTGTATTTCCCGAAGCGTTAAACATTTCCGCCAGTGATGATAATAAATGCTGGCAATCTGGTCCTTTGCATCTAAAATACTCTAAGGAGACTGGCTTCTCAAGCATATTGCCAGAAACCATGGGTGACCAAGAAGTTTCAAAAACATTGGAGGGATTTTTCTTCTCACCAAACGTTAAATTTGAGCGACGTAGGTCAAAAAATTCGTTCAGTGTTGCATTAAGTTCAATAACCTTCCTAGCTTGTGCGACTTTTGTATGGAACTACTCGTTGCAGGAAACTGTAAATGCATGGCTAAAGCCTCCGATAATTTATGAAAATCAGTTGAAAACCATCTCAATATTCCGCGATTATCAAAACCACATTTCTGATGGAAGTTTATCATCTGTAGAATTTGATCAGCGAAAGGGGTCGATGACTCTTATTTTTGTCAGTGGGGCTGAAGCAAAAAGTTTTCGGAATAAGATAATGCAGCTTCAAAATCGGAAAGGCGCTCCTAAATTACAAATTAACAAAGACACGGTTATTTTAACCGTTGAGGTCCCGAAATGACAAAATTTTTGACAATTATCTTACTGTTTCTTTCCTTAGGATTATTGGGCACTGGTTTTTACTTTAAAAAATCATCTACGGAAATTATTGAGGCAGACTTACAATCTTTTTTATTGGATGAAATTGGCCAAGTACAATTAGAACAATGGAAAAAATATTTAAATGAGAAGATTTCTATCGATTATAAATCAGAAAAGCTTTTAGAAATCCAAGCTATAGGTGTATCCCACGACCGCGTGTCTGGCCTAATCAATAATTTTCAACTTATTAAATACGCCAAGCTACACAAGCTCAAATTACAGGGCGATCAGGATAACAGCTCTTTTAACATATCTGCTGTTCTTACATTGCCTTAGCATTTCAGGTTAAATTAATGGAAAATCTTTCAGACATTAGAAAAAAAATACGTGCCTATATTTTTTTAACCGGTCCATTTTTTGTATTTCTTTACGCCTTACTGCCTATTAGCTCTTTGCTATCTTATTCGACCATTTTTATAGGCTTATGCTGGATCTACCTTTCTATTGAAGATAGCTTGCACCATTCGGTCCCTGTCTGGAGCCTGATCGGCTCGTGCGCTTTGACCTGCACACTAGCTATATGCTTTCAGCGATCATTAGAAGAATATGTTTGGACAGGCCTTATTTTAGGCCTTATTCTTACAATTGTTTTAATTCTACAATTTCTCAAGAAATACAGATCAATGGGATCTGCAGATTTTTTTGCAATTTTTAGTCTGGGAATGACTCTCACGCCGAGCTTATTGGGACCGTGGCTAATGATTTCGTGCTTAATACCCCTAGTAGGTCTAATTGGGCGCTCACAGGTCTGGTCATCCAAACTTCCTTTTATTCCATATTTAACAGTAGGATGGCTAATAATATCCGCCTTCAATGTTTCTCAGTAATTGGGAGACAAATGGCTGATATAGTGGAAGATAGGCTATTTGGAGCGATCCAGTGGTAACTTCTGACTTCCACATAATCGCGCTATCGATTTGAGGATTTATTTGACAGCCAAAAATTTTAACATTTGGACTGTCTTTAATCTCAAAAAGATATGACAATCCTATTAATTGGCACTGTCTAGTTACGAAATCTCGGGCTCCAGTTTTCAAGCTTACGTTCAAGTCTTGTTCTATGATATCGGCAACGTCAGTCTGCTTCGCAACTAAGGCATACGACATTTGTTTCGCATCCTTCCCATAGAAAGAATTGATAGATGGCGACTGAAAAGGCCCACAAGTCCAGTTTTTATTTTTTAAATCATAATTATAATCGAATTTTTTACCTTTCAGATTAAATAGCCCTTTAGCATTAACCTCAACTGTATTTGGTGCAAAAGCTACATCAGGCTTACACGATTTTTCATCAGAAAAATTAGTCATGCCAGTTTGCTGAGAACACGAAGCAACCATAAGCAGTAAAAAAAGCAATCCTAGCCATCTAGAAAACATTCATATTCCCCTAATTCACTCGGTTTAGCTCAGGCTGACGCCGATAAAATCTCCATCTTGATTGCAAAAGATCAAAGCACCGAAGACTAATGTGTCTATCTTACTTATGTTGCCCCTGTTTAAAACCAAAGAGTGGCCTAAAGAAATTAGGCCACTCTTTTTGTGTATTGAGGCAGAACTGACTCTATGGGCAGGCGCTCGCATCACCCATTGTAACAGTGCATTGCAATTCAGATGTTGCTGGCTTCGAGGCCCAATTTGCGGTGGGCAGAGGATAATCTGCTAACGCTGGTAGGTCTGATAATTCCCAGCCAAATTCAGCTCTCGTCGAGAAAGAAATTGCGTCACAGTCACTTGCATTATCTGCAGGCAGAAATGCTTCGCCAATTGCTAAGGGTTTTAAAACATACTCCGTATTGTCAGCAGCTGTCACAACCGTCCCAGCTTCTGGATTTACCATCCTGATCCAGAAACTATTTTTATCCGTAGTAGCGGCGCGGCCATTAGTGTTTGGAAGTCCCTCCAGCCACCTTCCATCATATTTCAATTTGAAGGTCTTTGTGCCAAACGATGTCGGAGTTATTACACACTTCGGCGTACCCCCCGGATCTAACGGGCAGAGATGTGGAACCGGATTATTAGATGGATCTGCAAAAAACGTTATGGTTTTACCTTCATTCATATCTTTTGCTGCTGCGTGCACATACGTTAAATTTAACGGTGGATCAATCGAATAGATCACTTCACTGGCGTCTTGCGCTATAATTGAGTTATCCCAATTGAATGCCCCAAAGCTCCATCTGTATATTTTGCTACCAACTGCAGCTTTAAGTTCGATCGATTTATACGGCCATGGGTTTATATTTCCATCGTTATCCGCAAGCGTTGCAGACGAGTTATTTTCAAAGCTCTTGAAAGTTTTCTCTTTTTCATTGCCGCTAAAATTAAACATTACAGCGTTGATGGTTGGGTCGTTTGCATTTGGGCCGTTACCAGAGGGATCAGTGTATAACGTCCTTGGGAGGTAACCAGTCGGTGGGGTTAGCCCAGTGAAAAAGTAACGGTCATCCTTACTGTCTGACTTATTGGTGTAACCCCATGGATCAGATGCGGCACGCCATGTTGCAGCGTCTACAGGCAAATTGGAACCGGCAGAATTATCATACCTAGCCACCAATGCAGTATAGCTGGCACCCAGGAGAGTTGAGTCTGCAGATACGTCTATGTCGCTGTAAAATTTGATGTCAGAACCACCATCCCAAAAAACGTCTGTTCGTTTCTCGTCAGACCATAGATGGTAACCTATCCATGAATTGGAACTCAAGTCTGCGGTTGTTATAACGTCATCGCCTGCAATCCCATTATATGGGTCAGTAACTTGTGTTCCATCCGACTTATAGAATTTACCCTCAAAATTAGCGCCGTTTTTAGTTATCCGAAACTCAACGCGCCCTTCATTTTCAGTGTACTTTTTGAAGGTAGTCGTTTCTGTAGCTGACAATGCTTCAGTTACCAAAGTGCGCTCTTCCAATTTACCTGGGGCCCAAGACAGAGTGAAAGTCGCGCCATCAGATTGTCTCGTCACTGTTTTGGTGGGACTGGAAGGTGAAAAAGCAGTGGCCGGGTTGTCAAAATGTACATTACGACTTCCCAGATACCCTCTGTAGGTTGTACCATCTTCAGTGTAATTAAATCCAAACCCTCCAGACAACGACACCTTTGCACCAGTACTTTTATTGTACACTCCATAGTCATGGCCTGTCTGCCAAGTACTGTCACGCTTCATGCATGATCCCGTGAAAGTGTTCCCTCCATCATCGGATACGGCGCGGAAAACATGGGTCGCATTTGTTTGTGCCGCCACTAACCTGTCTCGACTTCCTTCCGGCCAAGTGTTGTCCGTTCTGCCTAATATTTTCGCAGAATTTAAGGTAGCGTCTGAGTAAAGAATTTTTGCAGTTTGGTAGCCAAAGTCATCATTGTCATAGTACCACTTGTCGTATGTTTTGAGCGTGACACTACCCCCGCCAGAATCTGAGATATCCACATAACCCTTCGAAGGCGAGGTGCCGTCCACACCGCTTGTAAACTCTGCACTGCCTTCCATACTATTAAGATAAAACGATAATCCCGACTCGCCGTATGGCGGAAGGTCAGTCGGTGATTGTTTCATCGTGATACCACCGATATATTTAGCACCGGTTAGAGAATTAAACCAAAACAGGCCCTCTTGATTTGATGTAGCAGATGCTCGTGAATTTACCATGGTTGATGAACTAAGGGTCCCTCTATTACTTACCCCGGAACCGTTTACCTCTTCGTCCCGCAACCCACACTCCACTTCACTTACGAGCGCTTCATAGGTGGCATTAGGAAGCTCATCCGGCCGTGTGTTTTGCAAAATACAGGCAAAAGAATTAGCCATTTTTACATAGTCGTTAATACTATCTTCGGACCACTTATCTACTGCGGCATTACTGTAGTCTGTTCCTACGTCATTAAATTCAGCAAAGGAAGGAGTGACAGATAGAACCAGAATACTTGCAGAATATTTTAATGTTTTTAGCATTGCGTGCTTCCTCTTTGATTTATTGTGACGGAACCGCAGCCACAGCGCCCGGTACCGCAATACCAACTTCAGCTGGGGAGACCACTTCGGAGGAGACTGTATCTTCACCTCCACAAGCACTCAAAATACCTACGAAAGAAATTGCTATTAAACATCGAACACGAAGTTTCTTCATCTGTCTCTCCATACTACAGCTTGATTGAGTATTATAACGCGATTGAGGTTAAGTTACGCAGACTTTCTTAAATCATCAAGTATCTAATGCATACTACATCAAACGTTGAAGCGGCTCTGTATTGGGCAGTTTTTGTCAAAATTTCATTAGACCAGATACTTAATGATCGGTTTTTATGCGAAGCGTTCTTTGGCAAACGGCAGTCTCGAATGAACCCCCAGACATCTTGGATAATTGAAGACGTGCCTAATTTACGTATTATAAACGATAATACTTGGGAGGCGGCTCAAAAGGCTCAAAACCAACGATCGCGTCCAACAAGGCCAGATAAAAAGTCAGTTGATGGCGGATTGCGTAGGCCTAAACACTTATTTTCTGGGCTTCTGAAATGTGGCGTGTGTGGCGCTGGTTTTACTTTGGTGAGTGGAACTTACTATGGCTGCTCGGGTCAAAAGAACAAAGGCAATTGCAACGACCGTGAGCCAATCACAATAGATCGATTGGAAAATGCCGTTCTCAGCGCTGTACAATCACAGATGATGACACCGAAACTAACAAAAGTGTTTATCGCAGAATACAAAAGCGCTCTATCTAATCTTCGTAAGGAAGCAGTTCGCTCGAAGACAGAGCAATTGCAAAAAAAAGGATAAGCTAGAGGTTACCATAAATAATATAGTCGAAGTCGTAGCATCTGGCCACGCTTCTGCAGCTTTGCTGACTAGATTGAATGCCCTTGAGGAAGACCTAATTGTCGTAGAAAAAACTCTGCGGCCACAGGAGGCTAAACCTTTATACTTCCACCCAAACCTAGCGGAATATTATGCGAGAATGGTTAATGAATTACGGGCTCTTCTAAATAAACCTGAATGCAAACAAGAGGCCGTTACGGCTCTTCGAAAGCTAATCGAGCGCATCGACTTAACGCCAAGTGAAGACGGCTTATTAATTAATATTGTTGGAAACCTTGCGGCTATGCTTCACCTTACAACGCCCAACATGCAAAAGGCC
>Ga0213868_10003862_pt1 | contig 13854 bp, 14 predicted proteins | sample PICome_9_FD_160087 | JGI IMG/M metagenome (GOLD analysis project Ga0213868, IMG submission 160087) | Coastal seawater microbial communities near Pivers Island, North Carolina, United States - PICO127 | ecosystem: Environmental > Aquatic > Marine > Coastal | place: USA: North Carolina...
TTTACACAAGTTGCTAGGTTTAAATCAAACGAACATGTTATTGAAGATTTTGCAAAGGTCTTATATACATTAGCAGTAGACATATTTAACTCTGAAAACGTGAAGATGATTGTGGAATACAATACTTATGGTACAGTACTATTTCAATACCTAAGAAGTATCTTTCCACAGAGAAATGACTTTGATGATGAAATGGTAGTTAAATTTAGACATCGACATGATGGAAGAACTTTAAAACCAGGTATTAAACTAAAATCTGACAATAAAGCTATCTTTTGTCAGAACTTTGCAAAATTGTACAAGATAAATAGATTAGATTTAACAGATGAAGTTACAGTGACGGAAGCTAGCCTTTTTGGTACATTACCAAATGGAAGTTATGGAGCCCAAATGGGCAACGACGATGTGATAATGACTTGCATCACTGCAACAGAATTTTTTAATACAACGGATTATGCAGATTTCGTAGAAGAGCTCTTAGATTTCATTGACCCGGATCTTCATGACCAGATGGAAGCTATACTATATAAGGATAGCGACCAACAAGGAGATTTACAATTTGATATTTATGACCTGCTCAAATAAATTTGCAGAAAGACAGGGATATATAATAAAAGAATAAAAAATAATAACGAAAAATTATGGCATTAAGTCCTCAATTACTACAGTTCAAAAGTTCAGGCGTATATCGTCTAGAGTTTGACAAGTCACAAACCGTGAACATCCCAGCTGAGACTATCAGATTGGTTGTAGGTAGATCTAAAAAAGGTCCATACAACACTCCAGTTTTAGTAGAAGATGTTGAACAATTCAAACAAGTTTTCGGTGGCGTTGATAAGTCATTAGAAAGAAAAGGAATGTATTTCCACAGATCAGCTATTGAAGCTCTATCAAGAGGTCCAATCTTAGCTCTTAACCTAACTGCAGACGACGCGGCTGATAGAGTATCAGTTTTCTCTCCAGCAACAAACTCTTCACAAGAAGGTTTATCAGCTAATACACTTCAAGCATCTAATGCTGCTTCTAAGAAGTTTACAGATGTATTTGATACAGATAAATTCTGGGTACCTAATGATGAAAAATTATTAGTTGCAGCTGCAGAAGATACAAATCACGCTATCTCATTTGTTAATATCAAACAAGATCCAATCACAGTTATCATTAGACAAGCTGCTGATACTAGAGGTTTTGAATTAACAGCTAGAGAATGGTATGGTGAAACTGGTATTCCAGAAGGTGTAGATGCAGATGAGTACGTATCAGACTACTTAGTAGATGTATTTGTATTCAAAGGTAAATTTGATTCTGATGAATTAAATAACGATCCTAACTACGGAACATACTTCGATGAGAATGGTTTAATTAAATCAGAATTTGCTAAATTCGCAGGTTTAAGAGAAGTAACATTATTAGCACAATATAATGGATTATCTTTAATTCCTGAATTTATGGATGCAGAAGGTAACCAAATGTATATCGAGACTCTAATTAACTTAGAGGCTAGAAGAACAGGTTTATTCTGTGCAGTACAAGAAGATGCACTTCCACAAATCGACCTAATAGGTAATGGATTTGATATTCGTCAAGATTACGAAGTTTTATCACATAAAGTACTTCAAGAAAAATCAAGCACTGATTTAGATTTAACAAATTATTCAGGTATCGTATCTGTCGATGGTAGTATTGTAACTATTAATGGTACAGGCCTTGATGCTAATACTTTAGCAAATGATATTAATGATGCAAAATTCTTAACTAGCTCAGTAAGTACTGAGTATGTTGCGATCACCGGAGTTTCAACTATAGGTGTATCGGATGGGATTATCATTGAAGCAGCCGGACCGGTATCTAAATCTTATGAAAATTTTAGTGATGCAACTGCTGCAACATGGCAGAATGGTGTTACTATGACAGTTGATGCTAATGGTAACCTAATTATATCTGAAGCTCCATTTAACTATGGTAACTTACAGAACGGAGGTAACTACTTCTTATTATCAGAAAATGCAAACGAGTATGTTGCGATTAACGATGTTAGTGTTGATGGTCAAACGGGTGTTGTAACTGTATCTCCAGCAGGTTCTGTTGGATTTAGTGCATCATACGCTGGCGCTAACCTAACTTCTCTAGCTATCAAGCAGAGAGCAGTAACTGTTGACTTTAAGTCATGGTCATTACAACCTAACGCAAGAACAGTGATGTTCCCAACATTAGGTGGTGACGGTTGGGACTTTGGTGGTGCTCAAGCAGGAAGATTCACATACAGCAAAGCTGGTGATGTATATTTCCCAGTTGATGCTCAAGGTGTACAGCCAATTAAAGTAGGTATGTATGTACCAGGTGATGGTGGTAAACTATCTAGAATTAAATCAATTAAGAGATCTGTTGAAAACGGAACAACTTATTACAGATTTGAATCACATAGAGCAGTTACTTCAAGACCAGAGTATGCACTTAAGAGATACGAAGAAACTTCAGGTTTCTATAAAACATTCCCATTAGAAGGTGCAACTCAAACTGAGAAAACAATACAAGAACTATTAACAGCAATTAAGCCAGGTACTGGTTTAGGTAATGCTTTAGTAGACAAAGACAACATTACATTCAGATATGTTGTTGATACATTCGGTTCATTAGAAGCTGGTGGTATCTTAAATAAAGAAGAATTATCATTCCTATGTAAGGAAAGACAAAATGCTTCTGCAATTCTTAACGCACCGATGGTGAAAGAATTTAAAGCAGCAACTAATCCTTCTTTTAAAGATTCAACTGCTCCTTACGGATTTAGTGTAAATCACGTAGCAACTGGAGGTAACTTAGAGAATAACCCAACTCAACTTTACACATTACCATCGATCAACGAAGGTGCAAACTATGCATTCTACTACGGTCCTGGTCTTAATGTAATTGAGAACGGTAGAACTAAAGTTATTCCACCAGCAGCTTACGTATCAAACAACTATATTGATAAATTTTTAGATGCATTACCATGGTCAATCATCGCAGGCCCAAGAAGAGGTGTTGTAGGTGGAACAGGTGTACAGTCTCTAGAATTTGCATTCGATAAAAATGATAGAGATGTACTTGAGCCATTCGGTTACAACCCAATCGTATTCGAAAGAGGCGTTGGTTTAACGATCAAAGGTAACAAGACTGCACAACAAGGAATTCAATCAGCCTTATCTTCAGCACACGTAAGAGAAGTTCTTATTTACATTGAAGATGGTTTAGCTGAGATTCTTAAAAACTACCTATTTGAGTTTAATAGCGCTCAAACTAGATTAGAGATCAAAACTCTAGCTGATAACTTTATGGAGTCAGTGAAGAAAGATGGTGGTGTATACGACTATAAGAATATCATGGACACTTCAAACAATACAAATGAAGTGATTGATAACAACATGGGTATTCTAGATACGTTCGTAGAACCAGTTAAAGGTCTTGAAATTCTAGTATCGAGAGTAACAGTACTTAACACAGGTGAAATTGCAACTGGAAACTTTGCATAAGAAACGAAAGATATATAAATAAAATAGAAAATTAAGATATGGCTTTACCACATTATTCAGAGGACCAAACTAGCAAGAAAGGTAGAAATTTCGAACCAGTACAGGCTAACCTATTTGAGGTGACATTATTACCTCCAGCAGGAGTCGCAGGACAGGAATTATTTTTACAACACGTTAATTCAATCTCTGGTTTAGACGCATTAGCTCCAGCAACGGAATTCGTAGGACAAAAATACAAGTTCGCGGATAGATCATTCGCAAGTATGCCAGCTAACACTGCAGTAGATATTACAATCAACTTCACGCTAAACTTGAACGATTCAAACCAAGCGTACTTATATAAATCAATGAGACAATGGTACAGAGCGGCTTACAATCCGGAAACTGGCGAAATGGGTCTTAAAAAGAATTATGTTGGTACAATCGTTATTGTTCAATTCAACAGAGAAGGTGACATTTACAGAAAAGTAACATTAGATGATTGTTTCATTTCATCAGGTGTAAACCTAGTGGAAGGACTAGACTATGCAGATGCAGAGCCTAGAGCATTAGAAATCACATGGAGATGTGATACTTACTCAGAAGAATTGAATTAAATTTAATACAGACTAGTAAAAGAAGGGATTCTCAGAATTCCTTCTTTTTTTAGCCTTACAAAACATAATATAATATCAAGATAATAACAGATTATGAGTGATAAATTAACAAAAAAATTACAGGTTCTACTAACAGAGGACGAGGTCCGCGAAGTTAATAGAGTTATCTTAAATGATGCTCTAGACCGCGAGGTTCGCCCAATATCTGTGAGCGCGTTCATTCGTAATTTAATACAGGATGAGCTTAGTAGAAGAAGTATAGAGCAAAGATCCTATATAAAACAAAATCTTAAAAACTTAAAAAGCAAATAAAATGAGTGAAGACAAAAACAAATTGACTCCTGAGGAGCAAAAAATGGCAAAGGCTTTAGAATCTAAAGACTCAATTAATAAGCCGCATGTTGAATCCACAGATGGTGATGCTGCAGGTATTGAAGCCGTAGTTAATTCTGGCGGATTAGGTAAAGTTAATATGTCTGATTTTGGACCAGACAGAGCACAATCTTCTGATAGTGCACTGGGATGGCATGTATTAGACCAAGAGACTTTACCTTCAAGGGGTAAATTCTATCCAGCTGATAGTGTAATTAAAATTAGATCTGCGAAAGCAGCTGAGATTAGACACTTTTCAACTATGGATGAATCTAACTATATCGACATGGAAGAGAAATTAAATTCTATTGTTGAAACTTGTATGCAAATCACTGCAGATAAAAAGAGACTATCTTGGAAAGATCTTTTAGAAGAAGATAGAATTGTAGTATTATTGAGTGTTAGAGATCTAACATTCCCTGAACCAGAGAATAAACTAATCTTAAAAGGTAAAACTGAAAAGACTAAGAAACAGATTGATGTTGAATTAGCTGTTAAAAATTTAATTCCAAGTGAGATTGACGAGGAGATCGAAAGATATTATTCTGAAAAAGAAAGAACTTATGTAATTAAGACTCGTTCTGCTGGTGAAGTTAAAATGAAACCACCTACAATTGGTGTTATGCAAGAGATTACATCTTATCTAAAGGATAGACAAGAAAAAGATCAAGATTTTGATAGAGCATTTATTCAAGTATTGCCTTATATGCAACCAGATTGGAGAACTTTAAATCTAAGTAAGATTTTCCAACATGAAGTTGACTATAAAGCCTGGGATGAGAAAAAGTTTATGGTAATCTACAGATTAGCTGAAAGAATGAAAATTGGTGTAGCTACTACACTAGAAACTACCTTTGAAGGAGAGTTGGTAAAAGCCCCTCTTGACTTCCCAGGTGGCATCAAAAGTCTTTTCATTATTTCAGATCTCGCTGGAGAACTACTTTAAGACAAAGTTCTACCTGGGTATTCATCTTAGGATGCAACCGAGCGAGATTGAAAATATGTATTACTACGAATTTTGGTACTACGTTAAGAATCTTTCGGAATACATCAAGAATAAGAATAAACAGCAAGGGGAGCAACAAGAACAACAGGCGAGTCAGATGTCAGCAATGAGATCTCAATATAAACCGCCTAAGATGCCAAGCACCCCATCTCTCAAGACTCCATCTATTAAGATGCCGAAGTTGTAGAGATATATAATATAGTAATAAGGAGCACCACTTTTTACAGTGGTGTTCCTGTATACTAAAAAATAATCAGCGGTACTTATACATGGCTCAAAATTTCATGAAATCGTTAGCTGGCGCCTTCGACAAGTTAGGTAGCCAGGGTAATGTTCTAGGTCAAATAGCAGTTAATACTGAAAATACTGCAGTATCATTAGCAGTAGGTGGTGAATTCTATGATAGAATGGACGCTATGGCCACTGCCATTGAAGACATTAGAGACGGAAAGGGTAAGAGCGTAGGCGGAGGTCTAGGGAATGCCATGGCAATTGCAATGCTAGCACCTTCCATGGAACCTCTTGGTAAAGGTTTGCAATTTGTTGTAGACGCTGTAAATAATCTAGAAGATACTGGAGAAGATGTTAAAGCCAAAATGGAAGGCTTAGCAGCAGGTATTACTCTACTAGGAGATGTTGGTAAATCAATACTAAAGTTTGCTGGATATATGGTATTAGCCACCCCATTATTAATGGTGGCAGTAATAGGTACTCCACTCATAGCACTTACATTAAGGGCGCTTGTAGCAGGTATTAATTTTGGTACTAAGAATTTAGATCAAGAAAAGCTAGAGAAGGTTAAAATGATGGGAGATGTCGGTAAATCAATACTGATATTAGCAGCCACCTTAGCATTAGTTACCTTAATTTCAAAATCTGCACTCAAGGGAGCTTTAGTAAGTGTTTTATTAATAGGTACTATTGGATTAATTGCATCTATAATTCCAGATAAAGTATTAGATAAAATGAAAACCATGGGTGATGCCGTTCTAGGCGTTGCATTAGGTCTATTAGCATTATCAGTTACATTTGCACTAGTTAGTTTAATTGCAGGTGCTGCGATTAAAGGTGCTATCTTATCAATATTTGTAATTGGTGCAATTGCATTAGCATTTTATGTATTAGAAGAGTTTGGTGTTATAGATAACATGGAAAAAGCTGGTAAAGGGCTTGTAATGGCCGGTCTATCAATTTTAGCATTAGGTGTTTCTTTAGCTCTATTCCAATTACTTATGCCAAACATTAGTACGATATTAATGGTTGTTGGTACTGTAATTGCAATTGGACTCGCGTTCGCATTAGTCGGCTTTGCAAGTGATTATATTGAAAACGGAGCAAAATCATTATTATGGGTTTCTTTATCCATTATCGTATTAGGTCTTTCACTTCTATTCTTTGGTAAAATAATTGGCAATATTACTGGTGAAGAGGCTGCGAAAAGTTTAGGAGCACTCTTAGTAATAGGTCTATTAGCAGCTGCGTTTGCAGTAATTGGCCTTGGTGAACAATTTATTAAGAAAGGAGCTATCGCGATGATACTTGTCGGAGCATCCTTAATAGTTATAGGAATAGGTTTTAAAATTATTACAGCAGCATTAGGTTCAAATCCTTGGCCAATGATTGGCGCCACGATGGCCCTGATTGGTGGTCTAGGTGTAGTCTTCGGTATTGCAGGAGCAGGACCAATTCCAGCGTTTATTGCATTAGGGGCTGGAGCAATGATAGTTGCAGGTGTTGCTTTACTAGCAGTAGGAGCAGGTATCGCTGTTATGGCTAAAGTTTTATCTGGTGGTAATATTGATAAACTAACCGATGAAGATACTGGTTTAGTACCTGTCTTTAAAGCAATTGGTGATGCATTTGTTATGTGGCCATGGACAGCAGCAGGTATCTTATTAGGTTCAGGTGCAATGGTTGCAGCAGGTGTTGCTTTAATGACAGTTGGTCTTGGTCTTAAAAGATTTGCTAAACTACAAAATGATGGACTTGATTTACCAGTATTAGGTAAAAATATCTCGTTAATGTTAGGTACATTAGCAGTACCATTCCATAAAATTGGTGCTGGTGAAGAGATGGAAGTTCTAGGCGCAGACGGTACAATTACTAAAGTTAAATTTGGAGGCGGCGGTGGCGGCTTATTTGGCTTAGGTAAAAAGAATACAGTTGCAATAGGTGTTGCGTCAACCATGAATATGGGTAGGGCACTTACAGGTATTGCTAAAGGTGTTCAGGCTATGGCCAACCTTAGATTCCCAATTGGTTTTGATAAAGAAGGTAACCCAACAAAATTTGAGACTATTGGTGGTGATGCATTTAAGAACGTAGTTAAAAATACAATGATGATGGTTGGTTCGCTTGCAGTTCCTTTCGCTAAGATTGGAATGGGTGGTGAACAAGAAGTTATTGGCCCGGATGGTAATCCAATGACAGTTGATTTTGGTAGACCAAGTTCAGGCGGTCTATTAGGCTTCTTATCAGGTGGCGGTGCTGTTCAAATGGGTATTGAATCTGTAATGAATATGGGACAAGCCCTAAGTAATATTGCAGGTGGTGTACAAGATATGGCGATGCTTAAATTCCCAACGGGTTTTGATAAAGAAGGTAAAGCTACAGGCTATAGACAATTTAGTGTAGAAGATGCTCAAGCAGTTGCTAATAATACTCAAATGTTAGTCGGTTCACTTTCCGGTACTTTTGCTCAAATTGGTAAAAATCCAGATGCAAATGATGGTTCATGGTGGGGTGGTAAATCCACTATTGAAAAAGGTATTGCAATTGTAACAGGTATTGGTGAGCCTCTATTAAACCTAGCGAAAGGTGTAGAAGCTATGGCCAAGTTAAGGTTCCCTATTTACGATAAAGACGGTAAAATTACTGGTTATCAGACTATTGGAAATGCAGAAGGCCTGAAAGCAAAGATACAAACCAATACTCAAATGTTAATCGAGGCTCTAACAGATACTCTTATGGTAATTGGTAGTGGCAAGGCTAAAACATCATCGTGGTGGCAAGGCGAAACCACTTTTGAAAAGGGTATTGAAATTGTTAGTATGATTGGCGAGCCATATAAGAAATTAGGTGAATCTGTAAAAACCATTATTGAAATAGTAGGTAATATGGACTCTAAAGCGTTTGCTGGTAAAATGGCAGATATTATTGGAGTATTTACTAATGTAGACCAGGGGACAGATGCGCAAACTATTAAAGAACAAAGATGGATGATTTCTGCTGTTGGAAATACTTTTGAGAAAATGGGTAATTCCGTTCCAGGTATTATATCAGCAATTAATACATTCGATCCAGAAAAAGGTAAATTGTTCTTTGGAGCATTTGTAGGTCCAGTTGATGAAAAATCTAGAGCAGAGGGCTATGCTAAACAGGCTACGTTATGGGCTACAATTGGTGCTAATACTGTTAGAATGGGAGATTCAATGCCAGAGATTAGTGGTGCAATTAATGCGATGGATCTTGATAAACTTGTTGAGACTAGAAAAATGTTTGAAGCACTTGGCGTACTTTCAGAAGGCGGAGAACCAACTGATATACTTGCTGCGATGGGAGAATCTCTTGAACAGGCTCTACAAAATCTAGCAGATATGTTAAGTGAATTTAAAACTACAGTAGGTGATGGTATGACGGCAACTGCAGATTCTGGTAATGCAATATCTAACGCAATGGGTAGTCTTAAATCAGCATTTACCGGCGGCGGTTCAAGTTCTTCTGGTGGAGATAACTCTGGAGTAATATCTGCAATTAAGCAACTTAATAAGGCACTTACTTCAAGCGGTGTTAAAATTAAGAATATCGACGCATTAGGTTAGAAACTTTTACTAAGTATCAGATATAAGTCATAAATTATATTTTATGATTACCAACACCACATCACATTACGACAGTTCTACACTGACATCAGCTGAGTATAATTACAAAACTAAAACATTAATTGTAAATTTTAATCATGCAAGCTACTTATATAACGGCGTTAGTCGTTCTGATTTCGAATCTTTTAATAATGCTGAAAGTCAAGGTAAAGCACTAAACGAATTTATTAAAGGTAAATACGATTATGATAAATTAGTTGATGAGAATAGTACAACAGAAGCTAAATGGAATAAAGTACCTGTAAGTTATTTGGAGCAATTGCCACCAGATGATTATCAATTAGATAATTAATATGAAAAGATTAAAACAAATTTGGACCTATATGAAATGGCTAGAAGAGCAGAGAATGAAGGCTGCTATCTATTCATGTAGTGCAGGCCCATTAATGTAATTGTTCTTTAGTCGCAAAATAAAAACAATAAAAATATGGAACAATTATTAATTTATGGTTTAGGTGTTTTAACAGTGTTGGCTTTGGCTGGCGTTGTTTCAATGTTTAAGTCACAGAGACAGATTGCAGCATTGCAATCCCAAGTAGAATACTTGGAAAAAAGAGTAGACGAAGAAGTTGATGGTCTACATAAATCACAAAGGTCTGATTTTGACGAGGTATATAGATATATTGACTCAAGAACAGATAAAATGGAATCTAGAATTGACGCTAGGTTTAATGACAATACGGCGTTTGTCGACGGCCTCTTTCACACCGTTGATAAACTTAAGAAAAAAGTGAAAGAAACAATACGTTTGTAATTAATCTAATAGACTAAAGAACATAGGAGAAGTGGCAGAGTGGTCGAATGCACCAGTCTTGAAAACTGGCGATCTTCACGGATCCGGGGGTTCGAATCCCTCCTTCTCCGCAAAATTAAAATTATGATAACATTTAACGATTTAAAATTTGCGAAACACCCACTTGGAAGAGGATGGGCAGGATGGTATACATTTGAAAATGGATATAGAATCTCTGTAGTATGTGGTGAGATGGCATACTGTACTCCTAAATTATACCTAAAATTAATTGAAGAATATGAATCGTTTGAAATTGCAATTTTAGATAACAATAATGAATGGGCTACTAAAGAAATTCTACCAGGTGCAGAAGACGATATAGTAGGATGGTTAAGCCCTGATAATATTTCTGAAATTATGAATGCTATTAATACACATAAAGTAAATATATAAAATATGACAAGGGCAAGCATTGTACAAAGACTATTAGACGAAAAGCAAATTACTGCAGAAGAAGCAGTAGTACTTCTAACTAATGAAAACCATAACGGTATTACACATATCCCATATAATCCAAATCCATATTGGACTTCTAATCCTGATTGGACATACGATCCAAATAGACCTGGACAACCTTGGTATACAACTAGTACCAATGGGACTAACTCGGAACCTTTTGAATATCCAGACACAAAATGGCCTGGAGACAAGAACTCTTAATACTATTTAATTACTTCATGAATAAGTCGAGCAAGCGCTGGGACGCCCGAGATGACGATGAAAACCGTCGCCGCAAACTTAACTTCAAAAAGAAAAAGCAACGCAACAAGGAGCGTGGCTTAAACTACAAAAATGTCAGATCTATGCAAGATCTAGATGAATTCGATGACGAGTACTAATACTAACCACAACAACGACCACATTTATTGGGAGCAATCCTGGAATATATACAATTCGGGAGGTTCTCAAAAATGGAATGGCGAATATGAAGACTAAACACTGGATAGGTGTAATAGTTCTATTAGTTATAGCTCTAATCATTTATCTAGCTTCGCGTCCAGAGCGCAAATTTGAAAACTACGAGTTCAATAACCGTAACGCAGTATTTAATCTACACAAGAAGGCTTACCTCGACACGATTGTTCAGGTTGGTCTAGACAGACTGTCGATTAGTAATGTGGTAGTGGTTATTAGAAATCAAGACCAAGCTCAATCGCTTGGAGGTGACTATGAAACTGATGCCTATATTAAAACGAACGGCGATCAGTATGCTATTTTCGTAAAAAAGGGGATTAGCAGATCTACAGCAATCAACACGATTGCACATGAGTTAATTCATCTACAACAATATGAGATGAATTGGTTAAAAACCCTAGGTGGCAAAGCAGTAGTTTGGAAAGGTGATACAATCTATGATATTACTGAGATAAACTATCCAGACCGTAAATGGGAAATCGATGCATTCAAGCATGGACCTAATTTAGCTGATAATATTAAAGAGGCACTTTGGCCAAAAGATTGAAACAAGTCCCGCTAATTCTCTATAATAACTAAATCAGTTTATTATGCCAGAGTTAGCGGAACTCAAATTTACAGCAGACTACGTCAACCAAGTATCAGAAGGCCAAACCTACGTGAGAGTGGAGAAGAATCCAGTCCATAAATGTGAGGACCTTAATATTCCATTTGAAACATTTAAAATTAAAGCAGTTTCTAAGGGTAAAGAAATGGTACTTTACTTTTTAGATAAACATTCAGACCAATATATCCCTGTAAGAATCACGATGGGTATGTCCGGGCATTTTAAACTGACTAACGCCGGGCAGGAGCCAAAACATTCGCACCTAAAATTTTATAGATCTGACGGAACTACAATGTCCTTTGTAGATGTCAGACGTTTTGGCAAGTGGAAGCAGGGTGTATCTTGGTCTGATAATAGAGGTCCAGATCCAACAACAGAGTATAAAGCATTTTGGGATAACGTCATGACTAACCTGACTAAACTAAAGAAGCCACTTTATGAAATGTTAATGGACCAAAAATATTTTAATGGTATTGGTAATTACCTAAGAGCAGAAATTATTTATAGAGCTGATGATGTAGATCCATTCTTACCAGCAGGCATGCAATTCGCAAGATACCCTAAACTACTAGATCTATGCCGTGATATTCCACTTCTAGCGTATGCTAAAGGTGGCGGAAGCATTAAGGATTGGGATAATCCATTTGGAGATGAAGCTATCCAGGAGCGGTTTATGTTGTGTTATGGTAATGCAGAAATGTCAAAGAGAAAAGATAGAAACGGTAGAACATTTTGGTATGATTCAAAATGGGATGATGTACCAACAAGTAGAGACGATTTAGGAGAGTATTTATATGAGCGCGGCGGATTGGCTAGATAAAAACGAATGGCCAGATCTGGCTATTGACAGTGATGCATTTTCACATTATACTCAAATGAGTAAAATCATGGAGCAGTATGCAAAAGAATATCATGCAAAGAGATTAGAAGAGGCAAGAAAACAAGAATTAACTAAATATACTAAATTTTTATGATGGGACTCCACGAACATTATGATGATAGGCCACAAAATATGGAAGAGGCTTACAAAACACTGCACTTAGAAGATGTATTAGATGCTGTACGCTTTATTAAATGGGGAATAACTCCGGGCAGCGGTAAAGTCGAGGCTATGGAGTATGTGGAGCACTGGAAAACTTGGGCGAAAGAAAATGATACAATCGCTTACAATAAAATTATAGAAGTACAAAGAGGACCGGAAAATACACCCTAATGCAAAGAGTAGTAATAGTTAGCGGATATTTTAACCCAATTCATAAGGGCCACATTGAGTATTTTGAGAATGCTAGAAAATGTGGTGACCAACTTTGGGTTATTGTTAACTCAGATCTACAAAGAGAACTAAAGGGCTCTAAAGCATTTCAAGATGAAGAAGAACGTTTAAAAATTGTGAGTTCATTGAGGGTAGTAGATAGAGCCTATTTGTCGATCGACAAAAACAGAACAGTTTGTGAGACTATCGAAACCATAGTCAAAGACAATACTACCATACATCGTAAATTTATGTTTGCGAACGGCGGAGACCAGAATAACAACTCAATTCCAGAGGCTCAAATCTGTAAAGAACTCGGAGTAGAATTGATAGATGGTCTAGGAGATAAAATACAATCGAGCTCTTGGCTCTTAAATAAAGCAGAATGACTTGGAAACTATTTGCAATCGGATTTGTAATCACATGGATTTGGATTGCCTATGAATTATTGACAGCACCAGAATACGACGAGAACGAGAACCCAATAGAAAAGAAATAAAATGGCAATTTGTAAGAAGAAAGAAAGAATGCAGAACCTAATTGTCGTCGGCCATCCCGATGAGAAATCATTCTGCTACAATGGTATATTTAAGACGATTAAGAAAACTCTGTTAGAAGAAGATGGCTATCTAAATGAAATTGAGGTTATCGATCTGTATAGAGATAGTTTTGCTAGGCCTAGAACAGATTTAATTGACAAGTATAAAGAACTAGTTAAATGGGCAGATCGTATTTACTTTGTCTCACCAGTCTGGTGGTTTAGATTAACGCCAAGAATGGAGATATTCTTTGATGAAGTACTCACTCCAGGCTATGCATATCAATTTGTACCAGTGATAGGTCCCTATGCATATCCCAGACCGTTTCTAAGCGACAAAAAGGTGAGAACCTATATAACACATGGCGCACCTTCCCTGCCTGTT
>Ga0213868_10003865_pt1 | contig 13852 bp, 10 predicted proteins | sample PICome_9_FD_160087 | JGI IMG/M metagenome (GOLD analysis project Ga0213868, IMG submission 160087) | Coastal seawater microbial communities near Pivers Island, North Carolina, United States - PICO127 | ecosystem: Environmental > Aquatic > Marine > Coastal | place: USA: North Carolina...
TGGATGCGGCGCTGAGCGAGCTTTCCTATGACCCTGACGTTATTCGACGTGATCGCAACCAATCGGAATTTACCAAAACCATCTGGGATTATCTGGACACGGCCGTATCGGATGAGCGGGTGACCAATGGCTCCGCGGCCCTGCGCAAACATGCCGCGACCTTGCAAAAGATTGAGGATCGCTACGGCGTTGACAAAGAGGTGGTTGCGGCGATTTGGGGCCTTGAAAGCGCTTATGGTACGTTTCGCGGATCGGTTCGGACCATCCAATCGCTGGCCACGCTGGCCTATGACGGGCGGCGTGCGGCATTCTTTGAAGGAGAGCTGCTGGCGGCCCTGAAGATCTTGCAATCGGGCGATACGGTTGCGGCCAATATGCAAGGCAGTTGGGCGGGTGCCATGGGGCATACGCAATTTATGCCCTCGTCTTTCCTCGCCTATGCGGTGGATTTTGATGGCGATGGTAAGCGCAACATTTGGGGCGATGATCCGACCGATGCGCTGGCATCTACCGCCTCCTATCTTGCGGGATATGGTTGGACCAAGGGTGCGCCTTGGGGGGTGGAAATTACCCTGCCAGCGGGGTTCGACTATGACCAAACCAGCGAGCGGGTGAAGAAGCCGGTGGCCGCGTGGCAAGCGCTGGGCGTGCGCGGTGGGGATGGCACCGATATGCCGGACTATGGGCCAGCATCCGTGCTATTGCCCGGCGGCGCGCGAGGCGCGGCCTTCCTGATCTATTCTAATTTCCAAGTGATAGAGCGGTATAACACCGCCGATGCCTATGTGATTGCGGTGGGCCATTTGGCCGATCTGCTAAAGGGCAGCGCGCGGATAAAATCGGATTGGCCGCGCGATTTGCGCGCGCTGAGCTTGGATGAACGGTTGGATTTGCAAACACGACTGACTGCGGCAGGATTTGACACGCTGGGCATTGATGGCAAAATGGGGCCGAACACGATTGCCGCCGTGAAGGGCTTTCAAAAGGCGCGCGGCATTGTGCCAGATGGCTATCCCAGCTTGGACGTGCTCAACAAGCTGGACTAAGGCTGTGCGAAGGGGGATGGGGATGAACACACGTATTTGGGCGATGCTGGGCGTGGGGCTGGCGCTGTTGGTTGGTGCTTGTGTGGCGCAACAGCAAAGCGCGTCTGCGGAGCCAAGCCTGTCGGGAAATTGGCGTGTTACCTCGCTTGTCGGTGCGGCGTTGCCTGCGGGGGCGGAAGTGACGATTGGCTTTGTCGCACCTAGTGTATCGGGAAAATCAGGCTGTAACAGCTATTCAGCCAACTATACGCAAAGTGCGAAAAACCTGACCTTTGGCCCGATTGCCATGACCAGAATGGCCTGCCCGCCGGCGTTGATGGACCTTGAGGCCGGATTTTCCACGGCGCTTTCGGCGGTCACACGCTATGACATGGCGGGCGAAACCTTGCAGTTGTTTGTCGGGGACAGCCTGATGATTCAGGCGCAGCGCCAATAAGGGCCGCGCCTGAATGGGGTCATTCCGCCGAGGAGCGCGCCCAGAGGTTGATGTCTTCTTCCGAGGAAATGCGATCAATTTCGGCCAGTTCTGCGGCGGTAAACTCAAGGTTCCCCACGGCCCCTGCGCAATCGATAACCTGCTCCGGCTTTGACGCGCCGATCAAGGCGGTGGTGATGCCGCCACCGCGCAACACCCAAGCAATCGCCATTTGCGCCAGCGTTTGGCCCCGTGCCTGCGCCATCTTGTCCAAAGCTGCGACGGATGCCAAAGCGCTGGGCGTGATCGTTTCGGGTTTTAGTGATTTACCCTGCGCGGCCCGGCTGCTTTCAGGAATTCCGCCCAGATATTTCTTGGTCAAAATCCCCTGTGCCAGTGGGGTAAAGGCGATAGACCCTACCCCAAGTTCGGCCAACGTGTCCTTTAGCCCATCTTTTTCGACCCAGCGGTTCAGCAAGTTATAGCTGGGCTGATGGATCACACAGGGTGTGCCCAAATCGCGCAAAATCGCCACCGCCTCACGCGTGCGAGCCGAATTATAGCTGGAAATCCCGACATAAAGCGCGCGACCTGACCGCACGATATGGTCAAGCGCGCCCATGGTTTCTTCCAGTGGCGTATCTGGGTCAAAGCGGTGCGAATAGAATATATCGACATAGTCCAAGCCCATCCGCTTCAATGACGCATCGCAAGACGCGATCAAATACTTGCGGCTGCCCCACTCGCCATAAGGGCCTTGCCACATGTTATAGCCTGCCTTGGAGGAAATGATCAGTTCATCCCGGTAGCCCCGGAAATCATTCGCCAGAATATCACCAAACGCCTCTTCGGCAGAACCGGGGGGCGGGCCATAGTTGTTGGCAAGGTCAAAATGCGTGATCCCATGGTCAAACGCCGTCTGGCAAATCGCGCGCTTGGTAGCATGCGGCGTATCATAGCCGAAATTATGCCAAAGCCCCAGCGACACGGCTGGCAGCTGCAACCCTGACTTACCACAACGACGATAGGTCATCTTCGAATAGCGGTCTTCGGCGGGCATATATGGCATGGCTGACTCCTATATCTTGTATGGAAGTTTTGGGCCGATCGGGCAAAGAGTGCAACCCCGCCCTTTCATCTTGGCCCAAATACCTCTCCGCCGCTGCCCCGCGTACCTTGATTGGTTAAACAAACCTGTTCCACAGATTTTCAAGGCGCTCCTGCCGCCCGGACCGGGCCTGCGGGTTTACATCGCGGGCCAGCACATCTTGGCTGATGCTGGCCAAATCCGACTGCAACATCGCCTTTGCGGCGTCCGTTTCCCAACCAGCATAGCGCGTCTTGCGCAAGGCTTCCAAACTGCCATCGGCAAGGCAAGCCGTCGCCGCTTTCAGCGCCCGCGCGCAAGTGTCCATCCCGCCGACATGAGCCAAGATCAGATCCTCGGGATCAAGACTTTGCCGCCGGATTTTGGCATCAAAATTGGTGCCGCCAGTGGAATAGCCGCCCGCCCGCAAAATCTCGTAAAACGCCAGCGCCTTTTCGACGTGGTTGTTGGGGAACTGGTCAGTGTCCCAACCCGATTGGTAATCATTGCGGTTCATGTCGATAGAGCCGAAAATCCCAAGGCTCGCCGCCGTTGCAATCTCATGCTCAAAGCTGTGGCCCGCCAAAATCGCGTGGCCTTGCTCGATGTTCACTTTCACTTCTTTTTCAAGGCCATAACGGCATAGGAACCCGTAAACCGTGGCCACGTCATAGTCATATTGATGCTTCGACGGTTCTTGCGGTTTTGGTTCGATCAGGATCGCGCCCTTGAAGCCGATCTTGTGCTTATACTCGACCACCATCTGTAAAAACCGGCCCATATTATCAGCCTCGACCCGCAGGTTGGTGTTGAGCAGCGTCTCGTACCCTTCGCGCCCGCCCCACAGCACATAGTTTTCGCCGCCCAAACGCTGCGTGGCATCCATGCAGCCCTTTACCGTGGCGGCAGCATAGGCGAACACTTCCGGGTCGGGGTTGGTGGCCGCCCCCGACATCCAGCGTTTGTGGCTGAACATATTGGCGGTGCCCCAGAGCAGTTTGGTTTTCGACGTCTCCATCTTGCCTGCGAAATAATCGGTGATTTCTTCCAAATTCCGCTGGCTTTCGGCGAAATTGGCACCTTCGGGGCGCGCGTCGGCATCGTGGAAGCAAAAGAATGGCATGTTCAGGATGTCGAACATTTCAAAGGCGACGTCGGCTTTTTGGCGGGCCAGATCCATCGTGTCGCCAAACCAGGGGCGGTCCAGCGTTTGGCCGCCGAACGGGTCACCGCCCGGCCAAGCAAAACTATGCCAATAGGCGGCGGCAAAGCGCAGATGATCTTCCATCCGCTTGCCCAGCAAAACCTCATCGGGGTTGTAATGACGAAAGGCGAATTCGTTGGTGCTGTCAGGGCCTTCGTAGGCGATCGCGGGGATGGATTTGAAAAAATTGGTCATGTGAGCGCCTTTATTGCAGATTGGGCGGCGCGGTAGCGGGCGTGGCCCGAGTCAAACGCCGATGTAAGGGATGTGTCGGGATCGATTTGGCGGGCGATGGGGGGAAGCGTCGCAATTTCGACCCCCGCCCCTGTCGCGGCCATGATGGCAAGGCGAGCCGCCCCAAACGCACCGCCAAAGTCACCGGCTTGCGGGACCAGCACCGGCACATTCAGTGCCGTGGCAATCGCCCCAAGCCAATAGTCGGACCGTGACCCGCCGCCTACCGCTATCAATTTCTCAAGTCGTGTTCCCGTAGCAGCCAAAGCATCGCGGCAATCGCGAAAGGCAAAGGTAACCCCTTCCAGCACAGCGCGCGTGCCTGCTGCACGGTCGGTCGCGTGTTCGAGGCCCAAGAACGCGCCACGAATGGCGGCATCGTTCAAAGGCGTACGCTCGCCGCCCAGATAGGGCAAGAACAGCGGCTTGCCGGGGGCCTGCAATGGCCCCATCCCTTGCGTCAGCTTGGCAGCCGTTTCACCAACCAGCCCTGCGTACCAATTCAGCGCATCGGTCGCCGATAAGATCACGCCCATTTGGTGCCATGTCTTGGGCAGCGCGTGGCAAAAAGTATGCACCGCCGTTTCAGGGCTGGGTTGATAGCCTACATTGGCGGCAAACAGCACGCCCGATGTGCCCAAGGACACAAACGCCTCACCCGCACGCACCACGCCCACACCGACGCCCGAGGCTGCGTTATCGCCGCCCCCGCCTGCGATCACCACGCCCGCAGGCAAGCCCCAGCGCGTGGCAAGGGCGGTGCGCAAGGTGCCTGACACATCCGATCCTTCGACCAGTCGCGGCATGTTTTCGCGGGAAAGCCCGGTGCTGGCCAGCAAATCATCGGACCAATCGCGCGCGCCTGTGTCAAACCAGCTTGTCCCGGCGGCATCCGACATTTCGGCGGCATGCTCGCCTGACAGCCATAAGCGCAGGTAATCCTTGGGCAGCAGTACGGTCGCCACCCGTTCCCAGTTGCGGGGTTCATGCTTGCGCACCCACAGCAGTTTGGGCGCGGTGAAACCGGGAAAAACGATATTGCCGGTGATGCGCCGAAACATCGGGTCACCGTCCAGCTCTGCCGCCTCGTCTGCGCTGCGAGTGTCGTTCCACAGGATGCAGGGCCGGATCACCTCATCCACCGCGTCCAGCAGGGTCGCGCCGTGCATATGGCCCGACAGGCCGATGCCGCGCACCCCCGCCAGCCCGTGGGCTGACAGCTTATCCATTACATGCTCAGCAGCGGCTATCCAGTCAGCAGGGCTTTGTTCGGACCAGCCATCATGGGGGCGCTGCACGGTCAGGGGCGCTGTCGCCTCGGCCAGGACAGTTTGGTCTGCGTCGATCAAAATTCCCTTTAGGCCAGACGTCCCCAGATCAAGGCCGATGAACATCAGGCGGCCTTTTCCGGTTTCTTGCCCAAGATGATCATGCTGAGGATGTCTTCGTCCGTCACCTCATCCACATTCACGCTGCCGACCAATTGGCCGTTTTTCATGACCGACGCGCGGTCACACAGTTTCATCACGTTGTGAATGTCATGCTCGATCAGGAAAATCCCAAGGCCTTGTTTCTTCAGCTCCTGGATCAACTCGGAGACCATTTCGGTTTCCTGTGGGCCAAGAGCGGCTGTGGGTTCGTCCATGATCAAAATGCGCGCGTTGAAATAGACCGCGCGGGCAATGGCGACCGATTGGCGTTGCCCGCCCGACAAAGCCGACACCGGCACGTTGAACTTTTTGAAGTTCGGGTTAAGCCGGTGCATGATTTTGCGGGTTTCGGCCTCCATCTTGCTGTCATTCACAAACCCCAAGGGGCTGACAAGCTCGCGGCCCAAAAACAGGTTGGAGGCGGCATCAAGGTTGTCGGCCAGTGCAAGCGTTTGGTAAATCGTTTCGATGTTTTGCGCGCGGGCATCACGGGGGTTGTTGATTTCCACCGGTTTGCCATCGATCAAAATTTGCCCAGAATCCGCCTGATAGGCACCCGACAGGCATTTGATCAGCGTCGATTTGCCCGCGCCGTTATGGCCGAGCAGGCCCACAACTTCGCCGGGATGCAGATCAATGGTTACGTGATCGACGGCCTTGATACCGCCAAATGAAATCGAGATATCGCGCATCTCGACCAGAGGAGTTCCCTTAGTGGTCATGGCGTTCCCTTTCACTTCACTTTTTTGCGGTAGAGGTTGTCGAGATAGACGGCGAGGACCAGAACCGAGCCGACAACGATTTGCTGGATGGCGGTATCAAACCCGATCAACACCATGCCGGTTTGCAAGCTTTGCATCACCAGCGCCCCAAGAATGGCGCCGTAAATGGTGCCCAGACCCCCGGCCAGTGACGTGCCGCCAATAACGGCCGCGGCGATTACGTAAAGCTCGTCAAATACACCCAATGCGTTGGTGGCCGAGTTGAGGCGGGCCGAGGCTACTACGCCGGCAAGCCCTGCCAGCATACCCATAAGGGCGAAGATCTTCAGCGTCATCCATTTGGTGTTGATGCCCGCCAGTGCTGCGGCCTCGGGGTTGCCACCGATCGCAAAGACATAGCGGCCAAAGCGGGTACGGGTCATCAAGATGGTCATTACGATGCCGACAGTAATCAAAATCAGGACGGGGATGGCAAAGCCGTGGCTGATGACCAGCCCTTCGGGCGGGACAGTGATGCCATTTGCCTTGGCATAGGCATTCACGATGCCGATGGGCCAAGGATAGGCATTGACCAGCATGACTGCGCCAAGGATCGCGCCACAGCCGACAACAGCCAGAAAGGTTTCGGCCCACATCGGGCGGAGTTTGAAGTCATGCTCAATCCGCTGTTTGCGGCCGGAGTGAAGCATCCAGATCACGCCAGCGCAGGCCAATGCGCCAACGATCCAGCTGCCTGTTTCGCCGATCGCGCCGTAGGGGCCACCGCCCAAAAGGGCAAAGTTGGGGTCAACGGGGGAAATCGTGCGCCCGCCTGCGGCCAAGAACGCGCAGCCGCGCCAGACCAAAAGGCCACCCAGCGTGACGATAAAGGCGGGGATGCCGCGATAGGCGATCAACCAACCTTGGAATGTGCCGATTATCGCGCCCGCCGTCATGCCGACGACAACGGCGATAATCCAGATGAACGGGCTGCCAAGGCCAATGTAGTGCGGCAAGATATTGACTTGCAGCAAGCCCATGATCATGGCCGTCAAGCCCAGCACCGCGCCGACCGACAGGTCAATGTTGCGCGTGACGATCACCAACACCATGCCCGTGGCCATGATCCCGATAGACGAGGTTTGGACCGACAGGTTCCACAGGTTTCGGGGTGTCAGGAAAAACCCGCCATTGCCAAAGAGGGCACCGTAAAAGTGAAACCCAAACCAGATCAGCATCAGCGCGCCAATCATCCCCAGCAAACGGGTGTCAATTTCGGTGGCACGCAAAAACCGTGTTATGAAAGAAACGTTCTGGTCATTTTGGGGGGTGGATGTATCGGTCATATCCGGGTCCAACGCTATAAAAGGGGGTGATGGAGTGCAGGCAAACATCTTGGGGCGTGCCCAAGGTGCCATACGCAGTCCACAAACCTATTCAGGGAAAAGAGGTCCGGCACCAACCCCAAGGGTCGGTGCCGGAGATGGTTCAAGCGATCACTCGCAAGCAGCAACGCCTGCCATTGCGCCTTCGCAAGCCATCTCTTTGGTGATGTGGCCAGCGTCAATCGCAAGGTTCAGCGTGTCTTTGGTGATCGGTGTTGGCTTCAGCAGGATTGCGTTCATTTCAACGCCCTTTTCGCCACCGTTAAACTTGGACGCGCCTTCGATTGCGTCCAAAGCAGCGCCGCCAGCCAAAGCAGCCGCGATTTCGCCAGCCGCTTTACCCAGTTGACGCGAGTCTTTCCAAACCGAAACGGTCTGGCTGCCACGCGCCACGCGGTTGATCGCTGCCAAGTCACCGTCTTGACCGCCAACAGGGATCACAAGACCCTGTGCTGCCAAAGCTGCGATAACGCCGCCAGCCATACCATCGTTTTCGGCCAGAACAGCATCAACCGCGTTGTTGTTTGCGGTCAGGATTTGTTCCATGTTTTTCTGGGCGTTTTCAGGCTTCCACCCGTCCGAGAAAGCTTCGCCAACGATTTTGATCTTGCCAGCTGCAACATCATCGCCAATCACTTCCATCATGCCTTCCAGCAAGAAAGCAGCGTTCGGATCACCGGGGTCGCCCTTGATGATGGCGTAGTTGCCTTCTGGCAGAACGCCGCGCACCGTTTCTGCGATGATCGAGCCGACACCCTTGTTGTCAAAAGTCAGATAGAAGGTGCGGTCGTCTTCGATCAGACGGTCGTAGCCAACCATCGGGATACCTTCGGAAGCAGCTTTATCAATCGCCGGCCCAATAGCATCTTTGTCCCATGCGTTGATGATCAGAGCGTTAGCGCCCTGTGCGATCAGCGCTTCGATGTCGGTCAACTGCTTGGCCGAGGACGATTGCGCGTCAGCCGAGATATAGGTGTCGCCTGCAGCTTCGATTGCCGCTTTCATCGCAGCTTCGTCGATCTTCCAGCGCTCTTCTTGGAAGCTTGCCCAAGACACGCCGATGATTTTGCCTTCGGCCAATGCAGCCGTTGAAAAGCCTGTTGTTGCCAGTACGGCCAGCAGAATTGCGTTACGCATGTGTTTCCTCCCTGTGGAATCGACCTTTTGCAGGCCGGCCCGACGGATTCGTCGGTACATGGTATTCCTAGGCGATAATAAATTCAGTTGTCAAAATAAAAATAGATGTCACTATGCCTAAAACCTGATTTTGTCAGTGTAAATGCCGCCGTGCAGCGAGAACTCCGGTTCTTTTTGCGAAAACCCGTGTTTTTTAATTCGGAAAGTAAACTAATTATGCCGCAACTGCGAAATGACTTCGCGCCAAACGCCGTACCGGGTTGCGGCCCGCTCATCCCTCCGCTGTCCGAATCGTCACGGCCTTTGCGCCAGCAGATCTTTGAGAGGGTGCGCGCGGCAGGGTCGATTGCGCGGGTGCAGGTGGCCAAAGAGTTGGGCGTAAGCCCGGCATCGGTGACGACAGGAGTGTCGGAGCTAATCGACTCGGGTCTACTAGAGGAAGTCATAGCTCCGCGCGAAGGTGATGCTGGCCGTGGCCGTCCTGCTGTGGCGTTGGGTGTGCGGGCGCAGGCGCATCGGGTGGCGGGGATAAAGATGTCCGACCGCGAACATACTGCTGTTATTGTCGATTTCGCGGGTAATCTGATCGCCACCGAGGTGATCCCGCGCAGCCCCGGCGCGATGGAGCTGCCGCAATTGTTGGTAGTGCTGGCGCAACTGTTGGACAATGTTTGCGCCAAGGCGGGTATAATCCGGTCGGATGTGTCCGCCCTTGGGCTGGGCCTGCCAGGATTTATTGACAGCAATACGGGGCGGGTGTTGTGGTCAACTGTGCTGACCGGGCGCGGGTTGCTTCTGGCTGATGTCGCCAGCGAGTATCTGGACATGTCCGTGCATGTCGATAATGACGCGAATTTGGTGACGCTGGCCGAGTTGTGGTTTGGCGCGGGGCGGGGTCTGTCGGATTTCGCGGTGGTCACGATTGAGCATGGCGTGGGCATGGGTGTGGTGATCAACCACCGCATTTATCGCGGCGCGCATGGTTTGGGGATGGAGTTGGGGCATACTAAAGTGCAACTGGACGGGGCTTTGTGCCGCTGTGGCCAGCGCGGGTGCCTAGAGGCCTATGTCGCCGATTATGCGCTGGCGCGTGAGGCGACCACGGCCCTGAATTGGGTTGGCAAGGATGGTCAGTCGATCAATGTGTTGCTGGAAAGTCTGTATGACCATGCCAAGGCGGGCAACACTGCCGCGCGGTCGATTTTTCGGCGGGCGGGGCGGTATTTGGCGGTAGGCTTGTCAAATGTGGTGAACCTGTTTGACCCGTCGCTGATTATCCTGAGTGGTGAGCGGATGCGCTACGATTATCTTTACGCGGCTGATACATTGGCCGAAATGGACAACCTTGCCATTGCCACCGGGCGTCCGCGCCCACCCATCGAGATTCATGCTTGGGGCGATATGCTCTGGGCGCAAGGGGCGGCGGCGCTGGCGCTTTCGGCGGTGACCGAGGCGTTGCTGTCGGGCAATCGCGATGGAGCGGCACGAGAGGTTGCGGCGCAATGAAAACTTTGTCTGCGGGAATTTGGGCGCTTGCGGCGTCTGCGGCGCTTGCCGACCCCAGTTTTGTGAACCGTGCGGCCACCTTGCCCACGCCTGTGATCTATGGTGGCGAGTGGGAGCATTTTGTCGGCGGTGGTGTGGCGATTTTGGATTGCAACGGCGATGCGCGGCCCGATCTGTTTGTGGCAGGGGGCACGAACGTCGCCAGTTTGCTGGTGAATGTAACGGCTCCGCAAGGGGATATCGTCTTTGTCCAAGGGACGTTGCCGGAATTGACTGGCGTGACGGGCGCCTATCCGTTGGATTTTGACGGTGATGGGCTGTTGGATTTGGCGGTTCTGCGGGTTGGCCCCGATGTGTTTTTGAAAGGTGGTCCGGATTGCGCGTTTAGCGATGCCACCGCCGCATGGGGCCTGACCACAGGCGATCGATGGTCCACTGCCTTTACCGCAACATGGGAGCCGGGGCAAAGCTGGCCTACCCTTGCGATTGGTCATTATGTAAACCGCGCCCGTGCGGATGGCCCGTTTGAGGCCTGTGATGACAATAGCCTGTACCGCCCGAAACCCGGTGGCGGGTACGGCGCGCAAACCGTGATCAGCCCCGGATATTGCGCGCTGTCGATGCTTTTTTCGGACTGGAAACGCAACGGCACCCCTGATCTGCGCATTTCCAATGATCGGCATTATTATGTGCGAGGCGGGTATGAGGAGATGTGGCACCTGAACCCGCTTGGCCCGTATTCACAGGCCGAGTGGCCTCGGTTTTCGCTGTGGGGGATGGGGATTGCCAGCCGTGACATCACAGGCGATGGGCTGCCCGAGGTGATGATGACCTCTATGGGGGACCAATTGCTGCAAATCAACAAAGGGGCGGGACGGCTGGAAAACGCGCCCTTTGCGATGGGGACTTATGCGCATCAACCCTATATGGGCGATGACGGCCGCCCTAGCACGGGTTGGCACGCCGAGTTTGGCGATATAGACAATGATGGGCGCGAGGACTTGTTTATCGCCAAGGGCAATGTGGATCAGATGCCGTCGAATGCGTTTCATGACCCCAATAACCTGCTGATCCAAGGCGCGGATGGCGTGTTTTTGGAAAAGGGTGAGGTGGCGGGCATTGGCACGTCAGACCGTTCGCGCGGCGCGGGGTTGGCCGATTTAAACGCGGATGGCTTGCTGGATATTGTGGTGGTGAATCGCCGCGCGCCGATCGAGGTTTGGCAGAATACCACTGCAAATACAAGGAATTGGTTGTCTGTGGCTTTGCGCGGAGTTGGCGGCAACGCCTACGCGGTGGGCGCTTGGGTTGAGGTGCGGGCAAATGGTGCCGTGCAAGCACGCGAGGTGACAGTGGGCGGTGGCCATGTGTCAGGGCAAGCCTTGCCGCTGCATTTTGGGCTGGGAGATGTCCAAGGCGCCGAGGTTCGGGTTATCTGGCCCGATGGGCGGGTGGGTGACTGGCAAACAGTGGCAGCGGGTGGCGTGACGCTGGTTTCGCAAAATGGTTTAAACTGACCCGGGGTTAACGGTCTATCGGCAGGCCGCTGGGCACTGATGCTGGAATGCCAAGCCGCCCTGCAATCGCCGTGGGGTCGGTCAAACTGTCCAGAAACGCCAAAATCGCATCCGCCTCGGCCGCGTTCAAAGGGCGCGGGGGTTGGTGTACGGCCTGTTTGATCGCGTCAACTTCGGCGGGGTCGTTGACAATGGTCCAATCCGGCTTGGCGGGGGAAAATTCGGCGAGTACCGCTTGGGGCATGTAATTTGCGAGCCCTGCTACGGGGTCTGCGTGATACATCACAAAGGCGCGCAGATCGGAGTGCGCGCCGGCATGACCGTAAGGGGCAGTTGCGGTGACATTGCGCAAAGATGGCGTGCGAAAGGCATAGGCATCTTGCGGTTGGTTGGTGACGCGGCCGCGGCCCAGATCGCGCTGTGCGGTTTCAAACCGCTCACCCTTGCCCGGCCCAAGTTGCGGGCTGCCCATGGCGTGAAAGGCCTGATCGGTCAGCAACGGGCCGGAATGGCAGGCGCTGCAGCCCGCATCGCCGTAAAAGAGATCGGCACCTTGGGCGGCAAGCGTGAGTAGCGGTGCATCGCCGCGCAGCCACACGTCAAAGGGCGCACTGTCAGACCGCCATTCGGCGCTGATAAAGGCAGCAATTGCGTTGGAAATGTCGGTGAAATGGATGGGGCGGCCTGCGCCTATTTCGGGATAAACCACCTTGAACTGCGCGTCATAGGCGGGGATTGCTGCGATCCGCGCCGCGATCTTTTCCCACGCGCCATTTGGCCCGGTCAACTGCCCGGTGCGCACGGCCTTTGAAATCTCATTTTCCGAATAATGCCCTGCCATTTCATCGGGAGACAGCACGGGAAACATGCTTTGTGCGGACAGTAGCGAGGCGAAACCGCTGACCATCTCATCCTCTAGCGGAGTGCGAAAACCGCTGGCGCGGGTGGCATCGGCCTCTATCCGGCCATCGTGAAACACGGTTTTCAGGTTCAAGACACCCAGATTGAACAGGGCAGGCGCGTTGCGCGGAATGCGCTGTTCAGGCAGGTTTTCTGGAGAGGGGCGGCGGTCGGGGCCAAGGCCGATGCCGCCTTCGCCCAAGGACAAGGACACGCCATCGCCTGTGCCAAAGCGCGGATGGTGGCACGTCCCACACGAAATGTTACGGTTTCCAGAAAGCTCTGGGTCCCAAAACAGCAATTGCCCCAACGCCACCTCGGCCGGGGCATGGGCGCGAAAATCGGCGTCGGTCAAGGGGCTGGGCCGTGTTTCTGCGGCAACGGGCAGCGCCAAGGCCGCGAAAAGCGCTGTTAGGGATAGGTGTGGGTGCATCATGTCCTCCGTTGCGCAATCTATGCCGTAAATCTCGGTAACAGAAAGCGAAAAAATAGGGCGATTGTTGCCGATATCGAAAAGATCACAGCTTCGTTTCGTTGTATGTTGGGGTTCAAAATGCAATAAATGTGGTAATTTGCTGGAAAAAGTTGCTGGAGGCGGAATGCGGCGAGTTAGGCACCAAGGTTTTGACGTTGCCGCGCTGGTTTTTGGCGTGACTTTGGCGCTGGCTGGCCCCGTTAGTGCGTTGGATCCGTTGGACTTTCAGGTCGAGGGTGACGATCCTGATGTGACAGCGGCGTTGAGCGGGGCATCTTTGCTGCTGGCGGCCCAAGCCGAAGGTACGACAGACCCGCAAGACCTTTTTGCATCAGCGCGGGCCGATTATGGCAGGCTGGTGGGCGCGCTTTATGCTATGGGCCGCTATTCTGGCGTGGTGGAAATTCGGATCGATGGGCGCGAAGTGGCAGACATTCCGCCACTGGATGCCCCGACAAACATTGGCAAAATCACGCTGAGAATTGATCCTGGACCGGCCTTTACTTTTTCCAAAGCGGCTATTGGCCCTCTTGCAGCGGATACCAAGCTGCCCGGAGGTTTTCGCGTGGGGCAAACGGCGGAAAGTGATGTCATTTCAGCAGCGGCATCTGCGGCGGTGGATGGGTGGCGCGCCGTGGGACATGCCAAGGCGGAAGTATCGGACCAAGACCTGACCGCAGACCACGCCACGGCCACGCTGGCTGCTGATGTGACGATAGCGGCAGGCCCGCGCTTGCGTTTTGGCGCATTGACCGTGTCCGGGCAAGAGCGGATGCGAACCGGCCGGATTGTCAGGATTGCAGGCCTGCCAACGG
>Ga0213868_10003866_pt1 | contig 13851 bp, 10 predicted proteins | sample PICome_9_FD_160087 | JGI IMG/M metagenome (GOLD analysis project Ga0213868, IMG submission 160087) | Coastal seawater microbial communities near Pivers Island, North Carolina, United States - PICO127 | ecosystem: Environmental > Aquatic > Marine > Coastal | place: USA: North Carolina...
CGTCCGTATGCATAGTTTTCGTCGTCCTCAGCCGGTGGTGAGAACTATTTGTTGACGATGCTTTCACGTCGCTCCTTTTATTACTCTCGCCGCGCTTCATGCTGTTGCATCTCACACTGTCTTCTTTAACGTGGAAAATATAGTCTCGTCTTTTTCCTCTGATGTGTCCTCTCGTCGATTGCGTCGCGTGCGGTATCGTTCCTGGTAAAGAAGAAGAAGAAGAAGAAGAAGAAGAAGAAGATTGCGTTTTGTCGCGTTTTCCTCGACGCGTCGAACGAGGACGACAGAAAGGGGAGAAAGGAGATATTTTCATCCTCGTCGTTCGGTGTCGTCGTTCCGGGAAAGTATCGCGAACGTTTCTCGAGGAGAACGAAGAAAACGTTTCCATCGCCGTCATTATCGATGAAAGAGCAAGAGTAAAAGAGAGAGTTAGAGGCCTTCGACGCAGGGGGAAGCCGTCTCTTTTGTGTCGTCGTCGTCGTCGTCGTCGAAAAAGCATCTTCCACGACGAAAGTAATAAGAGATATCCACTCAACACTCTCGTGTCTTCACTTTTATTATCATATAATAATTAGTAGTATACCACGATGCACGCCTCCTCCTCTTCCTCGAACTGCTCTCGCGACTCTGCCTCTCTCTTCGTGTCGTCCACGCGAGCTGCCACCGCTCGTCGCAACTCCGCCGCTGCTTTTAGACCAACATCAAATATATATCTTCGTCGCCAAAAACGGACAAGTCGAGGGTACGACAGAAATGCGTCCACGACAACCACCATTCGGTGTCATCAAAAGACGAGTTACGAGACGGTCAACTTGGGAAAAACGCAGCACGGGATTGCTTTCACGGATCTGAACAACATTTGCAACGAGATGATTGCAAAAAACGGGATTAAGAATGGTCAGGTAGTAGTACACTCGCGTCACACCACGACGGCAGTTACGATAAACGAGTACGAAGAAAGGTTAGTGGACGACGCGAGACAGTTTCTGTTGAAGTTGGTTCCTCCTTTATATCCTTATTTACACAACGACTTGCACGTCAGGTTTCCACCCGATGACGATCGTTGGAAAGGCACGGTCGAGGAGTGGAGAGCGCAAGAACCGTTGAACGCACACAGTCATTTAATTGCAATGTTGTTGGGTCAATCCGTGACGGTTCCCATCTGTGACGGGAAGATGACGCTCGGGACTTGGCAAAGTATTTTGTTCGTCGAGCTGGACGGCGAAAGAGAGCGCACGGTGGGCATTCAAGTTTCCGGCGAATGATTTTGACGTTCTTGTTATGCATATGTATTTATCTTCTTAAAATTAATTATTACAACAGTCTTTCGCTGCCTCGTATTTATTTATTCTACTTCTCTCTCTCTCTCTCTTTCTCTCTCTCTTGCTCCTCCTCCTCCTCCTCCTTTTCTTCTTCTTCTTCTAACCTCGGAAAACGACGGGCGGGTTTCATCGTTACTGTTTATTATTTCGCAATGACGGAGGCGAAAGATGCGCCCGTCCATTTTGGAGCTTGCTCTTTGTCCGCAGCTTTTTTCACCGGCGCGTTCAACAACTCTTCGTCTTCCGCGGCAAACATGTCTTCGTCTTCGTCCGCCCACGCCTTCTTGGTGTTCAAAGACGCTTTCGGCGTGACCATGTCCAACTTCTCCGCGAAGGATGCACCTGCTGTCGGCGCGTCTTGCTTCTCTTTCCCGCCAAACATGGAATCTTGTTTCTCTTTACCCGGCTTGAAAAAGCCACTATTGTTGTTGCTCTTGAAAAGCTTCGCCGCCATCGTTTCCGCCGGCGGCGCTTTTGGCGTCTCGTTATCGGAAACCATCTCTTCGTACGATGGAAGCTCTTCGGTCAAATCTTCAACGACGTTATTGGAGCTCGCTTTAACCTTGATCGTCGCTGGTGTCTTGGCGACCGCTGCCCACGATGGCGACGACGATGGCGCCATCGCTTTCTCAACCGTGCTCGGCGGCGACATGGACGTGTCCATATCTTGTTCTCCGTCAGCCTCTTTTGTTCTTTGGACAGACTTTCTTTTTCTTTGGCGCTCTCTCGCCTTTTCCTTTTCTTCGGCGAACACGTCTTCGTATACTTCCTGGGAGACGCGCTGTTTGAACAACGCCCAAAAGACGCCCCCTGGCGTTCGTCTTCGGCTTCCATCGGCCGTTTGCATCCCTCCTTTACTTTCAATATTTTGAACTTCGACGGCCAAATTGGACACCATCTCGCCACCAACGATATCGAGCGCTCTTCGCATCAAACTCACTTTCGGCTCGTTCAATTGATTACAAATTTCCTTGGCAATTCTTCCCAAATCAGAACTTCTGGAACCGTTGGCAGATTTTCGTCGGTTCGACTTGAACGCCGGCGACGCGTTCGCCTTGCGCTTGGAAGATTCAAAATTCAGAAGCAATTTGCCGTTGTTTTTGTTGCTCGCCCCCGGCTTTGTGTTGCCCACTTTGAATTTCATCTCAACAACATTACTATTTCCAGTCGTCATCAATCCTGGTGCCGTCAACATCTTTGGCGGTTGCTGAGGGGCGGTCGAAGCCTCGTTCACGTTGATGAGTTCGAAGGTTTCCTTCTCTTCGAGCACTCGAACGTCTTCAAAATCTAAAGTAGCTGCGCTCATTTTTCTATGGATGAGATGTAAAATTTCTCTCTTCTGCTGCGACGCGTTAAAGAAGAAGAATTCAAAAAGATGTCTTTTCCGTAGTGTTTAGTAGTAGTATTGCGTTGCGCGTTAAAGTGTGTGTGTAACAGCGCGAATACTCTCTGTAGAAACCTCGGAAAAGTGAGGAAGAAATTAGCCAACGGAAGGACAACAACGACGACTAAAGAGAGCTGTTCTTTTCTTTTTTGAATTTTGAATTTTTCTGAGTTGTGTTTTTTGGCCTCCTTCTCGGGGGCCTTCAACCCTAATTCTGAATCTTGGAAAAAAATTGTTCATGAAGATACGCAAATTCTTTGTTTGGGTGCACTTGGAGAAAATTCATCGCTCGGCTTTTTAGACCGCGAGAGAGTTCTTTCTTTCCTCATATAAAGCACATAACAAAAACTTAAAACAAAAATGTTTACCACCATGTCCATGAAAACTGTCGCGCCGGTACGTGTTGTGTGCTCTTTTCCTCCCTCGTCTCCGCGCGAAGCCGTTTTTCTCTCTCCCTCTTTCTCCTAATTTTTGTTCTTCGATTCGAGGAGAGAGCAGGACATAAATAACTTCGCAAGGAGAGAGATAACGAGAAAAAATTGTCCGCCGAGAGGACTTTCTTATTATATAAACTCGCATCACATTGATGGAATTTTGAGCGCTTTTCGCCGCGATTGTTTTAGTATCGATGTCGCGAGGAGAGCGCGTCCGTTACACGACGGAACGGGAGAGAGAGAGAGAGAAAGAGAAAGAGAGAAAGAGAAAGAGATTCTGCGATTTTGGAACGATCTTTCTCCTCTCTCCTTGTTCTCCTGTTTTTGCTCTTTTCTTCTTCTTTGTTTTTTTGGACTCTCATCAAAAATGAAACAAAAAGCGGAAGGAGAACAAACAAACTCTCTTTTGATGGAAATATAAAATAGTATACTGACGACGATGATATCATTCATCATTCATCTCTATTCTACACACAGACTGCCGCAAAGCCGACTGCCTCCGCGCAAAAGAAGGTTTCTTTCAACAAATCCGCGGCTTTGGCCGCGGCTGTCGTCGTCACTTTGTCCAACCCGGTCATGCAAGCGCACGCCGGCTTGACCGAAGACTTGTTAGCCTCTTCCGAAGCAAACAAAGAAATGAACGACAAGAAGCGCGCGATGACCTCTTCTGCTAACTTTGCTCGATCCAGAACGGTCACGGATGGCTCTTGCAAGTTCCCGGACAACTTGTTGGGTTGCGAAAACGCCGCCGAGTTTGGCAACGTCAAGTTTTTGTCTGACGATATCAAATTAGAATGCGAAGGTACCAGATCTGGCAAGATCTGCGCCTCGGAAGGCAGCTTTGCCGGTTCCAGAGGTGGGTCCGTCTTTGGTTTGTAAACTGCTAGACCATGAAAGCGGGTTTACATGTGCTAAAGGAGTTGTGATACTAAAAAATCAATATATAACACACTTTTGTTCTTCCTCTGCGTCTGATATTTTTTCTTTGCCTCCTCTACGAGTTCTGTCATTCCAAAAAGAAAGGCAGCCGCAAACACTTTCTTTTCTTCAAAAGAATTGTGCGACCACCCGCGCGCACCGTTTCGTTTCTAACTTGGAAAAAGCAAGCGAGTGTTTTATCCTCTCTTTCCTCCTACCGTTAAAACGTTATAGAGTCGATTGATTGAATCGTCGTCGGCGGCGGCGCGGTTTGTGTTTGTCAAGCGCACAAAATTACACACTTTCACAAGCAACCTTGGAACGAAGTTGAAGAAGGCTAAATGGGCAAACAATACGACTGTCACAAACAAAAGTATTACGTCCCGCAGAACTTGAAACCGCATCAGATATTGAATTTGAAACAAGCCTCGAAGAGAGTGCAGAAAGATCGGAGCAAAGCGACGAAGCAAGCACTCGGAAAGAAAGCAAAAGTGGCATTAAAACTCGCTAACAGAAAAGGCGGCAGAGGCAAACGAAACGAAGCGAACCCAGAGTTCAAGAAAAATCTCGCCAAGTCGAAACGGTTAAAGAAATCCAAACGAAAAGGCAAGGTTTCCGGACGAAGCCGATAATAACACCTCACGTAATACAGAATAGTGATTGATTGTGAAGAAAATGGCTACCGTGAATAACACCTCGGGTGCTGCAAAAAATGTGTCAGAAGCCGAGAAGTTCGTTTCTAAAGTCGCCGAGTTTCTACGCGAGAGCGTCCAGCGAAACGACGATTGGAACGAAGATACAGTGAAGATGGCGTTCGCGGAGTCCGTCCAAGGGCTACCGAAAAAATCGAAAGCAAAGAAGAAAATTCAAGATAGTTTCGAGTTATACTCGGAGTTATTAATCCAAAGAGTATTCAGAGAGGAGGAGTGCAAACCGCTCGCGGAAATGGATCCAGAGTTGCATAAGTTGAAAACTGAAATTGAAGATCCCGATAACGCTTGGTTTGCGTTGAAACAAGAAATCCCGACGGATTGGTCCAAGCTGAATTTAGAAGAATTACTCATCCAAGCAGACTATGCGATGAAACGGGCATCTTTCGACATCCCGGGTTGGGTCTGGAAAGAATGCGGAGCGGAGCCGAAGTCCATCGCCGCGGCTGAAGCAAAACGCGTAAGCTCTACGAAAACGTGCATTGATTGCGTCGAGCGATGCGTAAAGTACTTTTTATCGATGTCATTTGACAACAACAAGAAGAGCACCACAAGCACGAGCAGCGGTAAGGGTATGCCGTTGAATAAAGATGATGCGAGAGGCTTATCGGAAATATTGGGTAAGATCACTGAGATTACGACTTTACGTCGCGCCGCGGGATGCGTTTTGCAATGTCCGCCAGATTTACAGAGTTACATCGCTCGTTTAGTATTTTTCAAATACGCGTTCAGGAAGCACATGCGTCGACTAATCTCGTCCGTAGAAGCGACTAACACGGACGAACATTCTGCGGAAGGAAAAAAAAGCAAAAGCGCTTTAAAAGAACAACGCAGAGATCGGGGGATAACAGCCATGCACGATGCTGCGGTATTGTGTCGAAATTATCGCGGCGACATCATTCACTTTTTAGCAGACTCTATGGGAGCTCATTCGGGCCAAAAAATAGGGAATAACACCGATGCAAATATAGTATTTCCTTCGTCAAAGTTCCTCGTGGATTTATTGCCGAATGTTTTAGAAGAAGACGACGAAATATTTGAAGCCGCATTGGGTTTGGGTGACTTTGACGACGAATGGGAAAAGCAAGCGTCACGCGTGCTCGGATTGAAGTTAATATCGACTAAGAACGTCGGCATAAACGCGAGCGCTGGTCCTGACCTCGTGCGACGTCCAATGTTGCAACGCTGGAATTTTGAGAGGCAATCCTTTGAAGACGTTCCGTCGAATTTTAGTAAAGAAGTGGAGATCAACTTGTCTTCCCTCCGTATCAACGAAGATAAAAAAGTCGGTAGCAGTGCTGGCGATGGTGCCGACGACGGCGACGATGACGACGACGACGATTCACCAGCCAATGATCCAGACATGAAAATTGACGAGTCAAAGTATTACAAAGAAGAACAGCTCGAAGTGCCAAGAGAAGAACAAGAAGGATATAAGAAGAGAGCCGCCGCCGAGGCGGGGAAAAATAGAATAGATGTAGGAGACGAGAACGATACAGCTAGCGGTACCATCGGTGAAGTTCGCGCTTATTTCGACTATTTACGCGTCTTGCGCCGGTACATTTCCGTTCTCAGAGGCAAGAGAACAACCATTGGTCGTAATAAAGCAGACACTCTGATGCGATGCTCTGGAAACACGCCGGCTCCAACGCTTCTACTCGCAAAGTTGCCAGAAGGCATGATCAGAGCTATAGACCCATCGTCCGCATCTATGGAGCTCGCCGCGATTTCCGAAGAAAAATTTGAATCCATCTTCATAGCTTGGGTATCTGCGAAGAAGTTCCTAACTACGGCGCATTTAAATCCTGAAAAAGCGGCGAACGACGATTTGTTCTTCTTCGATGGTAATACCAACGTCGAAGGTGCAAAAGAGCTTCGTGAGATGATGGAAGCTGCACCTCCTCTCTCGACAGAAGCTACCGGTGCCAAGAAACAATTCATGGAAACAACAGAAACCGACGCACTCGAAGAAATGGATCAAGATCTGGAGAAGGAAGTCATGGCTTTCCTGGACGAGATGAAACCACCCGATGCGGATCACGACGACGACGAGGAAGGAGAAGAAGTAGAAGAAGAAGAGGACGAATGAGAACCAATTTTTTAATGAATAAACTACCCTTCTAATACTAATATTAGCAACAGCACAATGAAAAGCGCAGACGACACTATCCTACACAAGCTACTACTACTATGATCTTTGTACTAATATTTACGCTTTGAAGGAGAAGTTACCGCTACTGCTGCTGATAAAGTGTTTGCTAAGCGTCTCTCTTTATTCCTTCGAATCTTTGCAAACACAGAAGTACTGAACGCGATGCAGAGAAAGATGCCGATTAATACCGGAGTGAACGTCGGACCCGCCTGACAAAATATGCTCTTCGTATTTTGTTTTCCGCCTTCTTCGAAGCCACAAATTGCTCTCGATATAACCGCTAGTCCAGTTGCATTGAAGAGACAGAAATACCGAAGCAACTTTAGCTTTTCGCTCGATTCCATTCTCCAAAACCAAGCGAAGAACTTTTCCTTCGTTGGCGCGTTATGATGCCACACCGTGTACACCGCTCGACCCTTCTGCGCGACGAAATACAATTCTTTTTCTACTAAGCCGTCTTGATCGTTCTCTCTATCGTTCTTCTTCGTCTTTTCGTTCTCGATAATTGTGAACGTCGTTTTATCGCACGCCACGACGAATGGATTATCATCGTGAATAACGTGCCAATAATCCCCAAAATTCTCAGAAAACCGTTTGCGCAATTCTGTCGCTCTTATTTCCGTGGTTTCGTATGACTTATCGTTCAACACTGCCAAAGCTAAAGCTTCCACGCACTTTGGTAAGGTTTCGTTTCCCTCCGTGACGACCGCGGCGTCTTTCTTGCTCGCCGCGTTGCTCTTCATCTTCTTCTTCGTCGTCGCATCCTCAGACTCGTCAATCGCTCGAAACTTCATCTCTGCTTCCACGACGCGCTCGGGTGTTGTTTTTGAGTTTTCAATCTCGGCATCCTCCGCGGCGGTGAGTTTAAAGGACTCGTAAATCAACACTCTCACCGGCTTCGGTTTCACATCGCACACGACGTACGTCAAAGAACCTTTGCGATATTTCACGAACGCCGAGAAATCATCCACGCCGACGACAACGTTCAGATTTGGCTGTTCACAAACAATCTTAACGTACGTGGCAATCGCTTTTAACTCTTGCGGAGTGAATGACTTCGCACTCTTGACCGCTCCTGCTCCTGCTGAAGGAGAAGTTTTTGACGACGATGGAAAAAGTTCGGGTGCGACGGCTCGTAAAGCATCGCGAACTAAGCGAAGTGCGTTCAGTCTCAACTTCTTCGGCGAATCCGCGCGAACGACTCGAAACGATTTCGAATGCATGGTGATGCGTGTCGTTTGCCGTCTTTTTGGATTCCAGGGATGGTCAGTTGCCGCAGCGCAGCGAAGCTCTTTAGTTGTTAAGCAGAAATGAAGAAGAAACTACTTGTTGAAATTTAGGAAGGAGTGTGATGAGAAGAGCAAAAAAAGTTCTTTGGGGCAGAAAAACTGTTCTTCTTACAAGTAAAAAACAGACTTCCCGTCGAATTTTTCATTCAAAAACGCGTCTCAATACGTCAAAACACGCGACTGCGCATCACTGAAAGTGCATTTGAACCGCTATCCTGTTTCGAAAAAGAACATCCTCGCGCGATTACGGACTCGGACGGGTACGAACTTCTTCGCGCGATATCTATTCGTGGGCAATTCCGCGCTCTTAATTTTTTACTTCGGTGTTGTTGTTGTTGAAGTGTCGTTTCCGCTCTGATTGAACGATCGTCAACTCGAATATTCGGAGGAGTAGGAAAGAGATTTCCGGAAAAAAGAAACGACGAGAACGGGTCATAGGGTGCGCTCGAGCGCATCGATCGTCTTCGAACGCGCGTTTAGTCCGTTTAATCCGCGTTTAGTCCGTCGCATTCAACTCACAAACGAAAATTTTCCCTCTTAATTAACAAGACAGAAAGGAGAAGAAAGGTTGTGCAAAGAGAGCATACGCACTGCTACATAAGAAACCGAAGATCATCACGACGCGTACGAACTGTCGTTGTTATATTTAAAGAGAGGCGGGAGAGATCGCGGACGCATATATTTTATATTCATTAAAGCTGGTGGTTTTGTTTTGTTTTCGTGATTGTCGGGATCCAAGGAGGAGAGAATCGAGAGGGGCGATAATAAAATAATATAATAATAATAAGAGTGGGTGCGTGTAAGAGAAAGAGAGAGGAGGAGGAGAAATGAGTGGTTTGTACGGAGGGTCTCCTTCGCAAAGCGGGTATCGGAGAGATAACACCAACGCTGGTGGAATACCTCCGCCACCTGCTGGTTTAGGAGGTCGGTTTCCGCCGATTCCTTCCGGAGGCGTCGGCGGTGCAAACGCCCAGCAACAACAAAACATCGGGAACCTTCTCGGGGGCGGTAGTGGTGGAAGACCAAATCCGAACGCTGCTCCGAGAATGAACGGAGGTTTCGGTATAGATCCAATTCAACAACAGCAACAAAACTTATCTGGTTTAGGTGGGGGTAACGGTTTAGGAGGCGAGAGTTCGTTTCAGCAAGGAATACCGCAGCAAGGATATGGAGCTCCTGCGCGCACAGCTTCCTTTGATGCTTCGGACTTTCCCTCGTTAGGTGGTGGAGGTCAAGGACCATACGGTGATACGTATCCTCCTCAGTATCCACACGGGAACGGTTACGATGGTTTCGGGGGAGACGGTCACGTAGGAGGATACTATGCGAAGCCGCCGCCCGAGTTTGCTATCGAGCAGGAAGACTTTCCGGCGCTTGGGGGTATGGGTGGTGGAGGCGGTGGTCCTAGAAAACCTTCGGATGCTGCGGCTGCGGTTGCGGCTGGTGTTGCGAAACAACATCAGCAACATCAGCAGCAGCAGCAACAACAACAGCAGCAACAAATAGGGGGTGGTGGAGTTGGGAATATTGGGGGAGTGAATAGAATATTTTCGGGTGGTGGGCAAGGCGGCGGCATAGATGGGAATAATGATTTGGGAATGCAACAACAAAGACAGCCGAGCTTCGATGCCGGCGGGGGCTTTGGAATGGGGAACTCTCGAGGTGGATATAATGGTCAAGATCTGTTACGCCAAAGTTCTGGTCAATCGTCCAATTCTGTCGCGCAACAAACGGCGAATATGGATCCGAACGATCGGTATGGTCTCATGGGTTTGTTGAACGTCATTCGAATGACGGATCCAAACTTGACCACTTTAGCTCTTGGAACGGATTTGACAATGCTTGGGTTAAACTTGAATTCGTCCGAACCGTTGTACACGAATTTTTCTCCGCCATGGCTGACGGATGCAACGCCGAAGCACGAGTTAGAGATGCTCATTCCGGCGTGTTATAATCAGCACACGGCAGGTCGAGCACACCCTGCAATGTTTTCAAAGTTTCAGCACGAGACTTTGTTCTATATATTTTATTCCATGCCTGGTGAGGAGGCTCAATTGTATGCTGCGGATGAACTGATTCATCGTGGCTGGGGGTTCCACAAAGAAATCAAGGCGTGGTTGATGCGAGTTCAAGGCACGGAGCCGACATCGAAAACGGATTACGGTGAACGCGGTGCGTTTTGGGTGTTTGACGTCCAAACGTGGGAACGTGTTCGCAAGGACAACTTCATGCTTTCGTACGACCAACTCGAGAATCGACCGCAGGTGGCCGCCACGCAGTGATATTCTTTCTGTGTTAGGGACATTCCCGCGTCTGTAAATTACAAAATTGCAATAAAAGTCTAAAAAACAAAAAATCTTATTACACGCTAATCAAGAGTATGAATTTCTTCTTCTCTCAAGTTCTCTAATGAAATTCTCTTGTTGTTTGCGCTCAGAAAATTGCTCTTCCTAATGATTACAACTCTTCCTCTTCCTCTTCTTCGGGTACGTGGAGCTTCTCGATGGCGGCTTTGATTGAATTGACATCTGCCGAGGACGGCTTCAAATCTAAAGCGAGCGAAAAATTCAACATCGCTCGGTTTGGCATCTCTAACTTTTTGAAAATCCGACCCATCAAAAAGTAGACCGAAGCTTCTCTCGGCGCCACCTCTCGCAACTGTTCTAACTCGTCCAGCGCCTCAGAATATCTCTCTTCGCTCATCAAAACCGACGCTTTTTCGTATTTCGCCAACGGATTGCGCTCGTCCAATTGAATCGCTTTTTGTAAAGACACGTATGCTTTCTCGGTCTTTCGCAACGCGTGTTGCGCCATCCCCAAATAGCAAAACAGAACGGAACTCTTCGAGTTTATTTCAATGGCGTGCTTGAAATGGTGCTCGGACATTTCATACTTTTCTTGTCGAAAATAGACGGTACCCAGACCGTACCAGGCGTTGTAATGTCTCGGATCCAAACTCAAAGCCGCTCGATAGCACTCAGTCGCTTTCTCAAAATCTTCATTTGCAAAATGTTCGTGCCCTCGGAGGGTATATCCGTACGCGTATTTCGGATTCAACTGTATTGCTCTCGCGAAAAATCGCAAGGCGGAATCGTGTTCTCTTTGTAAGGAGAAACAATTTCCAAGAGCACACCACGTGTGCGGGTGTAGTCGATCAATCGTTTGTGCCTCTCTCGCCAAATGAGAGAGTTCAACCTCACGTTTTAAATGCCACAGCACGGTCGAATAGCAATCGATACCGTCTAAATTGTGCGGCGCGATTTCGCGCGCGCGCTCAAAAGCTCTCGCGGATTCCGTGTATTCCACAGCTTCCGCGTACGCTCTGCCTATTTGAGTCAAAACGTAACCAGTTTCAAATTGTTCTGGGCTGCACGTTCTCAAAGCCGCTATGGCTTCATGGCATCGAAACATTGCTAAATGCCTCGCGCCAGACATGATGGGATGGAATATTCTCGCAACCATCGCGACTGAATCTTTCGGAATAACGAGCTTCGTTTCTTCGCCTACGTTTTGAGTGCTCATGACGGCACTTCTATGCATCGCTACGATATGTTGCTGATTTTGTTGCTGCAGCTGGAACTGCGAAAAAGAATGAAGATGCTGGTTTGCTCTGTTGTGATCTTCTTCGGTCATCATTCTGGCGTGCATACCGACGTCGTTCTTTTTCGCAGTAGTCGTGGTTTGATCAAACATTTGCGCTGGAGTCATCGGCGTCGAAGCTATCGATGGCGTTTGCGTTCCTAAGGCAAAAATATTGGAAGCCGGTGGTGCCGGTGCAGCCGATGGAGCCGCTCCCTGCGACGCCAGACGTGAGCTTCTTCGTAAGCCTACTTCTGCATTTCCTAACGCCTCGACATGCGCCGCGTGTGTGGTGGTTGCGGTTGTACTCGTAGTAATTGCCGATTCCGGGGCATCTCCGAATAATCGTCCGGAAACTTTTCTCAATTTACCTTCGTCCATAAACTTACGCCTGTCGTTAAACGGGTTGCTCGATACTCCGTCACCTCCAAGCGGTGCCGTTTGCTGCGTTAGCACGACGGGATCGTTCGTATTAAACGCAGTCGAAGCCGTTGAGGCGGGAGGTTTTCCTCCATGTTGAGGTGGTTTACGTGGAACCACCGGGGTTTCGTGTATACCTAAGTGCAGAGGAGACGGCGTTACGTATCGCATGCCGTCCGCGGGATTTCTTTGTTGTTGATGTTGTTGTTGCTGGTGCTGACCGTCGTGGTCTCCTAAATCGAAAGGTGGCAACGCACTCTCAGCTCCCCTAGTAACCGTCGTCGGACCCGTCGCTGTATGATTGCCCGGGAACCCTCTGCTGCGAATGCTGCTATTAAACGTCATCGCTGGTTTTCGACGCAAAAACATGCTGCTGTTGATGTTGCTGTGCGTGTATCGACTACCCCCGCCGCCGCCGCCGCCGCCGCCGCCGGTCGAGAAAACTTCAGGCGAAAACACGTTGGCAGCGTTGAAGTTTGGGGCACCGAAGAAAATCACGTCTTCTTCCTCGCGATCGAACGATGTTCTCTTTCTCATCATCATCGTTTCTACTCTTTTGGTATGCGCAAACGTAATGTCGTCCGCGCCCATGGAACAGAGCTCGTTGAACGCAGCCCACATGAACGGATCTAACTCTAACGCGCGTTTAAAGCAATCAATGGCTAATTGACGTCTGCCGGTGTCTTTTGCAATCTTACCGAGTAAATGCTCTCCGTACGCACCTCCTGGAATAGTTGCATTTTCTTCTTCCATCGCTCTCTTTCGCATCTCTCTCTTTGTCGCTTTCTCGATGTTTGGATTTCTGTTTTCTTCTCCTCGATAATCGTCGTCCTCGTCGTCTGTTTCGTCATCCGAGTAGAAGTAGAGGTCTTCGTAGTCTATGACTTCTGTCAGTGTCGTTTCTGCGTCGGCTAATTTCCCAATCTCATACGCCGCGCTCGCGAAGAAATATCTCGAATCTCGACTCCTTCGGTCTTTCAAAATCTCGTACGTTCGATACGGTTGTTTGTTCAACCGATAACACCTCGCTAACGTCAACGCGTTCTCTTCGGTTTTTGATACCGCAAACAAGCGTTCGGCGATGAATATGGCGTTTTGATATTCCATTTTATGCATCGCGTTCGAGACGCACATTTGTAAATACATCTCCGCGTCGACGCCTTCTTCTTCTTCTTCTTCTTCAACGACGTTTTTCTTTTCCCCTTCGTCGTAAAAGTCATCTTTTAAATTGTTTTCATTCTGTTGTTGTTGTTGTTGTTGTTGCGTCGTCGTCGTTTCCATCGTTTTCATCCGCGTGTTTTCTCCGATAGTAGCGCTACTATTCCTCTTCTCTGCGCTCGTGCGGCGCGTCATGATTTATGCTCGTTCTTTTGATTGAGAGCGCTCTCCTACTCCCCACTTCTATTATATAATGAGGATGCGTTTTTCATTTTCGTTTTGAAAAGTTTGTTGAAAATTTTTTCGTTCCTCTTTCTCTGTCTGTGTGTCTTCCTCTTCCACTCTTTCTCAGATCGCTTCCAAATCTTCAGAGTAGTAACGCACTCGCGCTGAGACACACACACACACACACACACAATAATAATAACAATAAGAAGAAGAAGAAGAAATGTCTCGAGGCGCTGGCGGAGGGTACGACCGTCACA
>Ga0213868_10003867_pt1 | contig 13850 bp, 14 predicted proteins | sample PICome_9_FD_160087 | JGI IMG/M metagenome (GOLD analysis project Ga0213868, IMG submission 160087) | Coastal seawater microbial communities near Pivers Island, North Carolina, United States - PICO127 | ecosystem: Environmental > Aquatic > Marine > Coastal | place: USA: North Carolina...
CTACCCTGAGATATCACCTATAAAGCCTGACGGCTCTGCAAACCCTGCATATGATGAAGCGGCAGAACATGCCTTCGACTACGCCACAGCGGTGACATCAAACGGCCTAGCTGTAATAGATAACTATAGCCTAGCTGCTAAGGCTTATGACGTATGGGCTAAAACTGGTCGCTGGGATGATGGAATGGCGTCTGGCAAGCAGGGCAAGTCTATGCAAAAGGCATGGATGTTCTGGAATGCTTTGTCAGATCAAGGGATGAACTCACAGCAGATAAAACAACTGCTAAATACTCAAATTCCTCGCGGTCAAATTAATAATATTTTGAAACAAGTCTTTGATGTCAAATCAATAGATGAGCTTCCAGTTACGCCTGATGCCTCAGAAGAGGCTGGCACCACAGTGTCTATCGCTTATGTTATCGGACCTAAAATTGGAAATGGCTTTTATCAAAACCTAAACGGAAACTATGACCCTCTGACAATGGACAGATGGTGGATGCGTTTCTTTAATCGTATTTCTGGTGATATGATTGAGGTATTTGATGAAGCTAAATTAAATAAATCAAGAGATGATCTTTTTGATATTTTGCAAGGTAGGTCTGAAATACTGTCCGAAATGGACAAAGCAATAATCAAAACAGTCAGGCGTGAACTTGGAGTAAAGAAACTTCTTAAAAAAGATTTAGATTTAATTGCTCCAAAAATTCAAGCTACCTTCGACAGGGAATACTTTAAGAAAACATACAACAACACTATGGAAGAGTTGGACAATGCCAGCCCTGAAACAAGATATAATTTTGAAGTTAAAGGCACAAAAGTAACTGGTCCAGATGCAGATATTGTTAAGAAAATAGCTCAAGATTCTAGACCTAAAAACACTAAAATGATTAGGACCGCCAACACCCTTGCTAAAAAGCTAAAGCCAGCCTTGCAAGAGGCACCAAGAACCGCACAAGACAGAACAGCCATGAAGGATGTGGCTAACCGTGCGCGTAAGATACTCAAAGACCAGTTAGGCGTTGACATAACAAATGCTGATTTCCAAGCGTTGATGTGGTACGCTGAGAAACGTATATTTGAAGCTGGTGGCGTTAGAAAAGGTCGTGGCGAAGACAACGACTATGCTGATGGCGCATTGGCACTACTTAAAGAAAGGGGCATAGCAGATGCCACAATCAAAAATACACTCCCCGCAGCAGAGCGAGGGAGATTCGATAGTATCAAAGATGACCAAGGCGCAGATAGCGAAGCTGGCAAGCCTGTTAAAAAGCTCACAGCCGCCCAAAGAAAACAAATAAAAGAATTAGAAAGTGAATCTCCTAAGTTCTTTGAACCAAGAGAAATTGCTTTATCAAAAAGAAGAATATCTGATGACCTGACATCAGAGGAAATGGTTGCGGTAGATAAGGCTTTATCTGAAATGCCTTTGGACCCCAACATGGTTCAAAAGAAATTATCCGCTGCACCTACAAATCCATACAGGATGGTCAGAACACCAACTCAAGGCGAACCTGACTACGTCTATGGAAACATATACGAAGACGGCAAGAAGAAGCCTGTTTTTCTTTTGGAAGGTGCAGATGATGAAGGCGTGGGCTTTGGCCTGTACCACATACAGCAAAAAAGACCTGAAGACACTAGGTCTCATGAGCAAGAGTTCCAAGAGTTTTACGGATACGACAACGCCTCTGAAGCTATTTATGAGGTGATGAAGCTATGGTCAAAGCAAGGTAACAGGGATGGCAAGAATGTAACCTCAAGCATTGATCCTCGTAATGGCAGATTGGCACTGGTCTGGAACAAGGCACCAAAGTACCCTGTAAAAATTGTTATAAGCAAGTTTAATCCAGTTACGAAGAGAGAAGCGTCAGAAAAAGATGCTCGTCTTGGCAACTTCCTTTATAGCATTTTAACCTCTTATCCAGAAACGCCTAAACAGTCACGCAAGAGCAGCGCGGCTTTCTCAACTAGTTATGCCGCTGCAAGTGGCACAAGCAATGCCACCGCAATGAACAACCAGATGATGCGGTACACAACGATTTCTGACTTCTTGGCGAAGCAAATAAATCGCTTTACCAGTGACAAGTCTGTGGGCCAGAAGGCGGCAGATAAATTCTTCCAGAAGATACAAGACAGCTTCTTGCCTGTTGGTCGTGTCATTGATGATCTCAAGCGTCTTGGCGCAACTATCACTGACGCTATGGACCCTTACCTGCAGCAGCAACTGAGCGTAGGTGTAACTGGTGATAAGATAGCAACCAGAAAAGACACTATATATAGAGATGTCGCTAAGGCCGTTAACAAGATGCGGATTTCAGACAGACAGATAGACAACTTAGTTCAAGTGTCCAACAATGCGGCCCGTCAGTATGCCAGCAACAACGGTATGCAGGGCGCGTCTGAAGGTCTTGCAGCTTATAATATGAAAGACCCTCAGTCTAAGAGCCTATCACTTCTTGATACCTATCTTTACGCTAAACACGCTAAGGAACGTAACGCATATGTCAGGTCAATCGACAGCACCAACGACATGGGTTCTGGCATGTCTGACCTTGAGGCAGATGCCATCATTGGTTGGTTTGATACACAGCTTGTACCACGGGACAGGAACGCCATTGCTGAAGGCGAGAGAGCCATACGCGCCATCGTAAAGGACACCAACGATGAACGGTTTGCATATGGGCTACAGCCAGACCAAGCCACTTTAAGTTCAAATGGACCAAACTATCAATTCTATGTTCCCTTAAAGGGACACATGGAAATGGATGAAGAGACAGGCACATCAAGTGTGCCATCTACACCTAAGTACGGTGCCAAGGGGCGTGAGGATCAAAGGGTCATGGGCCGTAGGTCTTATGGTCGTGATGTATCATTCAACGCCATGTTACAGAACACCGACACGATCACTCGCGGTGAGCGCAATAAAGTCGGTCAGTCTTGGTTAGAGCTTGTAAGAAATGAGCCAGCCAAAATGCAATCCTATGGTGAGATACTACAACAGAAGCCATCAAGAAGAATTATGAAGAACCGTCAAGTCGTTATGGGCGTTGATTCAAATTACAAAAACCGTGATGACATACTTATTGTCAAAGAGGGCGGCAATGAAGTTGTATATCAGTTTTATCAAGATCAACTCAACTTAGCTGGTGCCTTTACTGGCAAGAATGTTTGGACTGCACAGAATGCAAATGTAATACTGAGAGGCACACAGAAACTAAACAGATGGCTGTCAAACATTAACACCTCATGGAACCCTGAGTTCCTAATCTCCAACCTCGCCAGAGATATTCAAGCCGCTGGCATTAGCCTTGGAGAGTTTGACGCTAAGGGCCTACAGTCTACCGTTATGACCACCATACCCAAAGCAACACTTGGCATGAAGCGTTCTATTAGAAACGGTGATGACAGCTCTGAGTGGGCAAAGAAGTACAAAGAGTTTAGAGCCGCTGGTGGTGCAAGCGCAGCAAACCCGATGAATAGCCTAGCAGATCAAATAGGTAATTTGGGTGATGTACTGAATGATATGTCTGACGCTGGTGGTAAGTCCAGAGCGGCTTGGAACAAGTCTGGGAAGCGTTTGGTCAAGGCTATGGAAGACTATAACCTTATATTTGAGAACTCGGTAAGGGTCACAACCTTCCATGCGCTTAAGGACGCTGGAGTATCGCCTGAGAGGGCCGCACAGGCCGCTAGAAGCGTCACTGTGGACTTTGGTAAGTCTGGTGATTGGGGTGGCTTTGTAAACTCTCTGTACCTGTTCTATAACGCATCACTTCAGGGATCGTTCTTCTTCCTTAGGTCTTTGTCCCGTATGCCAAAGGCCAAGCTTGCCAAGTACGTTGGCGGCATAATGGCTGTTGGTGCCCTGATGGACACGATAAACGCATTTTTCTCTGATGAAGATGAGGATGGCATTAAAGAAGTTGATAAAATACCAGATTATGTTGCTGAACATAACTGGGTTATCATGACGCCATTTCTTGAAGACACACCTTACCTCAGCATTCCAATGCCATACGGTATGAATATGCTATACAACACTGGCAGGGCATCTGCTCAATATGTTCGTGGTGGCAAGCGTATAGATCAAGCCAGCAAATCCATAGGCAGTACTCTTCTTGAGGTTGTCAATCCATTGGGCGGCTCAGAGCATTTCTTAAACTTCGCACTTCCAACTGTTGTTGATCCATTTGTCTCACTTTACGGCACCAACAAAGACTTCTCTGGTAGAGATATTGTTAAAACCGCATTCCCTAATCAAATAGCCTCTGACGCTAGCCTGTATTGGAGTAGCACATCACCAACGGCTGTATCTATAGCCAATTCCCTCAATGAGCTTACGGGCGGCAGTGACGCTGTCTCTGGATGGATAGATTGGTCACCAGACAGTCTAGAGTTTTGGTATGACTACATCACAGGTGCCACAGGTAAGACCATTCAACGTGGCCTAGAGGTTGGACCTAAGCTTGCCAGTGCTGACAACGCTGAGGACTTCTGGAATACAGTGGGCCGTGATTTCCCTATGGCAAGGAAGCTCATAGGTAACATTGGTGATAGCGAAAACCTTAGTGTCTACATTGATAAGCGTGACAGGATTAATGTTGCCAGACAGGAACTAAAGAACGCATATGAGGCTGGTGACCGTGAACGGTTTGAAGCAGCCAAAGAGCGTTATCCTGATGAGATAAAGGCAATCGCTGGTATGAGGAAGGCTGAAGCAGCTAGACGTAAGAACTCTCAGCGGGTCAACATTGTTAAGAACGCTCAGAACATAACTGAAGAAAGACGGGAAGAGCTTCTTAGTCAGCTCAGAGAACAAAAGAAAAAAATAATATCATTTGGTATTAGAGCTGCTGCCAACATTTAAGTTCAATTGAACCAAAATAAACGCCCCACCCAAAACCCAAGGGTGGGGCTACAGTCACTCAGGTGGACTAAGATAAGCCAATACATGAAACTTACCGTTTGGCCTAAGCCTGTATTGGGGGTGTTTATTAGGCTGTATCAGCACCTAGCCGACCGCCCCCTGCGGGATAACTGAACAGGGCAAGCCAAGACCCATTCAGCTATGACAATAGCTTTTTATGTATCTATCAAGATCAATCATTGATAACTGTAGCGCCTTTACTTTCTTCGTGGTTTCATTGTCAGGTTCAAAGTGTATTAGTGCGTTTATTGATACTTCCATAAACCCACGTAGTACGCATATAGTTTCTAAACTTGGTATGTGCTGTGTCAACATATTACACATTTTCTTCTGTTCAATTTCATCAGCGTCAGGCCAGCGCGTCAAAATATTTTTCATCATATTGCTGGTTGGCGTCCAATCTATGATTGCCCTGTGTATGATGTCATCTTCCACATCAAACACTAAGTCTTCTGGACAATCATCAGGTATTTCTGACGGATCAATGCTATCGCCCTCATCCATCTTGTTGGACATCACAGCAAACACACCCTCTAGGCACAATAATGTGCCTAAAGCTAGTTTTGTTGATTTTCGTGTATGTTCTATCAATGCACTTCCCCTAAGCTTCTTTTGGTTTGCGTACATACTTACGTTTCTTTCTTGGTTCTTCATCAGGAAGCTTTTCCCCAAGAACTTGAGAGTACCACTTGTTAATTTCACCCATCTTCCATCTTCGTATTCTAGTGCTGAAGACAATAGGCTTGGGAAAGGTTTTGTCAGTTTTTATGATCGACCTGACAGTTCCTTTGCTCATGCCAATTATCTTAGCGATTTGGTTTAAATCAACAAGCAATGGTTTTACTTCATCCATAACCTAAAATCCTCTCTTAAAGACTCAAACTTCTGTCTAGCATCTGTGTTATTCCTAAACTCTGATCTTGATTTGATACCGCAAATTTCTCTAACAGCAGATACGCAAGCGTCTTCTGTACTGGTTTCTGTAAGGCCAGCCTCTAACATATACCTGCCGAAATCATCATTACGACAAAGCATCCCAGCGGATGCTATCAGTTTTTCAATAGCCACCATATCGGCCCTATCGTCAGGCTTGTCATCATCTGTAAGCTTTACCATGCCAACCATGTAGCGAGTGCCAACCCAATCGGTATGAAGATTGGAAGGGCAGTCGTTAGGGTGTACGTTCAGCCTCAGGATGACCCCATTGCGGTCTTGAGACATTGAGACCTTTACGGCCTCAAATCCCATCGCTGCATTTTTAATGTCTACCACATCATCCACTGAACAATCTCCTGAAGAAACCTTTTTTCTTTGGTTCTTCCGTTGGCTTCAGTCCTTCTACAGCTTTAAGCAACTCGTTCATCTCTGTCGATGTTACTTGAACCATTGGCTCTGGCACTATGTCCCGTGGCTTGAGTGATAAAGTTTGTTGCTTTTTCTCTGGAAGACTAAGTCTTGGTTTATGCCAAGTCTTCAGCTCAACATGACGTTCACTCATTGGATCAACCTTTTGGTTCTTCCAATGCTCATCATCAAGTTTATCATCATAGCTTTTATAAGCTGCCCCAAAAAGTTCGTTCAGACCCGGACCAATTTCATCCAGCAATTCTTTTCTGCTAGGTAATTTTCTGGTAGGTTCCTTGTTAGGGTTCATTCTTTCATATGCTGAGTCTTTGACATCTCCTACAGGTCTATATTCTTTTGAATTTTCTAAGGACGCTGCCAGCGTGTGAGTTACTTCAAAGTAAATTCTACGAATTTTGGCATATAAACCTTTGTAGCTTCTTCTTACCTCACTGCCATTTAAAGCTCCAACGGTATTAAGTCTTTCTAAAATTTCTTCAATTGTAAAACTACCTAACATTCTCAACACTATTTGGTTCTCTTCTGTCGAGTACTTGCGATTTTTTACTTTTCCTCCTTTAGGAATGAAAGATCTTTTAATTAAAGGCTTGGGTGCCAACATATCATCAATTGGGTTATTTTTCTTAATCACACTTTTTAAAGGCGGCAGACCATCTTTGTTATATGATGGTTTTTTATTCCTAATTTTATAAAGCTTTAGTCGAACAGCCTTTTCTGATCTGTCAAGCATCTCTCCTATATCAGCATATGAGACATTATTCTTGTCTTGCTCAACCGCACAGTCAATTTCATCACTGCTCCAGTTTGTTCCTTTCTTTGCATTTGTTGCAATTTCTTTTTCAAGCTTTGTCATTTGATTTCTCCGTATTTTTGCCAATTCATGTACGCCCACTCTTTGGCGTCCACTCCGTTCAATGCCCACCAGACCCTCTCGTTCCCGTAAGCGTGGAGATTAATGTGGCAATACCTACAAAGCGGCACCACCCAGTTATCTCCTGTTTTGTATCCCACGCCCCGCTTCTCTGCGAACTGTAGGTGATGAGCCTCTCCAGACCGTTTGCACACTATGCAGGGCTTCCCCCGCACAGTATTCAGATACTTCTCATCCTTAACCCTATTTTGTTTGGGTATTAGAATGGCACCTCTTCCTTCTTATTGTATGTTGGCTGTGAATTATTCCGATAGGCTCCCCGATCTTGCAGTTCTTTCTTCCGCTTCCAGTTCATGTCACCAACTAAAGAAAGAAAGTTCTTTCCATTTTTGCTAACTTTGCGCCATCCAGCCAAGTCAAGTACTGGCTTCTCAATGCCAGACTGCATTTGATCCATAAGGTCTTGAATGACCTCATGTCCCAACTCTAATGACCCATTATAATCTGGGTGATTTGGCTTTTGCTTGCGGTCATTTTGAAATAATGCACCGCTTGGTTTATATCCATCACTCATGCTGCTGCTCCTTTGAGTTCTGTTTTACGTTTGCTGAATGAAGCAATTGTTTCTTCATACAGTTTAGGGCTGGCATCCTTTAACTGATCCAGCGTCTTCTGATTTGCCTTCCAAAAATTAGTAAGGTGTTCTGTGGTTTCCACTAAGGTTAAAAGCCCAGAAAAGCTTTCTGACACCATAGGCCATCCAGTACCCTTCACAGGGACGCCGTCAGGGCCTGATATGGTTGGGAACCCCTTAGGTGGTGCCTGTTTGGTCACAGGTGCGCTCACAGGTGCGCTCACAGCCTCTGAGGGGCTATCCTGAGGCATATCCTCGCCAGCGTATATGTAGTGGCCTAAACCAAGGTAGGCTATCGCCTTTGCCAAGCATCTTTGATGTGCTGTGTTTACATCAAAGCTATTGGGGTTTTGGATAGGCTTGTTCGCGTAGTTCGTCACGGGAAACAACTCAGTGACTATATCATTGCCAGCGGTCACCGTTACTTGAACGTAGGTATAACCTTGATCATCTTTGATATAAGGCAGACCACTAGGCTGTATGACCTTCTCAAAGGTGGCATCAGGATAGTAATCCTTGAGTACACCCCAAGCCCAAGCCCATGATAGATACGTCAGGCCATTCTTTTTTTCTGTGTGTTCGTTTACACTAATTTCCTTGAGCGTATCCCAGACGCTTCTTGGCTTCCAGTTAGGTTCAATTGAACTTAAATCTTCAGTCTTTTTATCTTCATCTTTTTTCTTTTTAGTTGGCATATTATTCTCTCTCTTTGTTTACCGATGCCTCAATGGCAGATCGGTATTCTTTAGTTGACTTACCTCTGAGAAAGCTATTCTGAGTAAAGCCCTTCTTCCTACCCTTGGCCCACACAGATGCATCCTTCTTTTTATTTGATGGTTCAGTGGTGATCATTGGAAACAGCGTTGGCTGTAGTTGTAAGAACCAATGATTAATATCTCTCCTTCTTCTGATCCCCCCTTCCGTCACACGCTCACAAACAAAGCCCATATTCTTCCAGAACCCGTTTGCCTCTATGTCTGATCCACATCGCAATGATATGGCATTGCTTGCATTCACTTTAGCCATGCCCGTCAGGTGCCTTATTAACTCTGCACCATAGAGCTGGCCTCTAAGATCGTATTGGATACAGGCTTGGTGTATCCTCAAAGTGTCACCAAAAGAGCCGTGGTAAATGTAACCCGCTGGGTCACCGTTCACTCTGGCTAGTAGAACCCTGAAGTTCTCAACCTCGCGCTCAAAGACTTGGCTTGGGTAAAATGCCAGCTCTTCAGCATTCTTTTTCTGCAAGCTGTCTATGTATGTGAGGTCAGACATCAAGGCTGGTGCCACTTCAATACTCAAGTCTCAACATTCTTTCTCTTTAGGTTGCACAAAATCACTTCCAAATAGCTCTTCGACCATTGGCTCAAGCAGTTTTAATGTCCATTTTCTGCGATCTTCTGGTTTGATGTCGGGGTGATTGTGAACTAATTCGCAGACTATACGAATATATTCATATCCATTTACTTTATCAGTCATAATTCAATCAATCCCCTAGTCACTTAAAAGGTCTATGCCTTTTTTAGTTAATGTTTGATGATGTTCTGGATTCCACGCTCCCCAGCCTTGTTTCGCTGCTGCCCCCTCTTCTGCCGTCAAGTAACCATCAAGGTTGGCTTTTTTTCTCATCTTCCTAATAGCCTTAGCTTCTATCTGACGCGCCCTCTCCCTCGTAATGTCAAATGCCTCAGCGGTTTCTTCTAAAGTAGCTTTCATGGCAAAACGCATTGACACAACGTCACGCTCTCTCGGTGTAAGATTGCTGGAAAACTTTGAGATAGCACTTAATTGAGACAAAGACTTTTCGCTATTCCCGTCCTGAATTATTTTTTTAACACTGTCTAAATCAATTTCCATTTCAGAAGTGGACTTGGTTAATTTAAACTCACGAAGGTGATCAGGCCACAAATCTTCAGGCTCCTCTCCAACCATCGCTGCAACATCCAAGGCTAAGTCAGTCCAACCATTTTTGTTAAAAGGCTTTAGTTGCATGGTGACCAAACTGTTTACTCTAGATTGATGAAGGTGACATTGTCGGGCCAAATCAGCCACTGATCTATAGCGAGACCTAATTGCTTTTAACAACCTGCCGTTACGGACAGTTACTTTAATGTTGAAGTCTTCATCTGAGCTTGGTTCAACTGAACTTAAATCTTTAGAAGGCTTCACAACTTCGCTCCTCTAAATTGATCACAAAATTCAGCTACGTTGCAGTAGTTGCCTTCACACCTTGTGGCTTCTCCAGCTCTATACTCAACGAATGTTTTGTCTGCGTGGTTGTCAGAAAACTCATTGGCCTCAGCCTCAGCTCCAAAGACCCTCAAGGCCCTTTTGGCTGTTTTCTTTTTTACCGCCCACTTTTCAGGCTTCGCCCATATATCTTCTTTAGAGCATACTGGCATCATTCCAGTCAACTCATGGTTGATCTCTGCTTCTTGGTGCAGTGCCGATCTGTAGCTGACAAAGTCGGCCCTTTCCTCAGGCGTCCACAGAGGCAGCTCAATAAGCACTACAGGGGCTTTAGGATAGTCTGGCTCCATCTGAGCCTTACGGCGTGACCAATCACGCACAATGGCGCATATGCGAATGCTGCTGACCTTGCGCCCTGCGTTATGACAGTTAGGGTCATTCTCAAGCAGCCATGCATAGCAATTTTGCTGCCATGTCCATGCGTCCTTGGTGAAGATCACTGACCACACGCTGGTCACTTTGTAATCGGTAATTCTGACGGTGCCATCATCCAAAACTTCTTGATGGTCAACCGCACCAGAGAGTGTCCAGCCGTTGGCTTGTCCAAACAGGCGTTCCTCAATTGTCACGTTCTCTTGCGATTTACTGCTTTCAAGGATGTGATGGACGGCTGTACCAAACAAGGGCCACACCTTATCGACAACATCAGACACCATGTCTGAGTGATGCTTGTCTTTCATCAGGCGCACCCGTGGGCTGTCAATCAATGTGGTTACACTGATGTCAGCTTTGCCCTTCGTGTACTTGTCATCACGGGCAAAATTAACGAATGCATCTGGCAAGCCAAACTCGTTTGTGATTTTCATTTGTAAAGTCTCCACTCTCTGTTAGGGTTGTATCATCTAAACGATATAGGTGCAATAGGTAATTTTATGTCAGGAAAGGTAGCTTACAAGATGCTCGACAGTGGAACAATGCAAGCCATAGAGGCGCGGTTTGAGATAGCTGGTGAGCCAGCATCAAAGGCCAATTCACGCAGGGCCGTGGTTATAGCTGGTAGGCCGTCATTCATCAAAAGCAAGAAGGCTCTGGGATACGTCAAGATGTTCAAGGCTCAATGCCCTAAGCTTGAGCATATGCTTGAGGGTGATTTGAAGGTTGAGATGATGATCTACTACGGCAGTCGCAGACCTGACTTGGATGAAAGTTTGATCTTAGATTGTATGCAGGATTTCATTTACGCCAATGACAGACAGGTCAAACAGAAGTTTATTTATTGGGGTCTAGACAGAGGTGCCCCCAGAACGATTATCAAGGTCAGTCCTTGTGACATATATGATATCCCAGCCTATATAATATAAACTATTAGAGTAGCTCTAGCTTACTACAGTAAAGAGATATCTATAGTAGTTATTATATATACTACTACTATATATAGTAAGACATTGATATCTTTGAATATTATTAGCGTAGCTCAAAAAAAAATATTGACACTCAGGCACCTTCAGAATTAGGGTAGTGCCAGAGATGGAGAACCGCAATGTTGAAAGAGCAAATGCGGGGGGTGGCTGTAAGACTTGGACAAGGACAACACAAGGTTGTTTGCCCCATATGCAGTCACAACCGCAAGAAGAAGACAGACAGAACGCTATCTCTCAAAATTGACACCGAAAAAGCCCTGTATCAGTGTTGGCACTGTGATGAGCAAGGGGCAGTCAACTTGGGAGAGAAAATAATATTTAAGGAGAGGCCTGTGGCAATAGCAAAAAAACTACAAGAAACAGACTTATCATCAGCTTCATTAAGGTGGCTACAGGGAAGGGGGATTTCAGAAGATACAGCGCGTAAGGCTGGCCTAAAAACAGTCAGCCATTGGATACAATCAGCAGGGAAAGAGACTGAATGTATCATGTTCCCGTATCAAAACAAGGGACAGACATACGCATCTAAAATACGTTCAATTGAACTTAAAGGCTTTTCTTGCAACGGTGCGCCTTCAACCATGTTTAACATTGAGAATGTTGAACCAAAGGAAGCAATGATAATCTGCGAGGGTGAGATGGATGCGTTGGCATTCATGGAAGCTGGGTATAGCAGTGTAGTCTCTGTACCCAACGGTGCAGTGATGAAGGTGGTTGATGGCAAGATAGACCCCAACGAAGATAATAAGTTCAAGTTTATCTGGAATGCAAAGAAGCGCATTGAGATGTCATCCAAGGTCATCATCGCAACAGATGGTGATGCGTCAGGTCAGGCAATGGCTGAAGAGATTGCACGGCGTATAGGCAAGGACAAGTGCTGGAAGATTGACTTCGATGACAAGTGCAAGGATGCTAATGATGTTCTGATGAAGCGAGGCACCGATGGCATTGATGATCTGATCGTCAACTCAAGGCCGTGGCCTGTAGCTGGCCTGTATCAGGCAGAGCATTTCTATGATGAGTTGGATGAGATTTACGAGAAGGGTATGGGCCGTGGCGAAAGTACAGGCTATGACAATGTCGATGAGCTTTACACTGTTTCAGAGGGACAGCTAACAATTGTTACTGGGCATCCATCTTCAGGAAAATCAGAGTTCATTGATCAGATCATGGTTAACATGGCTCAGTCCAAAGGCTGGAAGTTTGCCGTCTGTTCATTTGAGAACGAACCAAGGCTACACATCGCTAAGTTGATTTCTAAGTTTAAGCGCAAGCCATTCTTTGAGGGCCAGACAGATCGTTTGAGCTACGATGATTTAAATCATGGCAAGAAGTTCGTACAGGATCACTTCTCTTTCCTGTATCAAGCCGATGGATCACAAAGCACGATAGACAACATTGTTGACAGGCTGAAGGTGGCGGTCATGCGTCATGGGGTCAGGGGTGCCATCATTGATCCATACAACTACATCCAACGAACAGGTGATGCTAGCGAGACAGATTGGGTCTCAAGCTTGCTGACAAAGATCAGGGTCTTCGCACAGGCGCACGGCGTACACATATGGTTCGTAGCTCACCCAACTAAGATGATGCGAGGTGCAGATGGCAAGGTGCCAGCCCCTAAGGGGTATGACATCTCTGGATCAGCAGCATGGTTCGCTAAGGCAGACGTTGGGCTTACAGTGCATAGGCCAGACCCTGTCAGGACCGTTGAGTCAGAGATACATGTCTGGAAGTGTAGGTTTAGTTGGGTTGGCAAGCAGGGCGTCACTGAACTTGACTTTGACATGCTTACATCATGCTACAGGCAACGGTTTCATGATCCCATTTTAGATGGGCCAATCATAAATGAGGACGATGATGATGACGTACCGTTCTAAAAATCTGGTTTCGGCAAGGCCGTTAGATGAAAGCGAAGGCGTCACCTTATTTATTTGGGGTCAAGGTACAGAGCTTATCAGTGCAGAGTTAAACAAAAGAGAGGCAATGAGAATATGTAGCGAGATCATGGATAAGTTAATTCAGTCGGGTGATAGTCAAACTATAGAAAGGTTCAAGTGAACCAAAATGATGGTGTATGACATGATAAATAGAACTGAATATTCACGGGTTTTAGAAGAAAACAAAATGTTAAGAGAGGAAATTGCAAAACTGCAATGGGAAAGAAGGGAAGACAAAACTAATGAAGTAATTAAGTTGTTAAAAGAAAACATAGGATTGGGTAGTGCTGATAAAATAAACAGAGAAATTGCTGAAAAAGTAGGATGCTCTATTCAACATGTTTATGCTGCTAAAAGAACTATGCGTGTAATTAAAAAAAGGGAAGACAATGACGGCTTTAGAAAAGTGGAAAGAGATGGCGATTGTTGAGAACGCGAGGCACCTTGAGAAGAATGACGGTAGAACTGAAAATTATGGCCTCGGTCATCATAACTACAACGG
>Ga0213868_10003872_pt1 | contig 13847 bp, 14 predicted proteins | sample PICome_9_FD_160087 | JGI IMG/M metagenome (GOLD analysis project Ga0213868, IMG submission 160087) | Coastal seawater microbial communities near Pivers Island, North Carolina, United States - PICO127 | ecosystem: Environmental > Aquatic > Marine > Coastal | place: USA: North Carolina...
TGCGTAAGTTTTTAAAGAAAGCCTTGGATGATTATTTAACACAAAGAACTTTAGAACGTAAACGAGAAAAACCATTGATGTATAATGATGGGCAAGGCTATATTCGTTATCAAAAAGGCTCTATGGTATTTTATGCCTTAAGTGATTATATTGGTGAGGATGTCTTAAATGGGGCATTAAAGAAATACGTTGAAAAAGTAAAGTTTCAATATCCGCCTTATACCACATCAATCGATATGGTTAATCATATTAAGGAGGTAACACCAGATTCATTACTGTATACTATTAACGATATGTTCGAAACCATTACACTTTATGAAAATAGAATTAAAGAGGTAACGTCTACCGAGTTAGATAATGGTAAATATCAATTAGATATTGAATTTGAAGTAAGCAAATACAGAAATGACGAAAAAGGGAAAAAGTTTTATGGAGATAGTATATCTTATAAAATAGAAGGTATGAGAAAGCCTATTTTATCTGTGCCATTAGCAGATTATATTGATATTGGTGTTTTTGCTGAAAAAGAAGATGAAGAAGGGAAAATGAAAGAAGTTGAACTCTATTTGAAGAAACATAAAATTACAGAAATCAATAACAAAATAACGATTATAGTCGATAGAGAGCCTATTGAGGTGGGTGTCGATCCTTATAATAAGCTTATTGATACAAACTCTAACGATAATAGAAGACGATTGTAAAACTATCTAAATAATAGCGAAAACCCACTTACATTTTTTGTTTGTGGGTTTTTTTATGGGTAACGAAAATTTGTTTTCTAATAATACCAAAGAAACTCCAAGATAACCGATTAAATTAGTTTCTATTCCCTGTATATTCCAATATAATATACAACCGTAAGGAGCGCTATACTTATGTTTTCTGTTTCATTTAATAAAAATACAACTTAAATTTATTGTCAATCATTTTAAAATATATTTGGTATGATATAATATTGCTGAGAATTTAAGGTTTATCACTGTAAATTAGTAATTTTGGCATGTTAAATGTTCCAGTGTTTATTGATGAACTACTTAAAATACATACTTATAGTTTTTCCTTTGATTTTATTTGCTCAGGTGAAAGTCATTGAACAAGATTCTATACCTAATAAATATCTTATTATTAAAGGCGATTCAATCCCTCGAACGTATATAGGTTTAGATGAGGTGATGCTTTTGCATAAGTTGAAGTTTGATAGTAAAAAGGATAGAATTCGTTATCTGATTTTAAGACGAAAAACCATTAAAGTGTATCCGTATGCAAAAATGGCAGCAGAACGATTAGATTCTATGAATACTCGGTTAGCAACACTTACAAGAAACCGCGAAAGAAAACGCTATACAAAGCGTATTCAAAAATATATAGAAGGTGAGTTTTCTGAGGAACTAAAAAAAATGAGCCGTACAGAAGGGCAGATTCTTGTTAAATTAATTCATAGACAAACCGGAAAAACAGCATTTAATTTAATAAAAGAATTACGCAGTGGTTGGCGAGCTTTTTGGTATAATACAACCGCTAGTATGTTCGATATTTCCTTAAAACGTGAGTTCGATCCACTAAACGAAAAAGAAGATTATTTAATTGAAGATGTCTTGCAGCGTAATTTTCAAAGTGGGCGATTAGAACGACAAGATCCTGCTATAGAATTTGATTTTTACGATTTAACTAACAAGTGGATTCATCAAAAAACACCTGAATAAATGAGCATCCAATCACCATTTGAAGAAAAACTTAACAGTATAACTCACGCTATTGGCGCTTTATTTGGTATAGCAGCACTCGTGTTACTCATCGTTTACGATACCAATAAAACCGATTGGAGTTTATTTAGTGTTATTGTTTATGGCACCTCTATAATCATTTTGTTTACTGCCTCAACCGTGTTTCACGCTGCCAAAAAAGAGAAGCGAAAACATTATTTTAGGATCATAGATCACATTAGTATTTACTTTTTAATTGCAGGAACATATACACCAGTGTGTTTAATCTCCTTAGAACAAACTTTAGGGTGGACACTCTTTTTTGTGGTATGGGGAATTGCGGCTTTTGGTGTAATTTTGAAATTGTTTTTTACTGGAAAGTTTGAAATATTTTCAACGCTACTTTATTTGATAATGGGTTGGTTGATTGTTTTTGACTTCACTAAGTTATCTGAAACCATGGGAGATAACGGTATTTTATTTTTATTTGCAGGAGGTTTGTCTTATACTGTTGGTATTGTTTTTTATGCGATTCATAAAATACCACTAAATCATGTTATTTGGCACTTGTTTGTTTTAGCGGGCGCTATTTTTCACTTCTTTATGATTTTTGGTTATGTTATTTAATAGAATAGAAATTACTATTGCGAATACAACGCCTAATTATCAGCAAATAGAAACTTTAGCAGATACCATTTGGAGAGAACATTATATTCCAATTACAGGCATTGGTCAAGTTGAGCATATGCTTAAAAAATATCAATCTACTCAAGCCATTTCAGCACAAGTTGAAGCAGAAGGTTTTGAATATTTTGTATTAGCATATGATGGAATACCTGTTGGTTATATTTCGATTAGAAAAGAAAAAGAGTGGTTGTTTTTAAGCAAAATTTATGTGCTAAGTAATTATAGAGGAAATAAGATTGGTAAAACAGCAATGCAATTTATTGAAGAAAAAGCGAAGTTATATCATTTAAAAACCATCATGCTTACTGTAAATAAAAATAATACGAATGCTATTAAAACCTATGAAGGTTTAGGTTTTATAAATGCTGGTGCTGTGGTTAAAGATATTGGAAACGGATTTATTATGGACGATTACCAAATGACGAAACAAATTCCTGCATAGGCAGTAATTCTATCCTTCAATAACCTCCTTATATTCTTCAAAAAAAGCTTCAAATAAGCTCATATTTTCATTGAAGAACTCCATAACATCGCGCCAAGAGTTTTTGTTGTGGATAGATATTTTTTGTTCTAAAGATACGTAAATTCTAGAAATTTCTTTTTCATTATCAAGAAAATATTCCTCTTCATAAATAGCTTCAGGTAAATAATTATCTAGAAGAATCGACTTTAAGGCAAGTAGCTTTTCCCAGTAATTAATACGGTTTTCTAAATCATCTTCTAAGTCTAAAGCGATTAGAGCCGTTTTATTATCGAAATGAAATTTAAAACTAAGCCCTTTCAATTTGGTGTCATACAAAATCCATTTCCGTGGAAACGATTTCCCGAAGCTTGTCCAAAAGTCTTGTTTTAATATGCGAGATTCTTCTTTACTAAACATTGAAAGAGATATTAGAAAACAGAGATAAGATAAAAGAATTATTACAAATGGGGTCTATTCTTTTTTCTCTACGCTTTGTTGTCATTTTAAATTAAATAAGCCACCCCAACCCCAAGTATAATAGAAATAAACTTAGATAAATTGAATTTATGCCCTTCGCCACTTTCAAATAGAATGGTGGTGGAAATATGAAAAAATATCCCAATTACTATCGCATTTATACTATGTGCTAATTGGATGCTTAAGTTTGAGGTGTTCGAAATATAAGTTCCCAAAGGTGTCATGGCTGTAAAAACCACTAAAAAAGCAATAATTTGTATTTTACTAAATTTCGACTGAAATAAAAACATGCTTATCAAAGCGGCAATAGGCACTTTATGCACTAAAACTCCGTATACCATATCGTTATGTTGGTGTATTGGGAAACCTTCTAAAAAACTATGAATACATAAACTAATAAACAGCAGCCACGGAAAAGTAGTTTCGTGCTTATGGATGTGCACATGCCCATGTTCCGCACCTTTAGAGAATAACTCCAAAATAATTTGCAACAAAATACCACACATAATAAATAGTCCGGTAAGTTTGGTGTCTAAATGGCTGTAAACCTCGGGTAACAATTCAAAAAGTGTCAATGCTAATAAAAAAGCACCACTAAAAGAGAGTAGGAGTTTAGTATTCCAGTTTTTTTTGTTTTTAGATAGTTTTGCAATAACAACACCTAAAATAACTGCGTATATAGGAAAAAGATATGTATTCATTCAAAAAAATAATGCCCCACAACAGTGAGTATAATTAAATGCCGATTATCGACAAAAATTTGCAACAGTAATAATAATTAAAAGTCAATTAATAATTACCCGCAAGAGTAAGTATAATTAATTGTCGATTATCAACAAAAATCCACAACAGTGATAATAATTAAAAACCAATTATTGGTTATTTGAAAATTAGGACTAAACGTTCCGATGTTTTGGTATTAAATTTATTCAATTTATAATCACCAAAAACATCTAACAAGTAAACACCAGCCTGTTCAAAAAACAACTCAAAATCGGCTAAAGTAAACCCGCGCACGCGCTCCTGGAAATTGTATAACCTATCATCAGTTGTAAAAGTAATATCTTTTATAATATATCCATCTTCCACGTAACGTTTTAAATGAAAATCAATACCATCAACCGTTTTAACCTCTTCGGGTACCAAGTTATCAATTACAAACTCACTATTCATAAAATCTATAACCCCAAAACCAAATTCGTTTAGTTCTGCTTTTATGGCCTTGATGGTGTTCAAATTATCGGCATCATCATCAAAATACCCAAAGCTAGTAAACAAATTAAAAACCGCATCAAACTGTTTCTGGTAAGGTTTACACATGTTATGCACATCAAAATGCAAGCGGTGGTTTTCAAACTGTTTTGCATACTCAATGCTATTTTCGCTCAAATCCACACCCGTAACATCATACCCAATTTTATTCAAGTATCGGGCATGTCGGCCCTTACCGCAAGCCAAATCTAGTATGGTTCCATGCTCCGGAATATTCAAATAACCAGAAAGCGTATCCATAAACGCATGCGCTTCGGTATCGTCCCTGTCTTTATATAAAATGTGGTAAAATGGCGTATCAAACCAAGAGGTAAACCAAGTTGTAGTGTTTTTAGTCATAAATTTTGTTTGGGGTTACCCCCGAGAAATGTTCGGGGGTCAGGCTTTCCGCTATATCTTTCTAAAAAGTTCCTGGTCCGTCATTATGAGGAGAGGAACGACGTGATAATCTTTTTATCGATTAACAGATTGCCACGGCAAAAAAAATGCCTTGCAATGACGTTTCAATGTTTTTAAAAAGGATGCCGCTGCAATCCTTAACCCGAATTATCAATAAACTTTACGTTTGCCGCAAAATTACGTTATTTTTGTAACCTATTAGATTTAAAATAGTCTATCAGACGTAAAAAAATGGAAGAAAATTTCAACATGGTTGCCAAAACCCTTTTTGGCTTTGAAGATTTATTAGAAAACGAACTCACACAACTCGGTGCACAACATGTAAAAAAGGGCATTCGTAACGTGTCTTTTTCGGGCGATAAAGGCTTTATGTACAAATGTAATTTAGCATTGCGTACCGCCGTTAAAATCTTAAAACCCATCCATTCTTTTAACGTCAATAGCGAGCAAGATTTATACGATAAAGTCTATGCTATGGATTGGTCGCAATACCTAAAGCCTACAGGGACTTTAGCTATAGATGCTACCATTCATTCAGATTTGTTTACGCACTCGCTTTACATCGCACAAAAAACTAAAGACGCTATAGTCGATAAGTTTAGAGAAACCGACGGGCAAAGACCAAACGTAGACCTAAAGTTTCCAGACCTAAAAATAAACGTCCATATAGACCGACGAAAATGTACCATATCTCTAGATTCTTCAGGAGATTCTCTGCATAAACGGGGCTATAAAACAGCGACCAACATTGCACCTATAAACGAAGTATTGGCAGCCGGATTAATTATGCTATCGGGTTGGGATGGGCAAACCGATTTTATGGATCCCATGTGTGGTTCGGGCACTATGCTTGTTGAAGCAGCAATGATAGCCTGTAACATACCACCAAACCTGATGCGAAAAGAATTTGCTTTCGAGCGTTGGAGCGATTGGGATGTCGAATTGTTTGAAAAAATTGAAGCCTCTTTACTCGGTAAAACTCGAGATTTCCATCATAAAATAGTAGGTTATGATAAAGCACCAAGTGCCGTAGCTAAAGCCATAGAAAACGTAAAAAACGCCCAATTAGAAGATTTTATAGAGGTAAAACATGAAGATTTCTTTAAAACCCAAAAAGGAGGCGACGAAAAACTGCATATGGTATTTAACCCACCTTACGGTGAGCGTTTAAATATTGATATGGAAGAGTTTTATGCCAACATAGGCGATACACTAAAACAAAACTACCCAGGTACCGATGCTTGGTTTATTACTTCAAATCTAGATGCTTTAAAGCATGTTGGATTGCGCCCTTCAAGAAAAATTCACTTATTTAATGCCAAACTAGAAGCCCGTTTGGTGAAATATATCATGTATGAAGGGAGTAAAAAGGGTAAGTATATGAATAAGGACTAAATGACTTCGAAAGCAAGAATAAAGATGTCACCTTGAGCGCAGTCGAAAGGTCTTAAAAATCGAAAAACTTTATAGGTTTCGACTGCGCTCAACCTGACATTACTCCTAAAACAAAGGCAACCGCTCATACTGAGCAATTAAAAACAATTTACCACAAGCACGCGCATCAGACAATGCATCGTGATGTTTTAAAGCTATATTATGCACTTTACAACAGGCATCTAGCTTTGCAGGTTTGTAACCTTTTTTACGGTAAATTTTAAGTGTACATTCCCAACGTTCTTGCATGGTTAAGTCTGACTGTGGAATGTTATAATCTTTCATCGTTTTTTGTAAAACGGTTCTGTCAAAAGACTCATTGTGTGCTACAGTAACAATGCCAGAAATACGTTTTTTAATCTCAGGATACACCCCTCTAAAATCAGGAGCAAATCGAGTATCATCTTCAGTTATTCCATGCACTTGTTGGTTGTGCCAATTATAATCGTTGTTTGGTGGTTTTATTAACGCATGGAATTCGTCTATAATCACACCATCCTTAAACGTAACAATCCCAACAGAGCAAATGTGATGTCCTTTTGCGGTCTCGAAGTCTATTGCAGCGAAAATAGTTGCCATGTTGCGGGTTTTGGTTGTTAATTTACAGCTTTAGTTATAAAATAAACAAATTATTTATCCTTTTTATAAAGCGGAATCCTGTAAGCTAAGAAGTAGCTATAACCAGCACCAATACCACTACTATCATAAGTTTTACCAAATCCTGGTATATAAACGTTATCAAAATTATCAGGTATGGTTTGGCTTGCAGATATTTTTAACTGCAAATTTAAACCTAAATAGAGGTTATTGAGGATTTCGGCTTTCATGCCTAATATAATTTCTCCCCAAAACGCTGTGAGTCCAGTAAGTTCTTGTTTGGTATTCGATGTAAGTTGTGGGGCCCAATATTGGTCTATGCTATATACTTGAAAACTATTTAAATCATGACTAAAAGTACTTGCGCCGACTCGGAAACCAACATAAATCATATTATCCATATTCAACCAGTTTTCGTACATATTAAAATCAACACCGCCCTTTATATAACTTCCTTTGGTGGTGATGTTTAAATAGTCATTAATGGTGTTTTTTTCTTCAAAACCAATTTCACCGGCAACATATAATTTCTCTTTTATGCGATAATCGGCCATAATTTCAAAACCTGAATAGTCATCATCTAAAGATGTTCTAATTAGCTTACCAATATCGCCACCTACGCGAAGCCCATACTTGAGTTTAATTTTGGTAGAATCGTTGGCTGTACTAACAATACTATCATTTTGTGCGTTAACAAACACACAGAAAAATAGCATACAAGCTATGCTACTAATGCGATATATTAAAGTGTGTTGTTGTCTCATCTTCTACAGATTGATTATCGGTTAAAGGTTCTCTTGATAGCATCCAGTTATCTCCATCTTGCACAATGGTTAGGGTTACATTTTTAAAAATAGTTTTAAAGCCACATGCGCGAGACACAAAAACTTCCTCGCGGCTATAATTTAAAGTAATACGGTCTTGATTTCCATCAACAAAATCATCGGTATTATCATTAGGAGTGCCGTTATCGTTAACGCTGGCTCCTTTAATAAGAATATATTCTGTAGTGTTATCATCCGTTCTTAAAGGTAAAATAAGGTCGTCTGTATCTTGAAAAATATAATCTGGTAAAAAATCGTCATTATCAACACCTATAACCACTAAATCGAACACGTTTTTTTTGGTGTCTGGGTTTAAAGCATCCAGTAAATCAATAATTAATCTTGGTGTTGTTGGCGTTGCATCGGGACAAATATCGTCGCGTTCGCAGCTTATTGATAGCGCAGCTATCAATAAAATGGGAATTATTAAAACTTTATAATACTTCATTTTTTATTTTCTAAACGAATAAACTTTTAACGTTTTTCAAGTAATACTACATTTTCTACATGAAATGTTTGCGGAAACATATCTACAGCTTGGGTTTTTATCACTTTATAAGTGGCATCCATTAAAGCTAAATCTCTGGCTTGGGTAGCACTATTACAACTCACATAAACCACGCGTTTAGGAGCTATGTTTAATATTTGTTGTACCACATCTTTATGCATACCATCTCTTGGCGGATCGGTAATTATAACATCGGGTTGCCCATGTGTTTTAATAAATTCATCATTAAAAACATGTTTCATATCACCAACAAAGAATTCAACGTTATTAATGTTATTTAATTGTGCGTTTTCTTTAGCCGCAGTAATCGCATCTGGCACAGACTCTACACCAATAACCTTACTCGCTTGTTTTGCAACAAACTGTGCTATGGTTCCAGTTCCTGTATATAAATCATAAACCAATTCGCTACCTGTTAAGCCAGCAAAATTTCGTGTTATTTTATAAAGTTCAAAAGCTTGGTCTGAGTTGGTTTGATAAAAGGATTTAGCGTTTATTTTAAATTTCAAACCTTCCATTTCTTCAAAAATATGGTCGGCACCTTTATAACAAATTACCTCTTGATCGTAAATGGTATCGTTTGCTTTTCCGTTAATAACGTATTGTAAAGAGCTGATCTGCGGAAAAGTCTCAGCAATAAAATCGAGTATTAATTCGCGTTTAGCTTTATCTTCTTTAAAAAACTGAATCATTACCATGATATCGCCTTTGCTAGACGTACGAATCATCATGGTTCGCAACAATCCGGTTTGGTTTCTTGTATTAAAGAATTCTAAATCGTTTTCAACAGCAAACTGCTTCACTGCATTTCTAATAGCATTTGAAGGATCTGCTTGCAGATGACATTTGTTGAGGTCTAATATTTTATCCCACATACCAGGGATATGAAATCCTAAAGCATTTCGATCTCCTAAATCTTCATCAGATTGAATTTCCTCAAGTGTTAACCAGCGGCTATCACTAAAAGAAAATTCCATTTTATTTCTGTAGAAATATTGTTCTTCAGCTGCTAAAATAGGGGTGACCTCAGGAAGTTCAATATGTCCAATACGTGTTAAGTTGTTGGTGACCTCTTTTTGTTTGTAAAATAATTGATGTTCATAGCCCATGTCTTGCCACTTACAACCCCCGCAGGTTCCAAAATGTTCGCAAGCAGGTGCTGTTCTTTTGTCTGAAAGCTTATGAAAAACAGTGGCTTTCCCTTCATAAAAGGCTTTACGCTTTTTAAAAGTTTGTACATCAACCACATCACCAGGTACGGCATTAGGTAGAAAAATTACTTTTCCATCGGGTGCTTTAGCTATGGTTTTACCTTTAGCACCAGCATCAATAACTTCTACATTCTCAAAAACTTGTTTTCTTGCTTTTTTTCTAGACATGATGCAAAAATACTGAACTCATTTATACTTTTTTGATTGAAGCGAAAAATAGTTATTTTCTTTTCAAATTTTATGTTTTTTACGGCGCATAGCTTTGTTACAGAGAAATATAAAAATGAAATTTGGGCAGAAAAGTAATTTTATTTGGGGGTTTTATGTATTGTTTAGTGCCGTTTTTTAGTATTGAAGCAATCAAAGATTTACTAAAATGGGTTTAGGAGGTACTGTCTTTTTACTTGGCTTTAGTATGCTAAAGGTTTTTGCATGGATGCAGATGGAGAGAAATGCAGTCATGCGGGAGATTAAAGGATTGGAACTACATGTGTTTTCGCTGTCTGGAAGGATCTCAGAATTAGATTTTTACAAGCAATTTATATTTACTAGCTTTGCACTTCCTAGGGATGATTTCTCTCCCACGCTGAATTTTCGATACTTTTCGAAAGGATAAAGGTACAGAAGGAATGGTTATTTTTTAAATATCCATTTGTTTGGGTATAAACTTTTAAATTTTTTTAAAATGGCTGTTTTAGACCAATTAACTTCGCAACAAGCGATCGATTTAGAAAACAAGTATGGTGCACACAATTACCATCCGTTACCAGTAGTATTAAACAAGGGAGAAGGTGTGTATGTCTGGGACGTAGAAGGTAAAAAGTATTATGATTTTTTATCGGCTTATTCTGCGGTAAACCAAGGGCATTCTCATCCAAAAATAGTTAATGCCATGTTGCAACAAGCGCAAACATTGGCCTTAACTTCCAGAGCATTTCATAACGATATGCTAGGTAAATATGAAAAATTTGCTTGCGAGTTTTTCGGGTTTGATAAAATCCTACCAATGAATACGGGAGCAGAAGCTGTAGAAACGGCTTTGAAACTCTGCAGGAAGTGGGCTTATGAAGTAAAAGGTATTGAAAATAATAAAGCAGAAATTATTGTTTGTGAAAACAACTTCCACGGAAGAACAACAACAATTATATCGTTTTCAAATGACCCTGTAGCTCGTGAAAACTTTGGACCGTATACAAACGGATTCATAAAAATTGAATATAATAATCTTGAGGCTTTAGAAGATGTATTAAAAGACAATCCTAATGTTGCTGGTTTTCTTGTTGAGCCTATTCAAGGTGAAGCAGGAGTTTATGTGCCAAGTGATGATTATTTGGCGAAAGCAAAAGCACTGTGCGAGCACTATAACGTCTTGTTTATTGCTGATGAAGTACAAACTGGTATTGCTAGAACAGGACGATTATTAGCAACTTGTGGAAACTGTTCTTGTGAAAATAAAAATTGTTCTAATACACCAGATGTAAAACCAGATGTTTTAATTCTTGGTAAAGCTATTAGTGGTGGTGTTTATCCTGTTTCTGCAGTTTTAGCAGATGATAGCGTTATGAATGTTATTAAACCGGGTAACCACGGAAGTACGTTTGGCGGAAACCCTGTTGCAGCTGCCGTAGCTATGGCAGCTCTTGAAGTTGTAAGAGATGAAAAACTAGCTGAAAATGCTTTTGTACTTGGTAATTTATTCCGAAGTGAATTAAATAAATTTATAGAAACGAGTAGTATTGTTAATTTAGTTAGAGGAAAAGGCTTGCTTAACGCCATTCTTATAAATGATTCGGAGGATAGTGATACCGCTTGGAATATTTGTTTAGCACTAAGAGATAATGGCTTACTTGCAAAACCAACACACGGAAATATTATTCGTTTTGCACCACCTTTAGTAATGACTGAAGCGCAATTGTTAGACTGTGTAAGTATTATAATAAAAACGCTTAAACAATTTGAGAATTAAATAGATGAAGTAATACAAATAAAAAAAGCGACCGAATTGTCGCTTTTTTTATTATAACATGAGTTTCAATACTATTGATTTTGCTGTATTTCTTCAATCATCTCCATATACTGATCTTTCATTTCGTCTAATTGACCAGTAGACATAAAGTACAAATATATAGCTACAATTATTAAACTTATAACCAGACCTATAATTGCTATAATTTTAGCAGTCTTTACTTGACCATAATTACTATACGATTCAGGACTTTCTATATATTTTTTTTCATCCTTTTTTGCGAGAAAAAGGGCTATTCCAGATAATACAACTCCTCCAAATCCACTTGTGCAGCAGCATCCGATAAAAGAGATTATACCTAAAACAATACTAATTGTGGCGTTTGGTAATTTTTGTTGTTCCATGTGTTAATTTTAATTGATTAGTTTAATAATATAACTTATAATAATTGTAGATACTGTAAGTATGGCAAGTGCTCCAATTATTTTATTTGAATTTTTAAATTTAAATAAAATATTCAAGCCAACATATAAAAAAAGAGCAATTAAGCTATAAACGGCTGGATACATATTAAAAGCAGCTGTAAATTCACCCTGAAAAATTAGAGATAAGGCACGCTGTAAGCCACAACCCATACATTCAACTCCAAAAAGTCTTTTGTTTAAACAAGGTAACATATAATCTTCCATATTTGAATAAGCCAAATTGTAATAAGCTAAAATACTAAAAGCTACTTAGGAAGTAAATAGAAGAATTATTAATTTTTGTTACTAACCACAATTTTTTTACTAAAAACAGTACGGTCTAGCAATTCAATTTTCACAATATATATACCCGCACTTAATGATTTTGTGGAAAAGATATATTTTCTTTTCGATGAAGAAATACGTCCATTCATCACTTGTTTTCCTGAAACATCAAATAAACTAAATGATTCAATTTCAAGACTGTTTTTGTTTAATAATTTGAGTTGAGATATACGATTATTCTGAAATACTTTTAAACTACGTATCGTTTCTTCAGAATTACTTAAAACAGTATTATTAAAAGTAATTTCAAAACGATCCGAGTATAGCCCGCTTTCAAGATTAATTTCAAAATCTTGATTTTTCAAATTAACAAAAATGTCAGTTTCTAAATCGTGAATATAAATAGGTTGGTTTTCATTAAAATTTTGAATATCTGCTATTCTAACCTTTAGAGGCATGTCCTTAACCAGATTAATGGTTAAAGGAATTTTTAGTGTTTCATCAAAAGGAAGTGCTTCTGCTAAATACCTGTTGTTATTATTACTTAAATACGCATCAGAAGTTAATATATTATCTTCATTTATTTTTGACTCTAAACCGTAATCAAAATCTAAAGAAGCAGTAGGATGAAAGGTTTCAACCAATTGTCTTGTATAAACATTGTTGAAATCAACATTCAACCTAAAACGTTTATAATCTTCAGGGACTACTGAAAATCTATTATTTGTTTCTGTTGTTTTATTTTTTTTATTGGAAGATTTAAAAAATTCGCTATCAACTGCCGTTTCTTTGGTGTAAGAACGGTGAGCATTTTTTGCTATAACCGAACCATTTGCCGTGCCTTCTACCATAAAACCCTGACCTATTGGTATATATCGTCTAGCGATTTTACTTCCAGCGCCGGTATTACTAATATTAATTGACCCATCTCCGTTGTAAGTATTAAAAACAGCAGAAATAAATGTTTCAACAGTTCCTGTAGCATCTATAGTATAAGTTGCATAACCACCATTATATTCATTTAAATAGTGTGAATTTGTGCTAGGATCTTGTTCCCAATAATGTAGCGTGCCAGTTATCGTAGTTCGGTTATTAGTATCCCATATATATGCGCGCGCATCCAATGCTGATGGGTAGGGGTTTCCTGTTAATGTAAATTGAGTATTCAAAACACTAACTGAAATTGTGCCGTTGTTTGGCTTTCCTCTAAAATCATAACGCTGTGCATCTCCAGAACCTATGGTTCCTTTCATTGTAAAACCTTCTCCAGGATTAACGTTTGTATTACCTTGAACATGGACCCAATCAGCATAGTTATCAGAAGCAATAAATTTCCAAACCCAATATGGTTCGATATTTAAAGGACTTGAAGTTCCATTATATGAGGATGTGCTAGCAAATGTTGCTGGTGTTGAAGTAATTAAACCCAAAGCATCATTTAAAAACGAAATACCAAAGGGATTGTTTATAGAGTTATTCGTTTTACTTCCAATAGGCGAGCACCAGTAATTATATTCATGTTCACCAACATTAGCTTCTTGGTATACACTTAATTCT
>Ga0213868_10003877_pt1 | contig 13838 bp, 12 predicted proteins | sample PICome_9_FD_160087 | JGI IMG/M metagenome (GOLD analysis project Ga0213868, IMG submission 160087) | Coastal seawater microbial communities near Pivers Island, North Carolina, United States - PICO127 | ecosystem: Environmental > Aquatic > Marine > Coastal | place: USA: North Carolina...
GCACAGGGTGGGTGGACTACGAGCCAGATTTAGAATGCGGAGGGCCATCAGGAACACCAGGGAGACAATGTGCCTATGAAACAACGAAAGAACACACTGGAGAGTTGGCAATCACTGGACGTGATGGCAGAAATTTGCATATTAATATTGCCAGTCATCGTGATCCCTTGTGTCCGAAGACTCTTTATAATATGTACACGAAAGCAGCTAGTCCAGAAAAGATTTTCGTTCGTATTCTTCAACAACGAGATCCTGACGTTGATATTGACTGTTTGACTGGCTATTGTGAATTAATGGCCGCGGATAAAATACATCCAGATCCTAATGTTGATCCATTAGTTGACTGTCCATTCAAAGATCACATTTTTATCTATGAAATCCATGCAAAGGAAGCAGCAGGTCCTGCTTGGGCAAGAGGATTGATCTCAAAGGAAATTGATAAATCTTATAGAAGGGGAGGTCCAACGGATGTGAAACCACAAGATCATTGCATGTCCATCGATTCCCACATGGATTTTGAGCCTCACTTTGATGATAAAATGGTTCGAATGTGGGAAGATTCAAAGAATGAATATGCTGTCTTAAGTACTTATGTGCAAGATGTGGAGCATCTCGGTGAAGATGGAGACGGAATGCCCCATCATCAAGTCCCTCATTTATGTATGGTAACTTTCACCACTCAAGTACGCACACATGCAACCAAATGTGCGAATGCTTTGGTGAAGCCTAAGTTGACGAATGCAATATGGGGAGCAGGACTCAGTTTCAGTAAATGTCACGCTGAACTCAAGGTTCAAGTCGATCCTCATACTCCTCACATTTTTGATGGAGAAGAATTTAATCGATCTGCTCGTTTCTGGACCTATGGATATGATATTTATACTCCAAACCATGTGTATGTTCTTCACGATTACCACAAGTCCCAATCTAATCCAGTTATGCACTCATGGAGTACAAATAAAAATGTCGGTGGAACTATTGCGGAATCCAATAGGAGACTAAGAACTATGCTTGGTATGAAACGTGGTGAAGCAGATGCTAATGTGGCGTTAAGAATGCAACAGTCAAAGTATGGTCTTGGTGATCGTCGATCACTATCTCAATTAATTCAATTCAGCGGTGTTGATTTGGTGAACGAAAAGCCAAGTATTGATGGTAAAAATCGTTGCGGTAACATTCAATGGGTTCCATTCAAAGAACATCCGGATGGTGTGAATTATATCCCTCGTTTCGATGAAGATACCGAGGATCCTTTGGATACATTTGAAGAAACGAGCGTGTGGTTTAACACTGGGCGACCAGTAATATCCGAGACACCAGACAAGAAGAATGAAACTAGCAAGGTCCCCGGTGCAAGTCTTAGTGAAGAGCATGCAGCATTACAAGAAGAATTGGAAGTTAGCAACATCTTAGCTGCAGAGAATTTACATCAGAAACACGAAGAGCTTACGCTAGCACAAGAAGCTGCTAAGACATTAGAGAAATCAAAACAAGCTGAAGACACTTCTGGAGACTTTGAGTCAGGAAACTTTTTGAGACAACGTAAAAATGTGCTTCAAGGCGTGACAATGTCTCAAATCAAGGAACAAGCACATGTCGGGGCAATTGCTGTATCTGAGTTTTTCGCAAAATATCCAGTAGAAAAAGGCAAAGATAGTCATGGGTTCACTCATCTTCCAATCTTCGTGCAAGTCAATGCACTTTTGCTTATAATTGGTGTTGCATTCGTTATTACAAAATCAAAGCGTATACGAGGTAGACATCGTAGCTCCAAAAACCAATAAGCATTTGAAAAAATCACGCTTGTCAAACAAGTTTTTATTCGTATTGATTGCTTCTTTGAAAATAACTCATTTTTAAAATAACTCAAGAAGTAAATATAAAAGCATTGTGAGCCCCTTGCTACTATTCTTCCATTAAACGCATACCCTAATACCATGTAATATGAATAATCTCAAAACTCAACTTTTAAAAATGCTCATTGCTCCATCATGCTTAACTGAAGAGGTGGAAATAAATTCAAAGTTCCATCTTGGGGCTGGAGCACATGACGCCATGACTCATGAGGCTAAACCTGTACACTGGACACTGGTTAGGGAATTCCGAGTTCCGAGTTCCGAGGAAGATATTATCATTACCGTGTGTGAAGCAAGTAACAACACATTCAGAGTGATTAGAAGATCTTGCTACAATCATTTTGCGGGGGAAAATGAATGTCATTAAATGCTTCATTTTTGTAATGTCTCTCTTCATTGAAGTAGAGCGTGCTTCTTCTCGTGATACTATGGTAGATGCGCAAGGGAATCAATACTCATTGGACGATATTGAGTTTGAGGAATATGAATCTGATAATGACGTGTTGGATGATGTTCCTGTAGAAACTATTTGCGTCGACCAGGATCTTTCGTGTGGTAGATATGCCGAAGCTGGGGAGTGTACGAAGAACCCACATATGTACACGCTTTGCAAGGCATCCTGTAATTATTGCGATCATAAAGAGTTGCCTGATTACTTTCTAAATATTGATACTAAAGCTGGCAACTTTGGCGTGGATTATGGGGTAGCACAAGACTGCGAAGGTAGTACACAATATCAGTGCTATGAAAACGTTTTGAAGATGGAAACATACATGCGCTCAATATATTCGCAAACATGGTACGAGAATGTTAAAGACGTGTGCAGGAATAATCATCGCTTGTGCATCTTTTGGGCAGGATTTCCAAACAATGAATGCGTTAATAACCCAACGAGCATGCATGCAAATTGTGGACCTGCTTGTCAATCATGCGAAAGGTTCTTGGCTTCCAGCTCGAGACCACAATAGACCGACATCATGTGTACAACAATACAGTTGATTTCCAGTCTTTCAAGTGTTGTAATATAAACTCATTTTTCATTCCATGACAGGCGTCGTTAGAAGATTTTTTGTCGCTTGACGTGGCGACTTCAGCGAAGGTTCTGTAATCCAATCCTATAAACTGTGCTTAAGTTAACAGTCGCAATTACTAATATTATTTCGTTCATTGATTGTTTTAGAATATGAGTTTGATCTCGTAAACGACAACAAAAAAGTCGACCAGGTTTGATTTTCAAGTTTTCAGTTTATCAGAGCTGCCTTAGGATTTGACCGGTGAAAATGAGCAGCTCGGAAATCGAAACACTCCACACTCCACACTCGTGAAACCTTTTAACGTTCAATTCGAGAGAAGTCAAAAATATACGACCAGAGTTAAAAATCACCACAACCCGCAACTACGCTATTAGATAGATAGATATCAGCAGCAGAGAATGCGCAAAGTAAGTCTGATAGTCTTTTTATTAGTTTTTTTCGCTAGTGCATCACTTGGAAGTCTGCAAGATGTTGGAGAAATCGTAATTGATGAGGCGGGGCAACAAAAGCAAATGAAGAATGTCGTACTGGAACATTTGGATTTAAATGATGATGATAAGTTAGTAAACTATGATGAAGACGAAGACGACGATGATGATTTTGTTGATGGTCATGAGTTTTCTGAACAACAAAATGTCGATTCACCGACTGATTCTCCAGTCATTGTATGCGAAGACAACAATCTTGAGTGTCGCGATTGGAAAGATCAGGGCGAATGTGTGAGAAATCCTGGTTATATGCTATCAAATTGTAAAGCCTCTTGTGGTGTGTGTGGAAAGGATGGACATGGAGTCAAATTTGGCGTTGCACAGACATGCGAAGGCGAGCACAAGGTCGCTTGTCAGGATATAGTTTCAAAGATGGAGACTTATTTCCAAGAGACTGTTTCGAAACCAGAATTTGACAAAGTTAGATCTAGATGTCAGAATAAAGAAGCTCTTTGCTCATTCTGGGCCGCGATTGGCGAGTGTGAGAATAATCCAAAATATATGAAGATTCATTGTGCAGCTGCCTGTCAAACATGCGAGCAAGTTGACTTTGACCTGCGATGTCCGAGAGACCCTGATTCCAAAGATGTATTTGGACCTGGAGATTTGCATAAAATGTTTGAGCGGATAGTAGAAAATTATCCCAAAGCAAACATTCTTTCTCAACCGAAGGAGGGTAGTACAAAATCGCCTTGGGTTATCACTATTGACGATTTCATCAAACCTGAAGAATGTGATCGTTTAATCGACCTTGGGCATAAACTTGGTTATGCACGCTCTACTGATGTCGGGGCGGAGAAATTTGATGGTACGTTCGAGGAAAAGAAGAGCACGACGAGGACATCCGAAAATGCTTGGTGTACGAATGAATGTATGGATGACCCATTGACACAGGATGTGTTGAAAAGGATTGAAGAATTGACAGGTATTCCTGATACCAATTCTGAACATCTACAGGTAAGTGATCACGATTGAATTACATATAAAATGTTCATGATGTTTCTCTCACAAATATCGATCTATTGTAGCTCTTGAAATATGAAGTGGGACAATTTTACGCTGTACACCATGACTATATTGAAAGCGGCAGGGATAGACCGACTGGACCTCGAATTCTAACAGCATTTCTTTATTTGAATGATGTAGAAGAAGGTGGCGGTACTCATTTCTCTGATCTTGACTTGACTGTAACTCCAAAGAGAGGAAAACTTCTGATTTGGCCGAGCGTTCTAAATGACAGTCCATCGGATAAGGATTTTTCAACGCATCATCAAGCATTGAAGGTGGAAAAGGGGATGAAATTTGCAGCAAATTCTTGGATTCATCTCAGAGATTTCAAAGGTCCAAATGAAGTCGGTTGTTCATAAACTTATAATGGAAAATAAATGTGACGAAGTGTTTGCGTACATAACACATAACTTGAGTTTCAAATGTTTTTAGATTGTGAATATTTTTTCGTGCGTAATAACCATATGTTTTTAGTCGCGTATGAGTGTCTTTTTGTGTAAGGGGCTGATTGGTCAGCAGATGTTTGCACCAGAGAAGATATTAGCATTTTTCTGCAATCTGTTTGAGTTCTCGTTTCGGGGAATTCCTGACATACCTTTTCACATAATCACAACCAACTATGACCAATAGAGCCGAGCAAGAACCATCGCTGTATGAAAGTGATGAGAATGACGAGTATGATGTCGTTAGTCGTGGATCAGCTCCTTCTTTGACATATTCCCGTCACCACGAAAAAGAGGGAAGTTGTTCATCATCACATGGCGACGACGACGTCGACGTCGACGTTGACGAGGACGTAGACGAAGACGAACGCCTTGCCAGAAGCAGAGATCGCAATCGCGAACATGCTCGTCGGACTCGCTTGCGTAAGAAGAAGCAGCTGCAAATCTTACAAGAACGAGTTCTTGAATTGCAAGGAGAAAGTAAGGTTTTAAAACAAACTATAGAAGAATGCTCTATTGCATCAATCTTACTTGGTATGTCTACTGGGGAGATAGATGTAGATGATGACTTCCTTTGCACTGACAGCCTTCTATCAAGTAATGGTGAGGACAAGAAGTTTTTTACTGTCACCGGAAAGAGGAAGAGATTTGTATCTGATGCAGACTGCGATCCTATGCCTATGAAACTACGAATCAAGGGCAAAGATACTCAAATTGGAGGTTCTGGATGCAAGGCTCAGATCAACTGGAAAACTGGTGTATACATTGACGAGGAGGGTGTTCATCAGCAACTGAGTTCTAGCGAGTTGGAATCACTCAGGTTAGTAACTATCTTTTGTCCACGGCTTTATCAATTTGTTTTGTTTCCGTTCATGAAAACGTTGATTTCATTTTTCTTACTTATCTTGTTTTCATGGAAAGGCGCGAGCGAAACCGTATGCATGCCAAAATGACCAGAGATCGCAAGAAGCTTTACATCAACAAGATTGAAAAGACCATTTCTGATCTTGAGGATAAAAATATGCGCATGAAATCTGTTCTTGTGAAACAGGCAAAGCGTCATGCTTTTTGCGTATCACCTGAGATTATTCCCATGCATCGCAGTGTGGATTCTATTCCATCCATCACTAAAGATGTGGCGACCTAATGTTTTGAGGCACAATCTGAAAGCGCGAAGGATTTCCACAGGTTCTATCTAGTTCTTTCAGATTCTTTCCACTCTCCATTATCACATCATTCATCCATCTTTTGACACAATCCATTCATGTTTGTCACCAACACCCTGTCACCATTTCTCAAATTACATCACACCAGCCATAGAACACCATACATCACCAATAGACTTTCAATGACATCTCGGATCTCATACTTTTTGATTTGAAGTATGAAATTTTGATGTCGTTTGCATTGTATAGATTAGTAGAATTAATTCCTTGTAATACCATCACACAGTAAAATCGTCTTTTATTTGTTATTTGTATATACTTTTGTCATTTTTTAGAGAATGAATGAATCCTTAGAAACTTGGAACTTACTCTCTCTCTCTCTCTCTCTCTACTAGCTAGCTAGCGAGCTAAGTTAGCACATCGATACTTATGCCCTCTCTGCATAAAAAAACGGACACATCGAACATCGAACAAAAACGAGGAAAACCACAATTGAAAAATAGAGCATCAAAGAGACTCGAGACAATCAATAAAAGACAATACTTCGATACTTCGAAAGAAAGGGAACATAAATATGAAAAAAGACGAATACTGCTCATCATCTATACTTCTTCTCTTACTGAGCATGTGTAATAAGGCTATGGCTATTGACACGGCAAAACCGGCAGATATATATGGATCTGCTTTGGACCCTCATCCAGATCCAAACGAAGAAGATTATCCAAACATGATCTACATCGGAGCAAATAACGGCACGCACCGCATCGGCTTCGACGAGCCAAATGGTGTAAAATTTATTTTTGGGACTAGTTTTGACGAATCACACAAAGAGATTGAAGAAAAGGATTTATTGTTGCATTCCCATCACAAAGAAGATATGCCAAAGACCCGAGAACAAATTTTACAAGAAAGACATGGACAGGTGAATCCTGAAGGACCTAAACCCTTTGGTCATGTGGATGAACATCCATTAGATGGTGGAGTCACACCGCCAGTTGTGGCACATATTGATCCAGTGTTTTTGGATGAAACATTAGTCACAAACAAGGAATTTGGAAAGTTTGTACGTTCCGTGTACTATAAAACGGAAGCTGAACATTATGGGTGGTCGTTTGTCTTATCAAGCTTCTTACCTAACGCTGACGAGTTGCACAAGCATGAGAAAGATCCAGAGGCTGAACATTGGGTAGCGGTCGATGGTGCGTATTGGAGAGAACCAGAGGGCCCCGGAAGTTCATATAAATTCAGAGAAGATCATCCCGTGGTTCATGTCACCCACAGAGATGCTGCTGAGTACTGTAAGTGGCTTGGTAAGCGATTGCCTGGAGAGCGTGAATGGGAAGCAGCCGCAAGAGCTGGACACTACGGACCAACAAATAGGACGTTGTATGCATGGGGCGAAGAGGACTCTTGGGACGTAGCTGCGAAGTATGCAAATCTATGGGGCGCTGGGGAGTTTCCGTGGGAAAATAAGGCCGAAGATGGATGGAGGGGGACGTCACCCGTAAGACATTTCCCTCCAAATGCATATGGATTCTACGATATGACAGGAAATGTATGGGAATGGATGCGTGGAGGTAAACACAAGGCCAGAATTGTTCGAGGTGGAAGTTACGTTGATAGTCTTGATGGAAGCTTTAATCATGCTGCTACTTTGGGTGCCAGATCAACTCTTCATGGAACTACATCAACTGGCAACGTTGGTTTTAGATGCGCCAAGGCGCCTAAAAGAAGAATAGAATACCATTACAAGGATCATGATGAATCGATCCATGGACAGCTGGCCGTGGAAGACGAGTTTGGAAAACAGCACATGATCCCTAAGAGAGACTGGGAAGATCAAGTGGTTTTCGAGGATGACGAAGAAGATGAAGACGAGTTTGATGAAGCACCTAAAATTAAGAAGAAGAAAGTCATTCTGGAAAGAACTCGACGATCCAACGAGTTATAAAGAATGAACAAGATGCCATTTTCCTCATTAAAAAATCTTAGAAATTAGGTCTTAGGTAGCATATATGTAGTACTTAATTGTATTATCTACTCATTTCAGTAAATACTTGCATTACACACGTGTAACAAGATGTTTTCCCAAAACGAAGTAAGTCATCTAAGCTAGCTGATACATTAAGAGCGATGTAAACCATTCCATATCAACGCTACTTCTTCCCTTTCTTTGACATTTTGGTTCCTTCAGTTTGGATCTTTAGTCCATACTTCGATGGTTCTTTGTTTGCATGTACAGCTTTACTAGCATCTTTAATCCATTTGCTAAGGACTTCCGTCTGCCGAGGAGTAAATCTTAATTGTTCCCCAGCATTTTCACCGATGCAACCATCCAAGAATTCTTTTGCCATTGCGGCGACTAATGCACCACATCGTTTAAAATATCCAGGATTTGATGCTTTTAGAGGACCTGTTTGAAGAGCCATTTGAATCAATCCATATATCTGCCGAGATGTCTCTTTCGACCATTCATTATTGGGATTCATACAAAAATCCTCATCCGTTCTCAATGTGGAAGCATCATGTTCAATCTCATTCAGACTGTTGATTGGATTATTATCTGATTTTGTGTCATGATCCAAAGGGGATACTTTGGTGTGAGAGCATTCGTCAACGACAGCAGTAGGATGTCCATCTTCCTTTTGTCTACTGTCGTTCAAGATGATTTGATTTTGCCCATTACCATGATATGCCACTATATTACGCCATTCATTGACACAGTTTAAGACCGCATTTAAGCAGTTTTCTTTCCATATATTTGGATCAGCCATGGCAGGTGATAATTGTATGGACTCTTGTATATTCATGATTCTTTTTCTAACATGTTTGATTTCACGCAATACTGAAAACTCATACTCAGAAATTTTCGGTTCGTCAGGCTCTATATCCTTCTGTTCACTATTTAACGACCTGATAAGTTTATTATCATCAATGATAAACATTTCAGATGATTCATTGTCTGGTGTATCAGGATAAACTGGTAGTTTTACGCAATTATCTGTCACATCGTATTTATTTGTTTCCGCTTTTTTCTTTTTCTTACGGATCACAGACTTGGATGGTATGTGACCATCCCTTGCTTTGCCTCGAAAAATTGGACGGTTTTGATGTGATTTAGACCCAAACATAATTATTCCTCAACCCTTGCATCTGTTTATGTGATAAGTGATTGATCGATTCATTTTGAAAAAGTATAGAAAAATGAAAATAACGAACCTGTTAGAACCATTCTGTTTCAGTCTACTTGTTTTGATTCATCGTACAGTTATATCATGTCCAATTTAGATGTGGACTTACTTTTACTCATTCCACATAATCATATCGATGGAGGAGTTTCAACAATATCAGTAGGTAGTGGTATCGTAGTCCGAGACGGACAGACAATTGGTCGCATAGAGCTTGTGAAATCCATCGTTACGAGTTGCAAACGACGTCGGCATGAAATAGGAGCGAAAGCAAAATGCTCCTCGTGTGATTTTCTCTGTCAAGAGGGATCTAAATATTTAAGTCGGAAGATGATGACTTTTCGATCTCGTTTGAAAGAAAGCATTATCGTACAAGTAAAGGACAAAATGATCAGTTGGATGAAACACAATGATCAAAGTTTAAGCATCAGTAGTCATTATGATGGGACTGTTGATATATCACTCAATTTCGATGATAGTATAAGTTTTCGCCTACCTGATAGTAGTTCAAAAAATACGTCATGGATATCCTTCACAGTTCGAAAACGCTCATCTGTTGAAATGGAGAATGATAAGACACTCAGTTCCACAGTCTTGCAAAGTATGAACCACGATGAAAAGTCTGTATCTTCTTCCTCATCGTCATCCACATCTGTACTTGAAATGCCTTATATGACCAAACCATTTCAGTTGGACCTCTCCATGTCCCTAAATCTCACAATGGGAACATCAGCCGAGAGCCAAGAGTCTGCCACCAATCTGGTTAAATCAAAGATATTACTGTCAAAACTAAGTGTAACACAACTCAATGCCATAAGAAAACGATGGGAAATACATGAATCATTTGATGAAGATTTTTTGAAGGAGAAAAATGAATTCAAATGTTTCCTTATAGATATAATTATGCGGAAAAGCTCTGAGGATGGGGATTACGAAGATAACTGTTCCTCCTTATTTAGAAAAACTGTAACCTAAGGGAGTGCTTGCACAAACAACTACAAAATAATATATAAAATACCTCACAATAGTCTTTGACAAACCTTATGGTTTGGACAAGACGATGTATATTGCTTGCTGAATATCTCATTCAAAGCTATTGTCGGTTGCAATAGAGTCGTCGGCCTCGGAGCCATCCATTTCCGATTCAGATGCGCTTTCATCTTCGGATTCACTGGAGCTTTGTTTTTCAGAGCCAGAAAAGCTTTCTCCTTCGGATCCAGTTTCACTATATTCGCTGGAATCCTCATCATTGTCACTACCCACGTAACTACTGTCAAAGTGACTAGAATTCAAACTTAGGTCTTCACTAATAGACTTCATTTTCAGTTCAAGTTCTGAATGTACTGGCTTTGATGTAAAATCTTCGCTATCATAGCTCAATCCTACATCAGAATTCGTGAGAGAGACAGTGAACATTTCTTCGATGAGTGACTCAAAGGCTTTCTCTTTCCAGGGCTTATTCATCTGTACGTTCTCCATGATATGTGCTTCCTTTGAAAAATCGTGGTTTTCTTTGTCATCACTTACTAAGCTTTGTAAGTAAATATTTCTTTCCTCAGAAATCTGATGTTGCTCGTTAATCTGATCAACTATGTTCTCTAGACTTCCATTACTCTCCTTTGAAATATGAAGTTGGTTACGGAGATCGTCAACAGTATCACAAAGTCGATTCACTTCTTCTTCGTAGTTATTACATCTGGTTTCAAAGAAATTACTCAAACTTTTGTAGGTATCGACAAGTTCTTCCAGCACAAACATCTTCTCTTTGGTGTGTGTATTAAACTTCTCAAGGACCTCGTTTTCAATGTTCTGATCAGAATCAACATTTTCAGTTTGATCAAGATCTTCATTGGTTCTATTTAGAACATCATTCATTTCGGTCAACTTACTAGTTAAATTCAAGATAGTATCCTTCAGTTTCTGTCCTTCAATGACGTATTCATCCTTCTGCTCTTGGATTGGATACGAAGCGGATTCAATTCTATTTTCCTCAAGTGTCTTATCGTCAGGGATGAGCGATGGACTCATACAAACATTTTCGTAGTTTTCTTTCCTGAACGCGAAGTCAGGTTCATTTGCGGTAACGCTCAACATTTAGTGAGAGATAATAAATCAATCGATGATCAATTTATGGATAAATGAATCCATCTATTCTACAAATGTGTGATTTTAAACCTGTGTTGTTTGTTTATAACATTGGCCGTTAATTATCCGTTACACATCCTGTGCCCCTTTGGAGGGCTTATCTACGGTCTACTAATTTTGTTGATAAAAGGTGTCACTATTTTTTTCATTCAATGTATCCAATTCTGTATTCATATTTTTATTCGTATCTAAATCAAGTGAAGCAAAAAGTGCGAATTTTCGATCTGACAGAGGTTCCCAAAAATGCTAGAAATCAACGTTTTTAAAAGATTGCTTTTGCCTTAACCTCAAGAAATTCTTTTTCAAACATGGTGATAACAGCTCTGCGCTGAAGCTTGTTTGCTGCAGTCAAACAACCATTATCAGGAGTCCAAGGATCAGTCAGGAAAGTAACAGCAACTAAATTCTCCAAATGGCTCAAGCCTCCCTTGTGCGCTTCTTTTTTCATATCCGCCAAAACGGCATCATGAAGTTCTTTCGATTTTTTAACAGTGTCAAAATCCCCTGCCACTCCGTGTTCTTTTGCCCACTGCATGGTGTATGCTTCATTCAATTGCATTAATGCCACAGGTCTATCCATATCACCATCACCGTAACAGCAAATTCCGCCAGCAATGGCATCGACAAAAGATGAGTTTCCATAGGTCATTTCCATATTCTCAATCGCAATGTATTCTCCTCCTTTAAGTTTGACGAGATTCTTTACACGATCTACAATACGAATACTGCCATCTTCCATGAACTGACCGATATCTCCAGTGTGGAACCATCCATCATCCTCGAATACTTCTTTTGTTTTATCAGACATCATGTAGTACCCTAGTGAAACACTTGGTCCCTTGACGAGGATTTCTCCGCGTCCAAATACTTTATGACCTTCGACATCATGCGTATCAGTACTTAGGTATGGCTTTCCTTTCTTATCGCAAATATCCTTCACAGAAAGAACCTTAGCTTCCACAGATGGGATTGGTACACCAGCGATTCCAGAACGCAAATCAAGTGGGTCTTGAATCGTTAATCCGGCATTGGTTTCAGTCAACCCCTACAAGTAAAACATATGAGAATGATGAAAAAATTGGAACGCAACAAGCACAAATAGATACAAACTTACATATCCTTGAAACAAGGGACAGCCAAAGCATGTGCGAACAAAAACCTGTACTTCATTGTTAAGTGGTCCACCGCCAGAAAGCGCCAGACGAAGCTGACCACCAGCAACCTTTGCGAACTTTTTGAAAACAAGCTTCTTGAACAAAGGAGTGTCGAACCCATGGTTGATGGCAAAAGTGCGCGCCTGGAACGCAGTATGAACGAGGAAACGCGCAATCGGCTTGGATGCAGCAACCTTTGCCTCAATGCCCTTTTTGATCACATCCCAAATCTTGGGGACTCCTGCCATAATAGTGGGAGAGTATTGTTCCAATGCTCCGATAGGATACGCACCCTTAGTGGTTAGCGTCTTTGGATCAGCGTAGCAAATAGTGCAACCGGTTCCTAGACAGCAAAACTCAGCCATAAGCTCCAAAATATGTGCAAGCGGTAGATATCCGAGGTAAACGTCTCCGTGCCTAATACCAAGTGTGTACATACCAGCTGAAATGGCCGCCACAACCTGTGCATGAGTAATCACAACTCCCTTTGGCTTTCCAGTAGAGCCTGAAGTGTACATCAGTACAGCCATTGACTTTGGAGTAGGAGGGGTGGGAGGGTACCTTTCAGTATCTCCATTAGCGACGAAATCATCAAATGAAATTATGGTAACTCCCGATGGTGCAGTAGGTATGGAAATCTTCTCATCCTTGGCAACGGCGTCACGAGTGTAGATAATATACTTGAGAGAAGGCATATTTTTCAAGTTCTTGACAAGTTTATCGACACTTGTAATGTTGCAAACAATTGCACGAATGACACCGTCCTTCACGGCGTCAACAACAGCATCCATACCAAGAGTCGCATAAATTGTTGTCACGACAACAGACTGAGAAAAGGCACCTTGAGCCGCAATCATCCATTCAGCACAAGTATTCTCAAAGACACCAAGAGAACAAGGGGTCGTGATGGCATCAAGGGTTGCTACTTCAGGAGCAGCGACAAGTCCTGCAGCACGAAGTGAAGCGCCAAACTTGAGAGCATTGCGTCCGACTTGTTCGTATGTAAGCCACGATACGTCTCCAAAATGTTTGACTGGAGGTTTGACCGAGTGCATTCCAAGGAACTCACGAGTTCCCATGCACTTCTCAGTTGCATAATTCTTAAATGCATTTGCAGATATTTCGTAAAGAGTGGAAGCACCCGAGGGAGGGTGTTCGAGGCGAGCTTTCGGAAAATCGGCATGAACACGATGGGATGGATCGGATCCAACAGGAACGGAACGAAGTGGAGCCTTCTTAAACAAGTTGATAAGAGGCTTCATCCAACCGAAGGTGATGATAGTAATCTGTGATGATGTTGGTTATATGTTGTTGAGTCAATCGTTGTGAAAAAAAATGAAGAAGAAAAAAAAACAT
>Ga0213868_10003880_pt1 | contig 13833 bp, 6 predicted proteins | sample PICome_9_FD_160087 | JGI IMG/M metagenome (GOLD analysis project Ga0213868, IMG submission 160087) | Coastal seawater microbial communities near Pivers Island, North Carolina, United States - PICO127 | ecosystem: Environmental > Aquatic > Marine > Coastal | place: USA: North Carolina | collected...
CGCATCATCATCATCATCGTCATCATCATCATCATCGGTGTCTTTCGGGTTGTGTGTGCGTGTCGTCGTCGTCGTTTACGTCATCATCTGCAGAAGCGCATCGTCATCAAAAGTGTTGTTCTTCAATGACGACGAGCTTTGGTATTTTTGGAGGAGATAAAGGAAGAAGGAATAGCCGCAAAACGAGATTTTTGAAAAACAAAAGGGCAGGTGTTGCCTCGAACAAACACAACGCCGTAGCTTCTTTGAATGCCGCCGCGATGGGTCTCGCGAACAATAACAACAACATCATCATGGCCCAAACGTCGTTGTTCAATCTCGGCGTGAACGAACTCGCGTGGTTGTTGTCCACGTTGTACGCGTTATTTTGCTTCTCGATTTGCGTTCGGGCGAAACGAGGCGACGAGAAAGCCATAGCGAATATCCGGAATTACTCGACGTTGGTACCTTTGGCGGTATTTTACGGCGTGCTTTTGATTCGGTCCTGGAGCGATAATACGCTCGCATTGATGATGCCGGGGAGTTTAGAGGAAGGACTGAGAACCGGAGAAGTGCAATTTATACCGAAACTCAGCGGTATCAGCGAACTGCTCTCGGAAAAAGCCGCGTCGGCGTCCGCTTGGGCGCACTTTATGCTCGTCAATCTCTTCGTCGCGAGGCACGCGACGTTGCAAAGTTTAAAGTTCGATTTGCCCGTCGCGCACACGTTGGCGCTTTGTCTCGTCACCGGACCGTTGGGGTTGTTGTCGCACGTGGTCACGAAATGGATCGTTTTGAAACTCAGAACCAAACGTTCTTCTTCGGAGCGAAGCGCAGAAAACGAGCGATAATAGAATGTGATGATTTAGTATAATAACATGTAGTCTATAGTAATAAGCTGTAATAATAGAAGTAGTTTAACAATACGCGCTCTGATCAACAGTCGTGTTTTCTCATTCAACTTTTCTTCATTTTCCCATTAACGGCATCTCGCCGCTGCGTTCGCAAAGAAGAAGATTCGTCAAAAGAATCGTCAAAAGACTCATCGAAAGAACCGCAGAACCAAAATGACAAAGTTCACCGAGCACGCCATCGGCCAACGCCGAGGCAGTTCTGTAAACTCGGAGTACATCTCGGACGTGATGAAAAACTCCAACTCGTTCGTCCCTAAAGATTTATCCAGTGGCTATCGAGAGAATAGAAAAACGGGCAAGTTGGAACTCGTGACGGAAACGTCCGACCCGGAGAAGGAATACGAGACGAAGTGCGAGAATAAGATTTGTTTCGGGACGTTTAATAGTAATAACAACACAAATACGATTGATTTACTGGTCAAAGTGAACAAGAAAGAACGCCTGGGTGACTTCCAGCTGACGCAAAGAAGCGCGTTCGCTATTCGTGATATGGTGAAACGATTTGATTTCGAAACGCAGGAAAGCTTGCGATGGAAAGGCGAGTGGAACGCAAACGCGAAGACGTTTACGATGAACAAAGAAGACAAAGAAGACAAAGAAGAAGAGAAAGTGCAGATGGAAAACGGTGGGGTCGTTCGAACCGCGGGTATCGCGGAGTGCTCGTACGATTACGAGACGAAGGAGACAAGAGTGTACTTCTCCGAGGAAGATGTCAATCGACGGTTGATGAACAAACACGAGTTGATTGGACAGTGCGCGAACGCTATTGAGTTTTTGAAGCAGGTGAGCGAGATTGAACTGGAGAGGAAAGAGGAGAATAGAATTACGTTGACTTTGGAGACGCACGGGGTAGCGGAGGATATCGGTGCCGATTTGATCGCGGCAAAGTTGAGAGCGGAGAAAGAAAAGAAAGTTTTACTGATGAAATCGGAAACCGCAGAGGAGACGGCGCAGAGGATGGCGAAGGAGATGAATGAGGTGAAATCGAGCGTGTTGGATGCGGTGAAGTTTGCGACTTCTTCGGAGAAGAGGAAAGGGGACGGGGCAAACAAAGGGGACGTCGGGGACGACGACGATGCATACGACGACGACGAGAAGAAGAGGAAGAAGAAGAAGAAGAAAATGTCGAGATTCGAGGAGAGCGACGACAGCGACAGCGATTGAAGAAAAGAGAGCTTTAGGTATTGAATAAGATTGCGAAAAATTAGCGCGCGACCGCGGCAGTGCGGCAAGTACAAATGCATAGAATACAAAACTAATTACTAACTACTAACTGAACTGAACGACAACAACCCGGTATCTTGCAAGAATCTATCGGCCATAATCGCAAACGAGGCTAAAAACACGAGCGCTTTGATGGGGATCTTTGTACCGTACGCCATGCCGACGTTGTGAAACGAATTCCGTTCTTCGCTGGTGAACCAAATGAAACACATCACCGAGGGTAACAACCCGTACAAAACTGGTGCGCCGTACGATCCGGCGAACTTTGTCGCCGGTAAGAAGATATCCGAAGCGGATAACGCGATAATCAACGGTAAGATCAACGTCGCGAAATACGAAACCTTTTTGGCGCCTTTCGCCGTTAAACCTTTCTCCGCGAAGGTTTCCTTGATTTTCGGCTCTATCGTACTCGTGACGCCTAGACAAGTGCCTATGAAACTCGTACTAATTGCACAAAAGCTAAAACCTCCGACAATCCATCCGACGTCTGATTTTAACAGTAAGTCCAACGGGTCTTCAAAGCCTAACCCGCTCGCGACTGAGGTGTTGTTGATGGACAACGCGACGATGAGGTAAGCGATAAACATAAACAGTGGAACACAGCTACCAACAACGATCGCTTTACGGATCTCTTTCAAATCACCATTCATGTATGCACAAATAACTGGCACTAAATCGTGGTAAATTAACGATAAAAACATGATGGGTATTGCTTCCGGTAATTTGCTCGCGTCGTTGATGAGATCGTAGTTTTTGAAATCGGCAACGATCGCGCCTTCGTATAATATGCCGAAAAACAAACCCATCAAGACGATCGTTAACACCCTGTTGATGTTATCGATTACGTTCACGGATCCAAACGCCATCACTGCCCCTAGACCGACGGTAAAACCAATCGTGCTCGCCTCGAGCGTCAGCGCCGGATCGATCGTTTCTATAATCTCGCCGGCTTTGGCGATATACGCGACCAACAAAGTCGTCGAGGCGAACAAATACGTAGCAGACATGACGTACGACCCGGTTTTACCCAACGTCGTCATCGCCATGTCCGGCAACGAAATCACTACGGGCGAATGACCTCGCCCGTGCTCGAACCGCACCTCGTCTCTTTCCCTCATCACGCTCACGTTAATCTCCGCCAACAACAACGCGGAGAGCAAGAGCAACGTCCACGTACCAACGATGCCTAAAATGGAAGGCACCACGCCCGTTTCCGCGCAGACACTCGGTAACGCCAAAATCCCTGCTCCAACCGTCGACCCGGTTATCAGCGCGACCACGCCCGTCAACGTTCCTTTGCTCTCCATGCTCTTATTTTGCAATATCATCTCGTCGAACGCCGTCGGCGGCGAATACGAATCCAAAAACGCTGTCTGGTCCGCTTCCAACGACGCGTAAAATGAGTTGCTCTCTCTTCTCTCCTCCTCTTTTGTCTCTCGAAGATCATCGTATTCCTCCTCGGGCGAATTAATGGTGGTGGTAGCGGTGGTGGTGGTGATTAAAAACGTCTCGAATCTCGTCACTTCCTTCTTCTCGCAAAACGCGTCGTCCTCGCCTTTCGTGAGATTTTTCTGCGTTTCCGAATCTAACAAACCGGATTGTTTCGGTCGGCCCTTCTGTGTATCGACAACCGAAACTATCTCGCGTATCCGTGCTTTTGACGACGACGAAAACGTTTCATCATCATCGCCATCGTCAACGCCGTTTTCTTCTTTCTTCCCAGCAGCAGCGTCAGCAGCATTCAGTGTCGTTCGTTTCCTCGTAAAGTTTCTCATCCTCGATCGATGCTGCTGCTGATGATGATGATGATGCAAGGAGAAGGTTTTACGTCCTCCTCCTCTTCTGCAGTCGCAGTGCTCCTTCTTCTGCGCGACCACCACCTTTGACGACGACACGTAACGAGACATCATCATCACCTGTTGCCGTTAACGACTAATCTTTTTTCTTCTCAAACGAAACGTCTTTTCTCCTCGTCGTTCGCGGTCGTCGTCGGGCAGCGAAAGCTCTCGACTCGAATCACGATAAAGAAAACCACCCTTATCTGTCGTTGTTTCTGTCGTTGTTGTTGTTTCTGTCGTCGTTCTCGTCGAAGTTGAGAAGGCTCGAGAGCGGAGGATATCTCAAAGGCAGAGAAGCGTCGTTTTTTCTTTTGGAGACTTTTCCCCCGAAAACGTATCTCAACTCGCGTCGTCACTTTCATCGCGCGCAAATACAACGCACACGTAATAAAAGCACACAACATGAACGCATCACCTTGTTGTGTACCGAAATCATCGTCTTTATTGAACTCGCGCGCGACGCGTTTTTTACTGTCTTCTTTTGATCGCAAAACGTCGTCGCATTCATCCCAAAAGAAGATGATGACGACGACGCGGAGTTTCGTCGTGAAGGCGACGAAAGACGATGGAAGAGTTGCGACGACGACGACGACGACGACGAACAGACGCGAAATGATAACGACCATCGCCACCTCTGTGGTGGCTTTGAATACCACTACTGATAAGGCGTACGCGAGTGAATCTCTGGGAAATGTCAACGTCGGGGATAAAGCGCCGGAGTTTACGCTTCCAGCCACTGGTGGAGGGACAATCGCCCTCTCAGATATTTTAGCCGAAAACGACTACGCGGTGGTGTATTTTTACAACCAAGACGGATCGACCGGGTGTTCGATCGAAGCGGAGAGGTTTAACCAAGCGCAAGAGCAGTTTAAAGCGAAGAAAGCGAGAGTTTTAGGCGTTTCGATGGACTCGATCGAATCGCACGAAGGCTTTTGCGATAAGAAAGGCTTGACGTTTTCGTTATTGTCGGACGGCGACGGCGCCGTGTCGAAAGCGTACGGCGCGGAGTTAACTTTACCAATCTTCGGGAAGTTTTCGGACCGACAAACGTTTTTAGTCGGGAAAGACGGTTTGGTCAAAGCGAAATGGAAAGAAATGGGCGCTAAAGTGGACGAGGAGAAGATGGCCTCAGTCAAAAGTACCGCGCACGTCGAGCAAGTTTTAGCCAAAATGTGATGTATCTTTATTTTTTACGCGTAGTATTCACCGTCGTCAAAGTCGTCAAAGTCTCATCGCAGTCGTTTTCGCACTGTTTCATCGTCATCTGCATGTGTCCCACGAAAGCAACCTCCCGCGACGCGTATACGCGCGCTCCTTCTTTCCTCAAAAATGCGAAAAATGCGCCTCAAAAAGAAAGACGAGACGAGACGAGAGATTCGCGTTTTTCCACCACGAAAAAAAAAACAACAATTAAATTCGACGCGTCGAGCGGGGCGTGTGCCACAAAACCCAGAAAATCTCTCCGTCTTGTCTCGTCATTTACACGCCACGTGGTGTTTGATTTCATCCGATTCTCTTTTGTCTCTGTCTCTCTCCTTTACTCTCGCGCGTTTTTTTCAGAACAGAGACGATGACGATGACGTTTTCGTCGACGACGACGACTTTTCGTTGGTGTTGTTTCGAGAAGACGCCTTCTTTACCATCGGTGCGAACGAGAGGAAGAAGAAGAATGAATCAACGCATCATCGTCCGAGCGGTGTCGGAACCGACGCGATCGTATTACGAAGAGAAGGAAGATTATCTCCACGAGAACAACGTGAACAACAACGCGGAGTCTGCGTCGCAAACGTTGAAACTCTCCGTGCAAGACAGATTGCGCATGGGGAAGAATGCGCACAGGTTTCGATCGGTCGTGTGTTTAGGAACCAGTCCGAGAGCGGTGGGATCAGGATCGGAAGTTTTATTCGTCGACGGGGAAGACGTGTATGGCGTACACGACCAATATCTTCCCAACAAAAATACCAAAAACGGTGGAAAAAAAGAAGTCGTATCCTCGGAGCTCATCTTACAGAAATCTGCGTTCGCGGTGGAAATGGCCGTGAGAAAGATTCGGTCGACCTATTTCGCGGCGACGACGTGGGAAAATAGACATTATTTAGTGAGAGAGGAGCGAGATCCGCAGGACGGAAGCGTGATGAATTTGAGCATCCGAGAGGCGAAATTGAGCGAACGGTTGAGAAGACGGATGGAAAACGAACAGATGAGCCAATTCGAGAGAATGGGCAGAGGGTTTCCTATTTTAGACGTGTAAAACGACTGTTTTATTTTGTTGTAAACATAATTCAGAGGGAAAGGGAGGGGAAATGTGTACCCGTAGTAGAGATGCGTACGCAACGTAGAAAAAATGTAGAAATATTGTTGTAATCTAGAGCGAGCGAAAAGTTATAAAACTTAGAATAAACACTGTGTGTATCGCTATCGTTGTTGCCTTTCTCTTAAATCTTTCAAAACGCGTTGGAACGCGCACGCTTCCGTGGACGTGAAGTTTTTCAAATCGTCGCTCTTCACATTCGCAGTAAACTTTTTCAAATTTGATTGGCTCAAATACGTATTCAAAACAATTTTGGCGCTGTCTGGGTTGCGAAACGCCTCGGCAACGCGTAAGCACGAAAACAAAGCGTCTGCGGCGACTGTCGTCCGTTTGAACTCGTTGGCGAGTACAGAGACGGCGTAAAATAAAGCCGCAGGATTGAACTCTTGAAGTCGACGAAGTAACTCGACGAGGAATATTTTCGCATCCTTCGTCGTTGACGCGTTTACAACAACATCGCCAAACGCGGATTTGACGCTGATGAGCGCTAACGCGAGCTCTCTGTCGATAGTAGAATCGACAGAGATGTTGAGCGATACTTTCCTCACAGATTCGTACGGAAGTAGTAAAGCGTACTTAGTCGCCTCTGCGAGCGGATCGTCATCTCCAGAAGACTTCATCTTCATCAGTTCTATCGCTCTTGACTCGGAGAGAATCGCAAATTTTGAGTCATCGCTCAGTTGCTTCTTTTTCTTTTTTAATTTAGTCGTCGAAGCGAGCGCGATGCACTCTTTCGCGAAGGAAAGATTGCCAGATTTCTTCATAAGACTGAACCACATCGACGACAAGGCGCTTTCGACGACGACATTTTCTCCGGTTCCGTTTTCATCCAATCTCGCCCAAGGCGCGATATCTTCCCACAAGAACAAAACGTCGCGGATGGCGTTCAATTGATTCACATTCGAAGCGTCGACTACTGTTTCGAGCGTGTCGTCGATGAATGCTTTTGCACTCGTAAAATCGACCAAATCAGATTCTGAAATTTTCTTCATCGGCGCGAGCGCTTTCAAACAACTTTCGCTTTGAATTATAAACAAACGAGACACGGATGGTGTCGTCGCGGTTGCCGCCAGCGCCGATGCGGACTGCTGCGGAGGTGGTGGCGGTAAAGGGAGAGGAGGAGGAGGAGGAGCTTGGGCAGCTGCGTTTACTTCCTTTGTATATGTTTTAACTGTAGTTTCTTCTTGCTCATTTCGTTCTTCATCGACAACAACTGGCGGAGCTGTGACGGCATCCGCGGCGGCCGTAGTAGTATCGTCAACACTCATCAACATCAGCATCTCAGACGCAATGTCCGATATCCAGGGTACTTCATTGCCGCTCAGTAAATTGACGACAAACGTGCGATCGTTTTCATTCACAGCTTCTCCGACAAATCTTTCCAGTCGAGCGATTGACTCTCTGCGTACGGTGTTCAATGCAGACGCGTTCTCCTCGTCGTTACACCCTTCGTTCGTGCCGAGAGACTTTATGATCATGTTTTCGAGCTTGTTTGCGTCGAATGGATTTTCATCCAGCGCGATTTCAAGCGCGTTCGAGCACATCGTAGAGCTCAGAGACTTGTAATCTTCATCCCTTTTCGTAGAAGAAGCGTAAATCTCGGCGACGACGAGAGCCGAGACGAAAGGTTCGCCGTTGTTCAAAACCATCCACGAAGACACGACGTCTACCAATGCCGCTACGCTTGTATCTGCGCATACGTCCACATTCGCCTCGAGGGCGTCGAGTTTATCCGGATGTAATCGCGGCAACGCATTTTCCACTTGATGCACAAACTCGAGATTTTTCAAAGAGCGATTTGCCTCTTCTATAAACGATTTCATGGCAACGTCGGCAGAAGATGAAGTAGAATTTTCGAGTTCGTATAGAATGTCCGAATATACCGTAATCTTCAACGCGCGAGAAGCTTCGGTGAGAAAAGAATTCTCGCTTCCGTCCGTCAACAATAAGGACTTCAAGAAATCTGTATCCAAAAATGAAAGCGCTGAACACGCGCTTTCCCATCTCGATTCCGGCGTCGACCGTTTCTTTTTCGTCGCCGTCGTCGCCGCCTCTCTCAAAACAGTCGTCACGGCCGAAGCAAAGATACTTTCGGAAGAAATCGATGAATTTGCAAACGCTTTCGCGAGAGCAGATGCTAGTGCGTTCGGAAAGTCGGGGTGCGCTTTCGAAGCGACCTCGTTTGCGAACAATCTCGAGATTTCAATCGCAGAGGATTTCCCGTGTATCGCGCCATCCGATTGAAAGATTTGAAATGCATCGAGCGAAGGGACGAGTTCTTCGAACATATCGAGACGCACTAAAGCGTCGTCGTAAGATGCAATCTTGAGATAAGATCGCAGCACATCGACACGTCGCGCGCTTGAAACCACGGGCCAAGCGATGCGCGTCAAAACATCAGTAAAAGAGGAGGATTTTTGCTCCTCCGTTCTCGTTTTTAAAGCTTCCGCGTACGCATTCAGCAACGTTTCGTCGTTTTCGAAATTCGATTCGAAGAACGTCTCCGTTCGGGAAATGTACACGTCTCGCGGATCGACGCCATACGTATCCGCAAGTCGCATGCAAAGTTTTAAAACGGTTTGAGGCGGTGCCGATGATACACTCGATACTTCCTCATCGTCTGATGTTGATTTCGGCAGACGCGATAAATCCGCATCCGAAACGCCACTACTGGCTAACTCGAGAATCGCTTTGGCGCGGTACCCGTACTCGTCTTTTGAATTATCGGCTGCAACGAAAGTGTTCGCATCGAAATTTTCTTGTCCGAGTAAAAACGCCAACGTCTCTGCATCCGTCATCGCGTGAACTCGACTGCGATACTTACCAGCCAACTTCGCGTCGACGGTTCCGCTGTGTTGCAACGCGTTCGTTAAATCACTCATACTCGCCGAGGCAAAAGATGACGCGCCGTTACGAACTGACGTATCGTCACCGCTACCATCATCTAACGCTCTCGCAGCTCTCGAATAGAATCCAAGAGACAACAAAATACGAAGCGCGCGTCCGCTCGAAGCTTTCGCAGCGAGTGCATCCACCGCGTCTCCGGCAATATTCGGATCCTCAATCATCGCGAGGTAGGCGAACGACTTTGCGCACGCGAGCTGTGGAAGTTTCGGGAACTGCTGCTGATCGGACTCTTGTGATCTATTCTTTGACGAAAGCTTACCAAGCTCGTCAATTTTCTTGAGCATGGACGGTTCCTCTTTCCGTAAAAACGATACCAACATTTCATCCGATGCTTCCGTGCCTTTCAAGCCGAGATCATACAAAGTATTCGGAGTGGGAGATAACGATTGCTGCTCCTCTACCTGCGCTCTTTGCCACTCGTCCAAAAGTCCGGGCACTTGGGAGGTGGCACAGTGCGATACCGCGAAAGATAACAAAGTCAATCGCGTCTTCACCGTTAGCTGATCACTACTGCTTCCGAGCGCCGCGCAGATTCGCCAACACTCGCTATACTCATTCGCAATGAGGCGTAAAGACATTCGAGCGGATGCTTGCATATCTCTTTGAGCGGAGAATGCGTATTCGGCACACATTAACTCGACTCGAAGTGCATGTATACCGAGACAGTTTCCAACCTCTATCAGTTCGTCCAGGCGCAAATAGTTCCTTTTCGCGTTCCCAGTGAGACACGAAGATAAGATACTCTCTCGATTTTCCTTCGCATTTTCAAACTCGAGTGGAGCGATGAAAACATTGAAAGTGCCGAGTTTTCTAAGAGTGTCGATCAAATACAACTCTTCGAGTACTTCCGCATAATGCGATCCAGTCTCCTCGTCGAGTGGAATCAATCGCAAGACGGTGTCAGCATTTACAATTGTCTGGTCGTTGATGGATAATGAAGCGCGCGTTAAATCTTTTGCGACTTCAAGCAAGAGCGGCAAAGCATATTCTTTGGTCGGTAAAATCGGAATCGAATGATTTTCGGAACGATGAATGTGTTTCTTTGCCGCCGACCACGCGTGATTGCGCAACTGACTTCGAACGAGCCTCTCTAAAGCAAAGAGTAGAATTCCGGAATCTTCCCTGTAGTCGACTTTCGGGAACGCACCGAGGAGAATCGTTTGAAGGTCTTTGAACAAGCTGAGCCATCCAGAATCATTGAGTTTGCGGATGTGTTCCTCCTTTAAAATATCAACCAAAAGTTCTCGAGCAAACGTCTCATTCGCCGAAGATTCCGATAGTTCACGCAACGATATTTCGAGCATCTCTTTGCGATAAAGGATAACTTCTGCGGCATCGATAAAAGAGAGCAAACGTTTAACAACTAGATCTTCTTCATTTGCGTTACTGATGTCGTCGTTGTCGTAATCGTTATCATTCAAAACGAGATCCGATAATATCGACTTGAGTTTTTCTATGGAACGTTTATCGACGCGCGAGAACGAGTGCGTGATCTCCGTGACGACGCGTTCGATACCATTTAAACCACCGAGATATGCTTTCGCATGTTTATTACCATCTTTCGTAAACCACTGCAAAGCGCGAGAGAGATAGGTCAATTGCGAAGGTTTATCGAACGCGATTGATACCAACCATTTTTGTAACAACGTCTGCATCATCGGCGTGCCTTCATCATCATCAACGACGTAAAGATACCGAGTCGCGATGTCAAGCATTGACCAAACGTTATCTATCGTGGTATCTTCTTCGTTCAACAATAACGAAAGTTTATCACCCGGAGCTTTTCCATGGAAATCTCTCAAAGATACCGAGTGGGCACGCATTTGTAAAAGCGCGTCGATATCATCGTCCGCCTCTTCAAGGAGCACCATCGCGCAAAGCGCCAACGCGCTTTGCAGCGCATTTTCGACGCTCGCATCTTCAAAGCAGCTGCTCGAAGACGATGCAACGCAAAATAAGAAGTCGCGTGCGTTTGATATGGATCCAGATCGTTCGTCAATCTGAAATGCACGTTCGATGACCCATTGTCCAATGTTCGTCGTTTGATTCTCCTCCTCCGTGTCGGTCTCTCGGTGTACCGTCGACTGTAACCCGATCACTTTTGCAAAACGGTCGTCTTGTTCAACAATTAACGTCATTCCGTATTCCTCGGAAACGATTGAGCTTAATATCTCAGATGTTTCGCACCAATCGGGAGTGCGAAGTTGATTTTGTTGTCCACCTGAAGAAGTATCTCCACGGTCGAGAATCTCAAGCAAGACTTTTTTGTATTCCGAGACGCGAGCACACTCTGGAATCTCTCCGGCTATGTTTAACAAATCACGCTCACGAAACCAATCGTTGTGTCTTTGAAGTAATACTTCTAATCCTCGCGCGTTTCCGGCTCGTGCGACCGCTTTCGCCGCGTCTAGGTATTCCACAAATCGAAAACTTTCGTACGCCGAGGACGAAAAATAACCTAGATGCATTGCGCGAAGCGTTTCGAGACGATCTAACGCACCAAGAGCCGCTAAGCGCGCTCGCAGCCACCACTTTGTTTCTTCATCATCGGTACCAATATTGCTAGTATTACTAAATCGATCGGTTTCAGCGACGACTTGAGAAAGCAACAACTTTTGCGTCTCGTACGTCGGCGCGACGCGCAACAAGCACTCCGCGACCACCCACTTTCGATCCGATATGGACGACAAAGTTTCAATAATCGCAGATGCGGAGATCCCCACGCTTTTGCTATTGTTACTAACATTGTGCTTGCACAAATCATCGACAAGAGCAAACCATTTTTTCTTATATAAAGCATTCGTGTCCAACCCGTATACATTCGCCAGTTCGAGCGCTTCGTCCCAGCATTTCGTATCGAGATATTTCGTAAACATTTCTTCCGGCGTTCTTTCATCGATGGTAAGCAATCGCCACGATTGATCGTTTTCCGGAAACGATTCTAGCACGCAAATTCGCTTCAATTCTCTTTTACTACTATTGCCACTACTACTACTACTACTGCTGCTGCTGCTAGTGATTTCGCACATCCCTGAAACGTGCGCGAATGTTCCTTGAAATAAAGTCGTGCCGTTTGTGTTGTCGCGCAAAGTCGTCTCGCCGGACTCATCGTCTGCAAACGCCGAACAATTATTGGAAAGAAGGGTCGCGGAAGAGGTTGGTTTGTTCCCATTGAACGTTTTATCTGCCTCGTCATCTACTCGCGTAATAGGTCGATACTGATTGTCATCGATGAACTCATCTTCACCGGTAAAACCTGTTTCCCACACCGACGCGCTTCTCGTATTCCCGTCGCGAATACCTATTCGTGTCGTCGCGGTTGATGCGTCCGATTCTACGCTCACGTCACATCTGGACGAGGATACTATTCTCTTACTATTACTTTCAACAGCTGAAGAAAACGGAGAGGAAGAGGAACCTTTACCCGACGCAACGACTGGAAACTCTCCGATGTTTTCTGATGTGCTCCGAAAACTATACATCGTCACGCACATCGTCGTTTCCTTTCCTTCGTCCTCTTCAGACGCGGCGCCGACGACAGCGACCGTTCCTGTCTTCTCGTCCACTTCGAAACCTTTCACGAAAACCATGCCTTCCACATTTTTTAGCGTGGTCTTCTTCATTTGATGATGCGCACTACGCACGACCACGTCTTCTTCGTCGTTAAACTCAATCGATCGCACCTCCAACTGACAATGCTTTCTCCTCCTCCCTTTCTTCTTCGTGCTATTTCCAAAAGAGAGAACGTTCATCCATCCGCTCGAGGAGTAAAACGAACGCTCCACGATGGCGCACAACGTAAACGAATTTCTTTTGTCTCCCGACGTCTTCGTCGTCGTCACAGTCGGGAGTACAAACCCGCCGACGAATCGTTCGTTCGCCTTCATCTCTTCTCTCAAATCGACTTTTACCACTCTCCTCCCGACTCTCGTGTGTACAAACATTCGATTCGCTCCAACCTGCGAGGTGAAAAATTGACCATAGCCTTCGCCGCCGTCCGTATTATTATTATGACGAGTAGGAGTACATTTTGACCATTTCGCGAACGCAACGAACAAATCTTCTCTCTTCTTCGACTTCATCTTCTTTCCTCCTCCTCCAATTTTTGCTTCGTCGTGGTCGTTTACGTCTGAATCGTCCTCGTCGTTCAAACGCAAAGACACTAACGGCCGTTCCAAATCTTGCCCTCTGAATACAAATATTTGCGCGTAATCCGTCACCAAAACCATCGACGATTCAAGCTCCTCTTCGTTAAAACCAGAAAAAGACGACGATGCGATCGATAACCGCTCATCGAACGAAGGCACGCAACGATTTTCTGACGACGACGATGATGATGATGATGATGCTTCTCCTCCTCCAAGATGATGATTGTGATTATGAAAATCTCTCGAACAAACTTCTTCGCTTTCATTCTCGTAGTGCACCAAAACTTCGTGCAAAAACATCCCCATCGTCGTATCAAATCGTTGAAATCGGAGAGAGAGAGAGAGAGACTTCACGCGCTTCTTCTTTTAAAAGAGCACGTAAACTCGCGCGTAAAAAGTGATGAGATGAAATGGTGTAATTTTGACGACTTCAAGGGAAAAAGAGCAGCCTAAAACCGTTATAGATTTTTCTCATCTCCTTTACCTATATAATAATGTCGCGAGAGTTCCAG
>Ga0213868_10003886_pt1 | contig 13815 bp, 14 predicted proteins | sample PICome_9_FD_160087 | JGI IMG/M metagenome (GOLD analysis project Ga0213868, IMG submission 160087) | Coastal seawater microbial communities near Pivers Island, North Carolina, United States - PICO127 | ecosystem: Environmental > Aquatic > Marine > Coastal | place: USA: North Carolina...
CATCACGGCACGCCTGTCCGCTCGGTTCGGTATTTGGAACGACATGGCCACAACGACTGAATCGCATGCCCAGGCGCTCGCAAACATCGTGCAAGCCAACCTCGAGGCAGTCGCTCTCATCCGCACTGATCGCAGCGGGTGGTGGATTGGTTCAGAGGGCTTCGACATTCCCGTCGCCGTAAACGACTCACCTGAGGCAACGGCTGATGTCGAGCGAATTCGCACGCTTGGTTGGCTCGTCTGGGATCTTCACTTCGGCCACGAGCCAGGTGTTGCAGGCTACTTCGATGGCCTCGACGTAGCTCAGCTTGCGCGCATCCGATCGCTGGCCCAAGACGACTGTCTTGTTGCCGGACTCGATATCTACCCGATCTCAGTCATGCCAGTTGGAGGTGACCGCCCTACGTGGACCTCGCGTGAACTCATCAACCTTGCCATTGCCGAAATCGAGCGGTGGCACGACCGCTACGAGCAACCTTTCTGGATTGCTGAGACCTCAAACCTCACACTGCCACTCGACCAGCAGATTCCCTGGCTCGACGAGTTCACCGCGGGGCTTGCTCGGCTGCGTGCCAACGGACGTCCGGCACGCGGGATCTGCTGGTATAGCCGCGGCGACCAGTTCGATTGGCAGACAGCGCTCATCGAACCAACCGGCGCAGTGACCGAAGTTGGGCTGTACGACACCGAGCGGCGTGCCCGTCCAGTCGCTGCTCGCTTCAAAGAGTTGGCCGACGGTGATGGTCGTCAACCGCAGATCAGCTGACCCTCATTACTTTCGGACTGATGACATCGACTTTTCTGTCGCATTAGATGTCGGACACCATGCCGTCCGCCGCACAGTTTGAGCTCAACGAACTCACCCAGACGCTTTGCGACTTTTGAGCCTTGAAACCACGCACCACGACTTCTTCGGCTAACTACGCACCGCCGGCGATCAGTAAGTTCTCCCACCATGAGCGACTGGGCCGTCAGCGACGAAGGAACCAGTTTTCCTTTGCAGGAATACCTTGGCATGGAGCTCTCCGATGTCGAACCGGGCGTGGCAACTGCAACCCTGCTTCTCGACGATCAACACGCCAACCCGAACGGTGTTGTTCACGGCGCCGTGCTCTTCGCGCTGGTTGACACAGCGATGGGGAAAGCCACAATGAGCGTGATCGACAATAATTTTTACTGCGCAAGCGTTGAACTTTCACTGCGTTTTATCCGACCGGCGTCGGAGGGGAAGTTGACTGCCGAAGCTACGGTCGTGAAGCGCGGTCGTAGCATCGTTCACCTTGAAGGGCGAGTGCATGACGGCGATGACAGGCTCATCGCCACCAGTTCGGGCACCTTTGCGATCCTTGGCGGCTGATGGTGTTGCGGGCGCAGCAAAAAAGGCGGATTCGTCGACGACTAAAGTGTGAGTCGATTAGCTCTGCGGCAGGCTGCAGTAATGAGCGATGAGGCCTCATTTGAGATCAACACCGAATCCGACGCGCCATCCGCCGACGCTCTCGATGATGTGATCGAATCAGAGGCGGCTGAACGGCTTGCGATGCGACTCGGTTTCGATGAAGAGCAGACGCAACTCCTTCTGTTGCTCACCGATGCCGCCTCGCTCTTCGCGCAAAACGGCAAGCCGGCGTTCGGCGACGACGCTGGCAAGCAGAATCAATCGCTGGCACTGTTTACACGAGCGCTCAACGACCCAGAGGTAGCGCTTGCCGCATGGGACGCCTGGTCCGAAGAAGGCCTCACTGGGGACGTGTTGCAGCCGTTCGTCGACGAGATTGTGGGCGCACTTGAAGGTAACCAGCCTGGCGTCATTTGGCTCATGTCACGGCAGGCGGCGCTTCAGCTCAACAACGACGAGTCCACCCGCCTGCTTGAGTTGGTGCGCGACAGCGGCCATGCTTCGGTGCTGATCGACCTCGCTGCGCTGGAAGCCGACGGGAGTAACCCAATCGAAGCACGGGACCTCCTACGAGCCGCTGGAGTGAACACTGAGATTGATCTCGATGCCGCATACGATCCGATCACCAGCAACCAGGGCCTCGGTGTCGAACTAGCCGAAGAAATTGCTCCGTTTGCTGCGCAGCGGCCCAAGCCGATCGCCGGCCGCAACGACGTCTGTCCGTGTGGGTCCGGCAAGAAATACAAACACTGCCACCTCGGTAGGGAGCTCCATTCGCTCAACGATCGGGCAGCGTGGCTGTACCTCAAGATGATGCGTTTCATGCAGATCACCAACCGGTACCTTCCTGACACCGTTGTAGCTGAAATAACAAGCAGCCTGGAGACACCGGAGCTGGCCGCCATGCTTGAGTCGTCCTACATTCCGACCGACATTGCCCTGCACGAAGGCGACGTGGCCAGCCGTTTCTTTACGGCGAAACACGGTGTGCTCCCTGCCGACGAGGTCGAACTCACGGATCAGTGGATCCGGGCGTCACGAAGCGTATTCCGTGTGAAGAAGTCGACACACGCTGCGCTTGAACTCTTTGACTTGCGCAGCCGCGCCAGCGTCACCATCGTCGGCACTGTCCCCGAGCAACAACTCGAGGTCGGCACGCTGATCTGCGGGCGACCGCTCCCGGTCGGCCAAACTCACCGGTCCTATGGCGGCTTCCTGCCCGTCGATGAGTCAATGAGTGACGGCGTCCTTGAAGCGTGTGGCAGCCGCAACCTCGCAACAGTGGCGATTTCACTTTCACAAATCTTTGACGCCGCCGAGATGGCCGACGCAATGGCAGCCGAGTGAAAGATCTCCGAGGAGCTTTACCAGTATTCCTCGTAGTGGATGTTGCCAGGTGCGTTGCGGCGATCGAGACTAAACCCCTGTTGTAACAGCAACTCGACGACTCCCGTGGTCTCGGGAAACTCTTGCTTACCGTCGACTTCTTGAGGCAGTCCGATCATTGCCGGGTTACCGCACAAGAAGATGTGGCTGGTGTCCGGTGACAGCGTGACGCCAAGCTTCTCAGAGAAGTCGTTGTCGCGCAGCAAATCCTGTAGATATCGCTTCGGAACACTTTTCTCGCGAGTGGGCATGGGCACGTAGTGATAGTTCGGGTAGCGCGTTTCAAGCTCGCGGTGCTTGTCCGCGTACCCGAGATCCGCGTTTTGACGCACCGTGACCGCAGAAATGATGGGACCTGTGTGGCCCTTGCGCAATAGGTCAATAACCATGCCGTTATGCGGCGCCTCACCCGTACCGGTTGAGAAAAACACGATCTCAGCAGTCGGGTCCTGCACCGAGTTGAGGGTGTAACGGCCGGCGACCTTCGGGCCGAGGTAGATGCGATCACCGATCTTTTTCAACGCAAGACGCGGCGTAAGCGCCGGAGTGTTATCTGACGTAGGTGGAACAAGAACAATGTAAAACTCGAGTTCGTCGAGGCCATTTTCATCAGTCAGGTAGCCATAGTCGTCGAAAATTCGCGACGAGATCGAATACGAGCGGCGGATCAGTTTGTCCCAGCGCTTCTCTGCCTCAAGGTCATCAGCGTCGTCAATCCGCTCTTCCCAGTACCCCAATCCAAGCGAAGCGTACTGGCCCGGTACGTAGGAGGTTTCGCCGTTGTCCGGCTTGACGCGCAGCACCCAAAGGTCAGAATGTGTCGGCTCGAAGTAGGTGATCGTGGCGTTGTAATGCTCATCACGCAACTCTTCAATGGCCCCCACGTGACGGGCACGCCGTTCAATCGACGAAGGCGGCATCGGCGGGTCGATCTCAGGGAAGCATGCCTCGGCGAGTGCCACGCCGACCTGCCAACCAGGCGCAGTGGTTGCAGGAACACCTGGACCTGGATCGCCAATGAACCAAACTTTGCCGGATTCGATCGCAGCTGCACTGGCACCAACATCGTTTGGCGTCAAGGCGGCGCGTGGGGAGGCAAACACGATGTGGTCAAACTGAAGATCAGGGGTCCGGCGGTCGCCGAACTCGGCCATCGGAAACTCACCCTCCAGCGTTATGTGCTTCGGAGTTGACCGATAGAGCAACGTTGCCTGGCGATCCCGCTCGAGCTTACGTAGGACGCTGGCCCCAGCAGGCGAAAGTAGCGTCGGGTCCATGCCGCCAGCGGCAAGCACCATCCGATTTCCACCATCGGCGTACTGTGCGATCAACTCAACAGCGTGATCGGAGAGACCGACGACCAAGATGTCCTGATCGGTGCCAGCGTTGAATTGATCGATGTGGATGCGGTTAGTTTCAGGCAGCGGGATCGGCGGTTTCCAACCTGCGCTGTCGCGTCGGTCGGCTACCAGCACGGCACGCGTGCGGTAGCTCAGCCGGTTGGTATTGACCACGAGATGATCACCCACGACGTCGACTGAAGCGACGGCTTCGCCGAAGCCAACATCAAGCTGATTTGGGCCGATCAAGTCAGGCAGCGCGACTCGGCCCGCTGACTCAAGGATGCGAATTCGGTCGAGTCCAGAGCGCAGCGATGAAATCGCTACCGAGAGCCCGCCTGCAGAACCGCCGACGATTACTAGGTCGTAAAGCGTCGGGTCATCGTGCGTATTAGCAGTCATGCAAAAGTCAACCTACGCAACCTCCAAGTCATTCCAAAAGCCGGCGAGTGACCTGGTCCGAACACCGGTAGCTGAGTCGGGTTTTGCGTTTGATCTGAAAACGACGATGACCCCTGCGCTGAAGCACAGGGGTCATCGCAAAATTGAGACGATAAGTGTCAGTCGGCAGACTCGACCGCTTCGTCTACGGCTTCTTCACCACTTTCTCTGGGTTCGGGTGCGTCACCTAAACCCATGGCGTGAAAAATCTCTGCCTTGCGATAGTCGAAGTCGTCCTGGCTGACCTCACCCTCGGCGAAACTCTCGCTCAGGACGCGAAACTCTTCGAGTAACGTGTCCTCGTCGGGAGCGTCGGAACCGTCGTCTTCCTTCTTCGCAGCGGTCTTTCCGTGACGGATGGCCTGCTTTTCGGCCTTCCGCTCTTTTTTCCGGAGCTCGCGCTGTCGCTTCTGGTACGACTGTGGGCTAGAGGCCAATCAGATCGCCTCCTCAGACGACTTTGACGTCGACGGCCTCGGGGCCTTTGCGACCTGGCGCGATGTCGAACTCAACGGTGTCACCATCGTTAAGCGAACGGCGGCCCGTGCCGGAGATGTTGGAGTAGTGCACGAAAACATCGTCGCCATCGTCGCGTGAGATAAAGCCGAAGCCTTTCTCGTCGTTAAAAAACTTGACCGTACCTGTGGTTGCCATTGCGGCTCCTTATTCAATTCCGGGACACTTTGACCCGTGTTACCTCGTCCACCCTAATGAGGTCGGGCACCGAACCCACCGCGACCAGACGCAACAGGATGGCACCTGCCATCGCTACGCCGGTCGCTCCACCAGCAAGCAACGCCAAATCGGTAATCATCGCGCCATACGCCAGCCAGAGCAGCCCTTCCACAAAAGACAGCATCCACGTCGTTGGAGCCACCCCGTCAAGTTGCCGCGTTCGATAGGCAGCGAAGACCGCCGGTGCAAGCTGGATGCCGTACGACAGGCCGATGGCCAACCCAGCCATGTCCCAGCCGCCAATCAGAAATGCGGGGAGCGGTGCCATCCCAAGGCCAAACACCCCAACCGCCATGCCGCCAAGCGCTGCGCGTCCGACAGACCGGACAAAGACCGTCGCCATAGCAAAATAGAGCGCTAGCGAAACCGTGGATACCGGAAGAATCGCCCAAAGCGAAGTGGCCACTGCGTAGGCGGTCCACCATGCGTTGATCGCCATGCTGACGCCGATCCACACGGCCGAGACGCCGTCGACTTTGCCGGTGCGGGCGAGGCGCATCGCCTGCGGGAGGGCCATGCCTGAGCCCAAGACGCTGGCAGCAACGACGGTCAGAGTGAGAATGAAATTCATGGGGCACCTCCTGGTATGGGTGAATGAGAGTAAGGAGCAAACAATGTTACAGTCCTTACGTCTGTTAGACCAAGTAACTTCGTCTCCGTGTACGTGACATCGGGCAACAACACTGAGCAACTCTTGACTCTCGAGGCAATGGTGCGGGTTGCCAATGCGTTCACTGACGCCGCCACAGACAACGGCGACGCAGTCGATATACGACAGGTGCTTGACGATGCAGGATTCCCTCGTGCGGTGATCGCTCCTGAGGCCGCCATTCGACGAACCACCGAACGATTCGCTGACCTGCTCAATCGCATCCAGTCACTGCCAGACATCGGTGTCAGCGCCGCCACGCTCTGGATCAATGCGGAGCTAACTGAGTTGGAAATCTCGCCGTCACTCACCGACCACGGCGGAGCGGCGTTGCATATTCATTGGACGCCTGCGTCGGCCACGTTTGACGATCAGGTGATTGCCGACTTTCTGATGGCGCTGACAAACGAACTTTGCGACAACGGCATCACACGCTTTGGCCGCTGCGCCGCGGACGACTGCGAGCGACTTTTCTACGATTCATCACGTAACGGCTCTCGACGGTTTTGCTCCGATCCACGCTGTGCCAGCCGGACGCACACCGCTGACCATCGCAAGCGCAACAAAGCCAAATGAAAGCACACGCATGGACTCGGGCCTAAACGCTCAGCCCGGCGCCGCACCCGCTCTTGATTTAAAGTCAGTGAGCTCGATTCAGCTGATGCTTCTCAGGCTTGATTCGGTATCGCTTGCAGCGCAAGCAATCGGTCGATCGCGATGCTCGTCGGATGTAACTCAGGTTCTGGGTCGAACCCATTTCAGCGCTCTGTTAAAGAACGACCGGTTGGATCCTCGACGATGTATCACTCGGACCTGATCTTGTCGTCACCTGACGTCAGACTGTCTACTCGAGGGCAACTCAACTGTAAGCCCACGCTCCAATCGGATTAGTGCGACAAATTGTGCCTAGGTTCGCATCGACAGAACAGAGAGTAGGAGCCAACCATGGCCTGGGATTTTGAGACCGAACCAGAATTCGAAGCGAAGCTTGCCTGGATGCGCGAGTTTGTGAAGGAGGAGATTTTTCCGCTTGAGACCCTCGCGCCGGAGTTCCGCAGCCCTGATGGTCGCGCTGCGTTCGCCACGGTCACTGAGCCGCTCAAGCAACAGGTGAAAGACCAAGGCCTGTGGGCCGCGCATCTCCCGCCCGAACTCGGCGGCGGCGGATTCGGCCAGGTCAAGCTCGGCCTCATGCACGAGATCCTGGGCCAGTCAGTCCTCGCGCCTCGCATCTTTGGCAATAATGCTCCTGACTCGGGCAACGCTGAACTGCTGTCGCTTGGTGGCACCGAGGAACAGAAAGCGAAGTGGATGCAACCTCTCCTTGATCAGGAGATCAGTTCGTGTTTCTCAATGACTGAACCTGGGGCTGGTGCTGATCCAACGCTGCTCACAACGCAGGCGATGCGCGACGGTGACGAGTGGGTCATCAATGGCCACAAGTGGTTCTCGTCGAACGCCTCGGTTGCCGACATTTTGATCGTCATGGTCAAGACCAACCTCGACGAGGACGCGTCGCCTTATCAAGCCTTCTCGATGATCGTCGTCCCGACCAACACCCCTGGCGTCAATATCGTGCGCGACGTTCCGACGATGGGTGAGCCTGACCACAGAACTGGTGAGCCAGGCGGCCACGCCGAGATTCTGTACCAGGACGTGCGTGTCCCGTTCGGCAATGTCGTCGGCGGCGAGGCTGGCATCGGCCAGGGTTTCGCGCTGGCCCAAAAGCGGCTTGGTCCAGGCCGTATTCATCACGCAATGCGCTGGCTCGGCCAGTCGCAACGTGCCTTCGATCTGCTCTGTGAGCGCGCGCTCACCCGCTACACGAAGGGCTCGATTCTTGCCGACAAACAAATGGTCCAGGACTGGATCGCCCAGTCCTACGCCGATCGCGAGGCGGCGCGTCTACTCACGCTGCAGGCGGCATGGAAGATGGACAAGCTGCACGAGGCCGGCGGCACCTACAGCGATGCGCGTCTCGAAATTGCTGTCATCAAGTTCTGGGGTGCAAAGGTACTCCATGACGTAATTGATCGGGCTATCCAGATTCACGGCTCGCTTGGCTACACGACCGACCTCCCGCTCGAAGCCATGTACCGAGCCGCCCGTGCGGCACGCATCTACGACGGCCCTGACGAAGTCCACAAGGTCACAGTCGCCCGCCAGGTGCTCAAGCGTTACCGGCCAGCAGATCCGAGCATCGACCACGTCCCCACCCGACGGGCCGACGCGATGACACGTTACGGAGACGTGTTGGACGAACTCGCGATCAACTCCTAACCGAGGCCGAAAATGCAGAGAGCCTGGCCGTTCCGCTGTAGCACGGAAAGGCCAGGCTCTTGCCAATCAGATCCCGCTGCCGGGTTGGTTGGGATCAGATCATTTCCGTCAAACTCAGTCGAGGCGCTCGATGATGGTGGCGTTGGCCATGCCGCCGCCCTCACACATGACCTGGAGGCCGTACTTGCCGCCGGTGCGCTCGAGCTCGTTGAGGAGCGTTGCCATCAGCTTGGTGCCAGATGCGCCGAGCGGATGACCGAGGGCGATTGCGCCGCCGTTGACGTTGACCTTGCTCATGTCGGCCCCGGTCTCCTTCTGCCACGCTAGGACGACCGAGGCGAATGCTTCGTTGACTTCGAACAGGTCGATGTCGTCGATGCTGAGGCCAGTCTTTTCGAGGATTTTCTTGGTCGCCGGAATTGGGCCTTTGAGCATGGTCACCGGGTCGGTTCCCGCGAGCGCGAAGCTGTGGAACTTGGCGCGTGGCTTCATGCCGAGCTCTTCGGCCTTGTCCTTACTCATGATGAGCACGGCGGAGGCACCGTCAGAGATCTGCGAGGAGTTGCCGGCGGTGATCTTGCCGTCTTCTTTGAAGGCTGGCTTCAGCTTGGCGAGGCTCTCTGCAGTCGAACCCTCTCGGATGCCCTCGTCGTTCTTCACCACGACCTGTTCGCCGTCAAGATCGATTGTGACTGGCACGATTTCGTTCTCAAATCGGCCTTCGTCGCGGGCGATGGTGGCGCGCTGTTGGCTCTGTGCGCCGAAGGTATCGAGGTCTTCGCGGGTGATGTCGTATTCGTCGGCAATCATGTCGGCGCCGATGCCCTGCGGCGGGAGGCCGGTGTCGGCGTAACGGTCCTGCTGGTCCTGGCTGAACGGGAAGCCCATGCCCTGGACGATTGAAGCGCCCATCGGGGTGCGCGTCATGACTTCGACGCCAGCGGCGACGACGACGTCGTAGGCGCCGGCGATGACGCCCTGTGCTGCGAAGTGCATCGACTGCTGCGACGAGCCGCATTGACGGTCGACGGTGGTCGACGGCACTTCTTCGGGCCAGCCGGCGGACAGCACAGCGTTGCGGCCGATATTGAGCGACTGCTCACCAACCTGCATGACGCAGCCCATGATGACGTCGTCAACTATCGCCGGGTCGAGGCCATTGCGCTCTTCGAGGGCTTTGAGAACGTGTGCTGCGAGGTCAACAGGGTGCTGATCCTTCAGTTGGCCGTTGCGCTTGCCTCCAGGTGTGCGGATGGCGTCGACGATGACTGCTTCACTCATGTGGTCTTCTTCTTTCTGTGTTGAGGACCACTTGGCGTCTGGCGCCCTACGGTCCTCATGTGTTGATTGCGGATTGGAGATTGACTTGGAGCCGGGTGAGAACCCAGCTGAGGGCTTGGCGTTCTTCGCGGCCAATGCCGTGACGGAGTTCGCCGCGGAGTACTTCGTCGACACCAGCAATGTCTGCTGCAAGCGCCCGGCCGGAGGCGGTGACGTCAACACGCCAGACACGCCGATCGTCAGGGTCTGGGTGGCGCTCAATGAGACCGCGTCGTTCGAGACCGTCGACGACGGTGCCTATCGCTGCGCGACCGGTGCCCATCTGGTCAGCGAGTCGGGTTTGCGTGGTGGCTCCGAACTCTGCGACGTAGGCCAGGAGGCTGGCTTGTGTGAGATTGAGATCAAGTGGTTTGAGCCGGGCGTCGAACGCATCGCGGATCAAGCGCGCTGTCGACATCAGCGTCGACTCGACACGCAACCATGGCGGGGCATCGAGTTCGTTGTTCGTGAGGCTACTCATGGTCCGTCTGGACACATACTGTACGACGTCATACAATAGAGCGCAACACGCCAGACCACTCCTACCAAGAGAACAGATAACAAGATGAGCGAACTGACTGAACAGCAAGCATCCGACTTCCGTAAGAAGTGCGACGACTTTCTTGAGACCTATGCCTACAAGCAGGGGCAGGGTGTTCCCAGCTACGAAGATCAAAAGGCATACCTGGCCGCTGCCGCAGGTGCTGGCCTCGCCGGTGTTGCCTACGACGAGGCATACGGCGGTGGCGGCCTCAGCCAGGCTCATGACAAAATCTGGCGCGAAGCGCAGGGCAATTACACCATGATGAGCGGCGCATTCATCATCAGCCACGGCATGTGCCTGCCAATGGTCGCCGAATACGGCAGCGAAGAAATCAAGAAGCGGTACCTGCCCGACAACATCTCCGGCAAGACCTTGTGGTGCCAGATGTTCTCCGAGCCCGGCGCCGGCTCCGACGTCGCATCGCTGCAGTCAAGGGCGGTCAAAGACGGCGACGAGTGGATCCTCAACGGTCAGAAGGTCTGGACGACCACCGCACAAATCGCTGACTACGGCATCGTGATTGTCCGCACCGACCCTGACCAACCCAAGCACGCTGGAATCTCGATGTTCATCATCGACATGAAGGCACCAGGTGTCGAGATCCGTCCAATTCATCAGATCGATGGTGGCAGTGAGTTCAACGAAGTCTTCATGACCGACGTACGCGTGCCAGCCGACCACCTGCTTGGCGAGTACAACAACGGATGGAGGATGGCCACGGCGATGTTGATGTACGAGCGCGTTGCCATCGGCACCGCTGGCTCAGGCAAGGTCAATCAACCCACGTACAAGCTGCTCCTCAAAGCAGCGCAGGAGAACGGCAAGGTCAACGACCCGGTCGTCCGCCAGCAGTTGATGACGATCTACTCGATGGAGACCACCAAGGCATTAGTCGCGCAGCGGACCAAGGCCGAGCAAAAGGCGGGTAAGACGCCGGGTCCCGGCGGCTCGCTTGGCAAGCTCTTTGGATCGAATATTGCCTGGTATATGCGCGAGTGCGCCCTTGAAATCGCCGGGCCGCATACTGTGGCCTGGGAGCCTGACGCGGAGAACGGTTCCGAGCGTCAACGAATCTTCCTCAACTCATTCCAGTCATCAATCGCAGGTGGCACCGACGAGATTCAGCGGAACATCATTGGTGATCGCGTTCTCGGCCTCCCCCGCGAACCCGGCGTTGACAAAGGCGTACCTTTCAATGAGTTGAAGGTCGGCACCCAAGCCTGACCTTGACAGACCTTTGTCGCTGCTAACCCTGTCGGACCGAAGAGAGCAATTCAGCGAGCAATCGCTTGTCACAACAGCAAACACCTAACTGTGTCGGTGAGCAACATGGTGAGCATGTAGCGCTGACCGTCCTTCTGAGAGGTGTTCCAAAAATCGGCGCTGACAGTCAGACCTAACAGCGCTGGATCTATTCCGGCGAGGGCTCTTAGAAGAAACGATTCACCCATACGGGCTGCGGGTTTGGCGCTTGGGGTGGCTGCACAAATCACACGAGTTCGGGTGTTGTGATCACACGGGTCTCATGGTCTGAATTCGCTGCATCAGGCGGACCGCCCTACGCGTGCGATTCGGTGGCATCCAGTTTGCGACACCGCCTCTGCGACGTGATCGTCGTACGCTCCTCGACGTGGAGTATCGGCATACGCAGGTGAGTCGGCGGCCCGTCGTGGTCGTCGTCGCTCTGCTCATCCTCGCTGCGGTCTTGACGATGGAGTCGCTCGTCCCGGTGCTTCTCATTGGTTCACTCGTGGCAATCCCGCTGCTGTTCGTCTTCACTCGGCTGACCGTGGTCGTCGGTGCCGAAGAGGTGAGTGCAGCTTTTGGGTGGGGATGGCCAAGGCGCACCATCCGCCACGCCGAAATCGTCAGCGTTGCGTCGGTTCTAAACACCTGGTGGCATGGCTGGGGGATCCGGTACATCTCGGGCGGCTCTATGTACAACGTTGCTGGGCTTGATGCAGTCGAGCTGGTGCTCGCGTCGGGGAAGAAGTTCCGCATCGGCACTGATCAACCCGATGAGCTGAGGAGTGCAATCAACGTGCGGCTTGGCATCGGCTGACTCCGAGGTGTTGGCTCAGCAAGGCAAGATGGCGAAACCCCTGAGAATCGGATGAATCGTCCACCATCAGCCAAAACGATCATTTATTCTTCTAACAGTTCGGGGTTTTTCTTCTAAGACCTCGGCGAGAGCATCGCTGCCATGATCTCGGCCATCATCTGCGAACGGGGTGGCATGCCTGGAAACTCTTCCGGTGGCTCAGGGTTCAGGCCCTCGCCGACGGTGTGGAACCGCTCCATCGCAATGTCCAAGAAGTCAGCATGCGGGAAGACCCAAAACCTGTCATTCCCCACAGCGTCGACCACGAGGTCAGCAACAGCCGCAGGCGGCATGCCCTCATCAATGGCCCGCTGCACGTAACTTCGCGAGATTTGCGCGCCTGCGTCACTCTCGGGCAGCGCCCCTAGCTCAGCTGGCCAGTTTCGTTCGGATTCAGCAATGCCTGTCTTCACCCACCCAGGGCACAGGCAACTAACTCCGACAGGCATCTCTGCCGCCCTGAGAGACGTGTATAACCCCTCAGTCATCGCAACGACAGCGTGTTTACTTGCATCGTACGGCGGCGAGAAACCGGGGTATAGGCCGGCGATCGATGCCGTGTTCACGATATGGCCACCACCCGACATGACGATGTGCGGGAGGAAGGCGCGAATGCCGTAGATGACGCCCCACATGTTGACGCCGATCACCCACTCCCATGTTTCGATTGGCCCGACCCACGGGTCGCCTGCGCCGCCAACGCCTGCGTTGTTGCAGACGATGTGCACGGCACCAAAGCGCTCTATAGTCGCCGCTGCCAACGCATCGACTTGCTCGACTTTGCTGACGTCGGTGACAACAGTCAGCGTCTCGACGCCATGTGCGCCAGCTTCGTTCGCGGCTGCGGCCAATGCGTCTTCCTGTACGTCGGCCAGGACGACCGAACAACCGGCGGCGGCGAAGGCGTTGACGAGCGCTAGCCCGATACCACTTCCCGCTCCGGTGACTACAGCAACTTTGCCTGGTCCGAGTTCCATAGCTGTCCTTCCTGCAGCTGACCCATGGTGGGTTCCAGCCCTGGATCGAACGTTACAGGTCCCAGCAAGATGCTCGTCAAACGGGTCCGACTGCGCTACTTCAAGTCCTTTCGTGGCGCATTCAACTCACCTTCATCGGTCGCGTAGCTCGCGCTTCAGAATCTTGCCGGTCGCATTGCGAGGTAGTTCGTCGACAAAGCGAACCGAATGCGGGACTTTGAACGTTGCCAGCCGTTCACGACAGAAATTAACGATCATCGTTTCGTCGATGTCGACATTGTCGGTCTTGACAACGACGGCTTGACCAACCTCACCCCATTTGTCGTCGGGGAGACCAATCACCGCCACGTCTGCGATGCCCTCGAGGTCGAACAAAGTCGACTCGACTTCTGAGGGGTAGACGTTTTCGCCGCCAGAGATATACATGTCCTTCCAACGGTCGACGATCGACACGTAACCGTCAGCATCCGACTGCGCAGCATCTCCAGTATGCAGCCATCCGTCGGTGATCGCCTCGGCGGTGGCCTCTGGGTTATTCCAGTAGCCCGGCGTGATGTTCGGGCCCTTGCACCAGAGTTCGCCGATCTCGCCGACTCCTACGTCTAAGCCATCATCGCCGACGATCCGAATAGCTGTGTTCATT
>Ga0213868_10003887_pt1 | contig 13814 bp, 7 predicted proteins | sample PICome_9_FD_160087 | JGI IMG/M metagenome (GOLD analysis project Ga0213868, IMG submission 160087) | Coastal seawater microbial communities near Pivers Island, North Carolina, United States - PICO127 | ecosystem: Environmental > Aquatic > Marine > Coastal | place: USA: North Carolina | collected...
GGCGTCCATCACCCGCCAAAAGACAGCTAAGGCACTTCCTAGACATGAATGTGCAGTAGCAGAGAATGCACCAGGTAAACAAGCCATTGAAACTGCAGCTGTAGTAGCATGATCTCCAACCATGCCAACCATTTTTTTAACTTTCCAGACCTTTGACTAGTATTCTCTCACGATTCTTGATCCATTTATTCTTCTTAGGCCTTCGCTCTCTTTTACTTGCTGCCTCAGACCAAACATTCAAGGTCCTTGACCTCGGATAAATGCCTTCCTCTTCAGTCATTTGTCTCAAATGCTGAACACTCTTTGCCCAATCTCCTTCTCGAATGGAATTCTGAACGAGGATCTTAAATGAAGCTTCATTAAGACTTGATTTAGAAGACGACATTGGAAAGTTAGTAAACTGAATCGAAGATGATCTTCTTCGCTTCTTGCCATTCAGATTGATGTAGTCAACAACTGTGCTTTCTTCATCGACAAAATCTTGTTCTGTCTCGAGCAATTTCTGTATGACAAAATCAGATTCTTTATGTAGACCTAAATATTGATACCCCGCAGCTAATTTGTTCATGTGAACATGTGTGGGTGTAATTTGATGCTTTTCTTTCACGGTCAGAATGACGTTGAGAGCATGATCCAGTGGTTCTCGGTTGTTGCTGACATGACATCAAAATCAGATGAAATAAAATCAATCTATGACATGAGCAGTACAATACACATTACTCACCGCAACTTCATTCCTCTCACACATGCATCTATGACACTAAAAACCATACTACTGTTGATCTTCAAGTCTTTTCTCCTCTTGACTGGAGTGGAGCCAACACGACTTTCATTCGATTTACATGCTTGTTGTAACACAATCAATTCTTGCAGCTCATTGTATATGTTCAAAGCTTCTTGCCAAAGACCTAGTTTTGCTACCGCCACTAATACTCCTTGAAAGTGTTCATTTTCTCTGTAAATCATCAAACTACTTTTATTATTCCCGGAATAGGTAGAACTCGAAGAGTTTGTTGCTGTAATACGATGTTCGGCTGGTTTTAACTTCACTTCATTATCAGTTTCAGATATACCATCGTTGACAGTGTCCTTACCGCCAGATGTATTCATGAGTTCGATACCTTTCAACTTTTGATAAGTTCGTAGACTATACCTCCATAAGCCTGGCTTGTTTTTCTTCCTTGCATTTCTTATAATACTAGATGCATATCCTTTTTTATTCATGATAGGTGATGATGTTCTAAAGTTTGGGTTCACATTGGATATCCCTTGCGACGATTGTCGAAAGCGAGGCAAGGACGCTGAATACGCAGAAGCCTTGTTAGTACTCGAGCTAAGGTTTTCGGAAGAATCGTTCAAGATGTCATCCCAAAGGTTCAATCTTTGCGCCATGGCAAATATCAATGATGGACCACCTGCTAATGGTCTTATTAGATCAGAGGATGGTGATTCCCCTTTCTCCTTGTCAGCTTCATCGTTGCCAGTGGTATCCGTGGCGTAGAGTAGGGACTTTGATGAGGGTGACAACATCCATAGTACAAAGCATTGACCTTGACCAAACATCAAAGATAATAAGGTCACTATCCATAATGAATTGGTGAGTCTCATGTTGGGAATGTATTTATCTGCCTTTTAAGATGATAACTCCTAAGTAGTACAAGTTTTCTATGTGATCTACTAAGTAAGTTAGAGCGTTTTTCTACGGAACATGCTAGCATGGTTAGGGTCAGAAAACGCACTTTCAACGACGCCCATTTCCGGAAAAAAGAAAGGAATCAATCAGAAACAATCCTTATAACAAAAATATCTCTCCTTCTTTCATCAGATTGAATCGTTATTAAAGGACCATGCGCGCATAGTGTTTTGAAATGAAAGTATCATTCGAGAAACTTCAAACGATCTTGGCATGTCTTGCAGTTCTGAGTAGGGCTACTGTTGCAAATCTGATAAACTGTACTGACAGCAACCGGAGTTTCACGTGCTGGCTTAACTTGCTCTCCATCTTTATACCAGATCAATCGTTTCACAAGGGGATATTCTCTATTCATACAAGTGATATTGTATGTAATGATTTTCGTCTTTTGCAAGTGGAATCATTTCGGTACATTAATGACAATAGTACCTTATTCGACACGGATAGTATTCGCGTGACATTGGTGGATCTTGAAGCAAAATGCAACGGTAATTATCGCGTAGGGATTACTGGAGGAACTGTCAGTTTACAAGTTGTAACGAGACAAGAATTGTACATTGACGATAATGATTTTGATAACAACAACAGTACTTTGGCATTTGATACTTTGATACAGCCTTGTACCATTTATGTACCGAACCGTCTTCCAATGATACCAATGACGCCCATACCCATCCCATTCTATGCAAATACTACAACATGTCGTGCAAATTTTGAAGTGCCATCAAATGGTATAGTGTTTTCTGGAAGCATTAGTGCACATATTGTCGAATTGTTTTCTCATACAATCGGAAATCACGTGGAACAGTTCTTAAACTTCGTTTCTTGTGATAGTATACAGAATTCAGCAATGCACTATCTCAACGTCAATTTAATTAAATTCCAGACTTGGCTAGAATGTTTCTTGTCGAATAATTTGCTCGATACGAATCACCAGGGTCAGCGTCAAGACGGCATTGGAGCACATGACTTACTACAATGGATTGACATGCCTTTTCTACAAAAATCTATTCATTACGCAAGCCAAATCATCAATCGTCATTTGCATAAAGGATTTTTCTTATCCTGGTTAGAACGCTTTAATTGGAAACTCGATCCATCCGTATGCCTCAAAGACTGTGGTCTCTTTTTCCGTGGCGTGAATGGGTTAGTCCGTTCTCTACTGCAAACATCAGAAAATACACCACCTGCTTTGAATATTACACATTACTTGCCCAACTCATTGCGCAATATTGAATATATGATGCCGCATCTGGGTAATGTTACTGCACATGTTTATAATTTTGTATGCGAGGGATTAGATACTATTCAGTACTTCGATGTTGGCACTTCCGAGTCTTCTTTCATCCAAACGTTTCCAGATGGAGGACTGTTTCTTTCACCAAAAATCATATTCGGTTGGTTTAAGTGCTCACTAGATGTTAATCTAGTCGTTGTACCCGAACCATCAACATTCGGAGGAAGAGTTCAAGATTTTACTTTGAATGAAAATTTTACAGTTGCTTTTAATGCATCTGATATACTCGTTGATTTCGTAGCTAATGTAGCCGCCAACAAAGAGAGTTTAAAAAACACAACGGTGTTTGATGTAATAAGTTTCAACAATTCTTTCATAAATTGGGACGCTCTCCTCAGCAACGTGAATCATGCAGAGATTGTCGATCTTAATGTCGATTTAATTATTGATAACATTGAAATCAAAGGGTTATTGTCAGAAGATGACCTCGAAGCGTCTCTTGACGAGTTACTTGACAATGCTGTTGGTATACTTGTAGACAAGTACGGGTTGATGATCTCAGATATTATCAAGGCTACTTTTCGCGGTCCTATTCGACGATCTGTTAACAAATGGATTTGTAGCCATCTGCTTCTCGGTGATCTTCCAAAAGGAGTGTTTGGTGATTCCGTGAATGGGAATACAAAACTAGAGGATGTATTTCACTTCAATGAAAGCTCTAGTGTTGCAAAGTTTGGCGGATGGATTTCTAGCACTGACTTCCTGAACACTCTGAACTTTTACACATCATGTCTATCATCATACTTGAAATACAGCCAACATGTATCTCAGAATACAGATGTATCTCTTCTATCGCTTCAGAGATTATATTTTGATACTTTAGATGTGAATGGTATCAATCTCGTATCTGAAGATATTAGTCATCTTTCTTGGGAGATAGTTCTGAATGAGTATCAAAATGCATTATTACGAATCATTGGTATGTTCGACTATCCCTCGAACGATTTCAATTTCAATTTCAATGTCACTGTACAATTGGATTCTATCACGTTTTCTTATGGTTCGAACGTATTGTATAACACTGGTTTCTTTGAAAACATCACACTTTTCAATATTGTTTCGGACCCATCTTTTTTACTATATCCATTGTCAATATCATCGGGCATTTATGGATCACTTTATGATATCAAAGGAATAGACGTCGATATTATTGGCAGCATTTCTACTTTATCTTCAATTCGCAAGATAGAATTTAGCTCTTTGAACTCGACGTCCTTAGGTTTGCACGCATCATCCTTTATCAATGCGATGATCGATTTGATTCAAAGTACTGCCGATGGATTAATTGATGTTTATCTTGAATCAAATATCAAAACAAAGTCTAACTTTAACCCCGACCTTGAAGTCGAGCAAATGAATTGGTTGTTGCCTTTGTATACCTTTCTCGGTGCGGCATTTCTAGGAGTAAATTTTTATTACTACGTCACAAAGGGTGAATGTTGGAATCACGAGCTTATCCATGAAGGTATGAAATCGCCTACTACAAGACGAACACTATCAAGGCGACGAAGTTGCGACTCAAATATTCTGTTTCATGCACGTACTCCCGATAGCCTTCGAATAATTGTGCCAGTCACCGTTTTGGTAGCCATCCTAGTCTTCGTTTTGAGCAACTTTCAAGTTGGTGCAACGGTAGACATTCAAATAAGCAAATGCGACGGTATCCCAGTTGCGTTTCTTCCTGCCGTGACATCGTTTTCACTCGGTAAAACGGTTCGAGACATGTTCCTGGCAAATGTGTACGTACTTATGAGTTTAGTCTTACTATTCAGCGGCATTTGGCCTTATGTCAAGCTTCTTCTGTTGCTATTTTCGTTCACAATACCTAAATCGCGCTTTTCGGTGAGACGAAGAGAGACTCTATTAACATGGCTTGATGCTATGGGGAAGTACAGCCTCGTTGATTCATTTGTTCTTGTTCTCATGCTAGTCAGTTTTAGACTGAAATTAGAGTTCCCTGAGATTGGTGTCATTGATTCCTACGTTACGCCATATTTTGGATTTTATTTGTTCTTAATTGGAACGATCATTTCTCTTGTCACTGGAAATGTTGTTACATTTCTTCATAGATATTCGAGCCTTCGCCAAATCCCTGATAATCAACCGACAAGGCGCATCAGTACCCGAAATCATGCATTCCAAGCACGCGATTTCTATGGCTACGCTCAAGCAGTCAAGCTAACACCATTTGCTTCGTCAATATGGTTTTGTCTTATCATTTCATCAGCAATTCTGATAATGTTAGGATCAACAAACGAATTTCTTGTCTTTGAATTCCAAGGTATAGTCGGAAATATTATGGGAAAGAAAAAAACTACATGTTTTTCTTTGATTTCGTTGGGGACATCTCTCACCAACAGTGTGAAAGACCATGGGCACTTCGGAATAAGACTGATCCAATGCACCTACTTTTTCTTTTCCCTTTTGATGCCACTTCTAGGTCTGTTGAATATGATGATACTGACATATGTACCCATGAGTCTAAAAACGCTACAGCTGGCATTTTTTACTGCTGAAATCTGCAACGCGTGGAGTGCAGCTGAAGTATTTTTACTGTCTGTTGTGGTTTCAATGTTGGAGTTGCACCAGTTTTCCAAATTTATGGTGGGTGATAAATGTAACTTTCTACAACATCCTCTTGCGGCACAACTTATGAATGACGAGACTGACTGCTTCGGTGTCAATTCAAGCGTCGGAAAGGGAATCAGTTACTTATGCACAGGAGTACTACTAAGTTGTTTCGTGAATCATGTTGGCTTGGAAATTTCTGGAACTGTCTTGAGGGAACGAATGATTTTGGAGGCATGCGGTAGAAGGAACGAGACTGAAAATGATGATCGACTAGAATTAACAGAAGAGGAAATAGAGTATAATATTGCTATGCATGTCTCAGTGGTTGAGAAAATTATGAAATATCGTTATATTGGTAGATACTTGGTGCAGTCCCAGACTCATCGCGACTGAGATAGAACTTCAGAAACTTTTTAATTACATGCTTAAGACTCATGCTTTATTTAAATTTTTTCAACACATTCAAGTGTAGCACACAGTAACTTCAATCGGCTATCATCGCTTTGAGTTTTTTTGTCGTCACTCCTCTCAAGTAATGCATTAGTGCCGGAATTTTCAAGTACTGTTTCTGGCGCTGATGGAGGGTTCGAAGTACGTTTCAAATCGTAACGATCGTTGAGTGGCAATGTCCTTCTATTTCCAGGTGCCTTACGAAGAATCTGTTCCGAATTCATCATTGGAACTTCTGAAGTTTGGCCCATTTGAGATGGAGCGTTTTTAGGAACATACTTATTATTCAATTGTATCTGTTCTTGTAACATATGATACTGCTGATGATGAGCTTGGAGATATTTATGAAATGCTTCTGGATGACCAACTGAAGTGACCAAATTTGGAGGAGGGATGGCGCCAAACTTTTGGTATGAGCTGATTTCCGATTTTATTTCATGCAGATACCGTTGTCGAAGACTCTCCAGCCTCATTTGCAACAATCCTGTATTACGCGCCTGAGATTTGTACTGAGGGTTGTTATTTAAAACACTCTGATCAAAGGTAGTGTTGTGTTTATTTGCTTCACTTGACGTAGGAAATTGATGCAAATAGTTGTACAAGTTAGGGTCTGATGGAAGACGAAATGGCACAGGTTCGTGTAAGGCTGGCATTAAATTTGATTTAGCTCCAGCTGGCGATGGTTTCGTTTGAAAGGTGTTGCTTTTGACAAGAGACGGCGAAGAAACCTGTTCATTCAAAAGATTGTGCATTGGAGTATATCCAAATTTAGAATTGGCATTCTTAACCGCACATTTGGACTGTTCAAATCCATGTGTATCTCCTAGGATTTCGGAGTGTGGCCGCTTTTTGATCGTTCCATCTTGAGGAAGAGTATTTGGGTGTGGAACGCTTGTTGGCAAGGTTGGAATGAATGGAGGGTTATTATGTTCCTGAGCCATAGAGGCTGATGACCCCACGGAGAATCTAAGAATATCCTGTGTACTTGGATTTTCTCTTGGTCCGCTGGGCTTCTTCTGAGTCAATGCCTTCATCAATTTATTCTTCCGGATCTCTTCATATTCAGGAATATCTCTCACAGCATCTCTTAGAACTTGCGATGCCTTATCTCGAGCTAAATCATCACCAATATCGATCCAGTGACCAGACTCAATTTTCTTCAGGAATCTCCCTGGGGGGTCCAAGGAACGAATTCTTGTTACGAGTTCTTTGGCAAGGTGAGTTTTTTTAGCCTTGGTTGATTCCATGTACTCTATCACGTAATCCATAGCGAAGTCTCGAAGCCGTTCATTCCCGATGAATTTATTGTTATGTCCTCCACGTCCAAGGAGAATATCATTGTGGTTGGGGGTATCAATAAGTTCAGTGGAAGGAGTTTGCACGGGATAACTGATACGTCTATTTTTAGTTCCAATCGATTGTACATTTCTTTTTTGTGACATAGAATCGGATGCTACATGAAATAATGAATATGATTTGAAAATAAAATGTGAGAAAAAAAAGATTGATTCATTCATTCACAATGCCGGGGCAGAAGGTACAAGGTATAGCCCCAAAAGTAAAAACGGGAAGTTTCGAAATGCGAACAAGAAACAGTAGAAATACCCTAAACCAGGCCTCTCTCTCCTATTCAAGTATTTATCAATATATATATATATATATATTATAACAAATATACACGTATATTTGAAACCACATGATATAAACATTGAATAAGGAAGAATTCCATGTATAGACAGAGGATGGTGGTAGCCTCGTGTCGAAACCGCGGAGTAATTAATATTACTTAGCAGTCGTGCTACTTACTGTTCGAGGTTTGCCGTGCGTTAGAACCTGCAGCCTCCACACCTCTGCTTGATGACATCAAACGCTCTGATGAATGCTTGTGCTGGTTGTTAGGAGAGGTCTGCTTCATGGTGAGGAGAAAGTCAGTGCGTAAGTGAGGTGTGACTAACTACTGAATTCATTCAGGTGGTGGTTGATTTTATAATAACCCTCTTCGCCCGAAAGCCGAAAGCAGCCACACATGTTCCATGTTCGCTGGAAGTCGTTGCCTGTAAAAACACCATAAAGATTGTTATAGCCCTAGGGAACAGGGGCTGAGGCTAATTCATTCATTCAAAAAGCTGGACAGGATCAGCCTTCTTCGGAGTTTCTCCGCGACATTCGTCATCTTGATTTCATTTTCAGTATCGGTACACTTCATAAGTATTTGTCGTACAAAATGAATAATCCCACTCCAAATGCCTTGCGGTAGGAAAAGGCTAGCTTGGAATACTAAAGACTAAAGAGCAATGAGCAACTAAGTACTTAGTATGTGGTATTTATTCGCGACCTCTCTCTCAAGAGGAAACCTTTGAAGTACCAATACACTATCAAAGTGATCAACAGACATCTTTATGACGAATGTAATTACAATGTTGAGCGCTTTTTTATATAGAACTTATTACATAGTAGATTTTTATTCCGATCCTACAGTCTCGTAGTCTCATCATTGTTCAGATAGTTTGACATCGAATGGATAATATCGCATCACAACTGGTGAAATAGATCCATCCCAGTTCTTGAACACTTTTAATTTGTCGTCATAAAGCCCCTTGCTGACCAAAAAGTTATGATCAGTTGTAAACATGGGATGAATCAGATGCGCCCCTTGATTATGCATTTCCATTCTGTAATTGATACCTTTGCCAAAAAAGGATGCGCTACCATACCACAAGTAATTTATGATTGCCCAGTCACAACCAGATGAATAACATGAATACTTATCAAATCCATCTAACATTTCTCGGAAAACAGACTGAATGATCTCAACGTGACCAAACAAAGCATGTGGTATAATTACCATTTCATTTTTCAGTTGCTCAAGACCTTTCATAGTAAGAACATGTGCCATCCTATCAGAAATAAAATCATCTTTCGACACCATATTTGAAAACAGTTTTTGTTTAATATGTTCTGAATAAAAATGTATCTCAAATTTGTCGCAACTCTTTCTCAAAAATGGGTTGGACTGAAAGAAGCTGACGTCTTCACCATCCAAAATCATAACATAACTCGTGGGATCATATTGCTGTGACCATAACAGATATATATCAAAAGCCACCACCTTGATGTCTCGTTCTGTTTGATCAGCGGAAGGTGAATTTTGTAATAACGAGGCAGCTTTATTATCTTTCAAAGAATCAAACAGGCCTTCGTATACTACAATGTTAGTTTGACCATTCAAAAAGTCAACGATTTTCTTTTCCATGGTACGGTGACTCGGAATGTGAAGTACAATATCTCCTTTGAATCCGGAATTTCGAGCTGATGAAATGAGAAGTTGAATTTGAGAAAATGAATCATCTTTCATTTTGGGTATAATGATGAATATGGCATCTTCAGCAGGACGATGTCTTCCCAAACCAGGTGCCAAAGTGATATCAAGATATCGTTCCTTTACGACGTCCAAAGTAGCTGCTTCAGTAATGCTCCCGTCATATTCCATAGATCTGTCCAATTCCTCTACCAACTGTTTCTTCGTTTTCTGCATGAATGCAAGTAAATCAGGGTCTTGTACATACTGATGCACAGCCCATGAAGGAAAAATCCCTCCCCCCATCGGGCGATTGAAAATAGTGAAGGTTTCATTAGCTTCACGCACCAACGTCGACGAACGCAGTGGTACATCTAACCCAACAGAATTCACCGCAAAAGATCCTTGTAGATGAACGTGAACGATACCTATATCTGTAAGACTCTTCAAAATTCCCGAATAATACAAATGGTTATGAAAGGCCCATTCACATTGATATTTGACACAGTGTGTGTCATCAAAACGCTGTATCATAGCTCGCAGATAGACCTCTATGGACTGCTGATGTCCATGGACTGATAAAGGAGATAAGATGTTGTTCTTTCCATATGTATTATGAATGATGTTTCCATTTCGTATGGATGTTGGTGCATATATGACGCGAGGGTTTTTCTGATGTTTTTCTTCATATAGATGCAACTCCGTGGTTGTATTCGTACACACACGTCCAAGACCAATTCCAATCTCTGCACCTTGTTGAAAGTATGTATCATTGATAGTATCCATGAGTAAAATATGACTTGCAGGAGAGTATTGCTTGGACCAGAGCCAGTACATTTCTGTCTTGGCTATTCCCAGTGTTCGAGGTGGACGCATGTCCTCCAATGGCGGACGGACATGTGACTTATCTCTAGGAGTAGGATCATCATCATAGAGGCCTTTAAGATACACAAGTGTCTCATTTGCAAAGGTATCGCTGTCGCCTTGAAATAAAACTTGTCCATCATCTGTTTCTGATCGTATAAGATCGTCATAAATGACGAGGCCATCATGTGTCGAATAATACTTAAGAAACTTGAACAAACGTTCTGATAATGTACTTATCTTTGGAACTGCAAGCACAACATCTCCTTGAAAGCCAGATTTACGCAATGTTGTAAAGAAAAGTACATATGTTTCGTATTCGTCAGTGGGGGCAATGGCGAATATTGCATCTTGTGTATAGGTATGTCTTCCAAGAGAAGGCTTGATTCGAATCTGAATGCTATGGAGTGGTTTCTGCAGTATTTGTGCATAAACTTGCATAGGATCTCGCAGTACAAGAACATCATTCATTGAATCCATGATAGTAGTTTTGGGAATTATGTGACTTGCATTAATGACGCCATAATCATTGCCATTGATAGCACCGTTCCCATGCTGGTCGTTCTTCCTGATATCATTCCGCGACCATGAAGGCATTGGGACCTGATGGATAGAACGGTTCACTACTCTGAAAAGAAGAATACTTAAGACGACGATCAAGACCCATTTGAAATATCTCTTTGAACTTTTGTTACTGTTTCTTTTCCTATTCTTGTGGAGCATTTGAAACGAATTATCACGTGTGTTGGTATCATCCAAAGTAGCAATTCGTCGTCCTTGACCCTCGTGTGTCTTTGGATCATTCCATTTTGGCGATATAACTCGTCTATGATTCATATTTTGAAAAAGCAAAAACTTAACTTTGACTTTCAAGAGTTATTTTATAAACTTTGGAGCTGAGAAGGACGAAGGAGCCAGGAATAGGGAAGCAAGAGCGAGCTGAAAGCTGAAAGCTGTACACAAGTGCAGACCGGTAAGTTCAGTTGTTTTATAAAATAAAAATATCTGCGCCAAACTCCAAACTCATTCATTCCGTTACATTTTATAAAAATATGTTACTTACTTAGATCTCTCTCTACTCTAGAGAATAGAGTGTAATATCTTTTACTTTCGTTATACTATTAGATTGTATCAACTCTTCTTTTGAATAGATTTTGTCACCCCTTCCTCTAAAACACATTATACTTCCAACATACAAATATACAACACCCTCTTATATATCATTTAAACCATATGGATCGTCGTCAGGTAAATTTGTATTCTTACAAGGATTCAAATACACACGAACCATACGTTTGCCTTCTCTTTCAATCACTTTTCCATCATGACCTGAATGTGATGAAAATTCCCTTGGCAATGAACCAGGAAATTGGATCCGGTCACCAGATGAGTCATAATTCATACTATGAAGACGCCTGATTAGTGACATTGGATTTTGTTTCGCTTGTGACGATCCGTATTGCTGACGGTACATGTTTCTCATGATAGCATTCGCATCTATAAGTTTGTCTTCAGACTTATCACATGATGAGTTATCATCCATATGTATTGGTTCATCCTCTTGTTTTTCGGTTGTATTTGCTAAGGCATCCCCATTGCCAAGCTCGTTATCAACTTGAAGACAAGGGGGTAGAATGATACCTGAATAATTTTGATCGGGATGAAACAAAACTACCTTGATCGCATACCAATATCCTTTTTCCTGTTCACTTTGGTGCACCAAATACGCCTTGTCATACACAAAAATGATCAGATTCCAAAACCCCTGCAACGGAAAGAAGGCAGCTTTGAATGCCAACAACGTTTTATCCAAGTTTTGGTCCAAATTTATAGTCATTGGAATAATCATGAATACCCAAGTCACCAAGTACGCTAATATGTACATTAATGCCTGAATGACTAGTACACGAGAAAATGTAAGGTCTGAGCTGTTCGAGCCGGCATTGTCATGATCAGCAGCAGTTGGTACTGATGATGGATCTGCTACAGAGCTGGACTCAAGCGTACGTCGCTTGTTGGATCTATTCATTTTTAAAGTGGTTCTAATAATAATCGCCATAGCTACAACAACCATGAATAAGTTGAAACCAACAAATACTCTAACTATTGCGGATGCCGTTTGTAAATTTTGAAGAATGTCTTCATCACATACGAAAAAAAAATTGTCAATGGAATATTCACAATGTGAATGCATGGGTCCTATAATACAAAACGTAGACTTTGGCACTGTATCGATTATATTTCTCGATAGACTGAAGCTTGGTAAGAAGAGAGCCGAAGCTATGCAATAAATGTAAGAAATTGGCTCAATGATCTTCCGAATCTTTTCCGAATCCATCTTAAACGTTATTTTGCACACAAAATACCATGACAAACAAGCGTAAATTACTTCCCCACCCGTCAGTCCCATTAATAAGATGTATCCCTGTATCTGACACGTAGTCTTGTTCCCTATCATGGGGCCATCAAACCTTAAGACATCGTCAGAAGGCATGGGTAATGTAGTTAAGGCCATGCAAACGGATGCCATTATATCAAATATACTCATAAGAGCCATTATACGATGATACGTTGTGGATAGTTTCTGTGGAGACATTCGAATGATGTTTAAGATGATCAAAGAAGAAATGGTCGATAATATTCCCGACACAGCGTTCAATATGACACTCGTAGACGTCATGGCAAACTGAGTTAAGTGAGTGAAGCTAGATAAGCTTATGGAAGATGACATATCAGAGGACATTTTATAGCTGTTTGTTTTAATTTGTCTTCAAGGTTTAGAATGAATGTTATAATACAGTTCGTGTGGTGGTGATAAACGTGCAGCAGAGTTGATTAGGGTGTAGGGTGTAGGGTTGATGTTTGATGTCCGAGTTCCCGGCATGCTTTCCTTGATGGGTAGGGAGTCTTGAACAGGCCGGCCTGCGCTTTTTTGATCGCTCAAAGTGAGTGTGAATTGTGAAACAGTTATTTTATATAACTGATAAATCAAGAATTCACTTTGGAAAGGAAATATCCACAGACACCACGCATTGAATTGCACACATTTACCATGAGCAACTACGTACAGATGAAAGATTCGGCGAAAGCCCCTGGTGATTTAAATTACGAGGGAATGAACGATCCTAATCTCTCTCAGGAAGAACGAGACCTTCGTCTAGCCTTGGCCCTTCAGCAACAGGAAAATGCATCTGTGCTTGCTGCACACGCCCAACGTCAAGCCTCTCAAAGAGCCACCAATGACTTTAGAACTGCAAGGTCTGGTGCCAAGGAGGGTCTGACAACCATTCGGAAGATTCAAAAGGCTTCTTCTGCTACTAATTACGGCGCTGACGCAGATTCGATGTATATGGCTCCTGGATCTGATGATGCCGATTACAAACTTGCCATGGAGATGCAAATGGCTGAAGATTCTGCAGTAGGCACTGCCAGATTGGTAGAGAAGATCATTAAGGACGAAGTGAAGGAGAGAGAAGAGAAGGAATTGAGGTCTGGAAGGTCCATGGCCAGACATTAAAAAAAACACACACTATTTCATCTTCATTGCTCATTTCTAGAGAGGGTCAAGACTTTGGTTATCCATTAAGGATATAGTTCTTCTTCAGTGTTTTTTTTTATATATTTCAATGCAACACTAAAAA
>Ga0213868_10003890_pt1 | contig 13807 bp, 14 predicted proteins | sample PICome_9_FD_160087 | JGI IMG/M metagenome (GOLD analysis project Ga0213868, IMG submission 160087) | Coastal seawater microbial communities near Pivers Island, North Carolina, United States - PICO127 | ecosystem: Environmental > Aquatic > Marine > Coastal | place: USA: North Carolina...
GACAGCAACGATCATAGTCATATAGGGAATAGCGTCCGATCAACTGGAGCACGTTTGCGGCAACCGTGACTACCATGAACTTGCGGAAAATTCTGTGATCAGGTCCCGTTCTTTACGACAATCAGGAAGCCCTTTGAAGCTGAGCTTCTGTTCACATACACTTGGCACTGCTTCAAGGGAAATACGGAAATCTGCCAAAATAGAAGCCACCAAAGTCGCTCAATCTAGCATACATCAGTTTTTCTAAGGAAAAAGCCCAACAGTTCAAAGACCACTTTCCAATGAGAATTGGGATAAGAATGGCACAATGCCACTGCCAATAGCGCGGGCGGATAGGCCGTTTTTCCCGGCCGAGATATTCAGTTGCGCCAAGCCACGATGGTCGTAATGCGATGAAATTGCGGTGCGAACTTTGTCGATCAGCTTGAGCGTCAGTTTGGGATGCAAACTGCTGTCTATGACAATCGCATCAGGGTCCAAGAACGCCTGTACGGACATCGCGGCAAAGGCAATTTGCGGTGCTGCAGTTTCCAGCCATTCATGAAAAATCGCTGTGAAGGGCGCATCCATATCATTATCGTGATAAAAACTTTCCTCGCTCAGACCTGCCGCATTTGCGGCTTGTTCCAGATAGTGCAGCGACGCCCCTTCCAGCAATTGCGGTGCGACCCCCGTAGAGGTGGCCGCAATCGGCAACGACGCAATCGCCCCAGCCAGGTTGTGTTGACCATTGAAAAGCTGGCCGCCAATTGCAACCCCGCCACCAATAAATGTACCGATATAGAAATAGGCGAAACAGGCGTGCCGCGGACTGTTGCCCAAAGCAATTTCCGCCAAACACGCAGCCGAGGCATCATTGAGCGATTTGACAGGCAAGCCAAAGGCTTCGCTAACATCATTGGCAAGATCCGCATCCGCCCAATCCGCCATTTCACCAGCGGGCGCACCAACAGTGGCTTCCCACGCGCTCAGATCATCAGGAATCGCCATTCCGATCCCAACCACTTTGTCTCGCTGCTGCTGCGACATTTCCCCGAACAACGCGTCAATATTGCTCAAGACATCGCGTTTGATAGTTTCTAAATGTGGGAAGTCGTAACGCTTCACCAACCGTTTCACGATCTTATAGTCAAACGACATGCTGGCAACTTCCAGCGATCGCCTGCCCACTTTGATTCCGATCGAAAGAGCGCCTTCCGGGTTGAGCGAGTACGGAGTCGATGGCTGCCCGACCTTGCCCTTTACGGCCTTACCAGCTTTCAACAACCCTTCTTCCACCAAACGGTTCACGATGACCGTTGCGGTTTGCGCGCTTAGTCCCGATGCGCGCGTCAGGTCCGCCTTGCTCATCTCACCGTCGGTGCGGATGAGATTGATCAGCAAGCGCTCGTTATAAGGCCGTAAGCTATTTTGCACCTTCGAGGTTGACTGTGTTTTCTCGTCTTTTGGCACGTTAGATCTTTCTCGATTTCGAAGAGGTCGGGTCGCATCGTAAATCAGTTGGGGTGAAAAACCACTCCTTTGCGCAAAATCACATTTGCAAACAGATCCTGCTCACTCGTTGCTACAATAGCATGGCACCGTTTGATGCGATCATAGAATGTGGCTCCGTGGGCTATTTCTATCTGATCAGCGCGCAGGTGTGTTTGCAGCGCCGCTTCAATTTCGATGTGGATAGGATCGGGCGTCTCAGGTGCGTTCACGTTCCGTGTGCGCATCGCAGGCCGCGCAACATCGGCATCCAGCGGAAGAACACTTAGAACTGCTTTGAGGACCGGCACCAGTCGCAAACCATCTGCCCGCACCAAACGTTGCGCATGGTTTTCTGCAGGATAGTTGCCGTCTACGATTGCCAGTTCATCCCCGTGGCCCATGGACCGCAATGTTGAAAGCAATTCGGGCCCGAGTATTGGGTCAATCCCTTTCAACATCAGATGTAGCTCGCGTTTTCATGGACGTCTTGATCCACACCTGTGATCATCGCAACAACATCGTTGCCGCTTGCAGTCTTGGCATCGAGAACACCTGCGATCCGGCCCTGACGGAACACGACGATCCGGTCGACAAGATTGAAGACCTGACGCAGATTGTGGGAGACGATGATGACCGGAATGCCGCGTTTCTTGAGGCCTCGGATAATGTTCTCCACGCGGGTTGTTTCTTGGATGCCCAAGGCAGCTGTCGGCTCGTCCATGATGATCAGTTTCTTGCCCCAGCCGGCGGCACGGCTGATTGCGACACATTGGCGTTGACCACCAGACATGCCTGCCACGGATTGTTTTGTGTCCGGAATTTTGATGCCGGTTTCTTCAAGCAGCTCATCAGCGCGCTGGACCATCGCCTTTTTCTTGAGCCACGAAAGTGGACCAAATTCAAAGTAAACTTCTTCGCGGCCCAAAAAAATATTGGCAGGTACATCAAGGTGATCAGCCAGCGCCAGATTTTGGTAAACCGTCTCGATTCCATGGGCGCGTGCATCGTTTGGTGCTTTGAAGTTCACAGGCACGCCATCAATAAAGACTTCGCCTGCGGTGCGTTGTTCAACACCTGTAATGTTGCGCACAAAGGTTGACTTTCCTGCACCATTGTCACCGACAATCGCGATATGCTCATCCGCGTACATTTCGAAGTTCGCATCATTGAGCGCCTGAACGCCCCCGTAGTGCTTTGTTAAACCACGTGTTTCTAGTATGACTTTACGTTCGTCAGTCATCTTATTCCTCCCAGAAGCGACTCTTATTTTCTGCGAACAAGCATCATCGGTTCGGGCAAGTCAATAATTAAATCAAGTTGAATTAAGTATTGACAGTTTGCCGCGTTCGGTTTTTGTAAGGGCACACGCGGTTAGATTCCCATCCGGGACTAACCAATCTTTGGGAGGAGAATATCGTGAAAATGAACCTTAAATTCGCTGGTGTAGCTGTTGCCGCACTTCTGGCTGGTAGTGCTGCAAGTGCGCAGGATGTTATCGGCTACATCACAAAATCCGCAACGAACGCGGGCTGGATGATGATCAACCAAGGCGCAGCCGATGCTGCCGCAGAAGAAGGCGTTAACCTCGTTTCTGTTGGTCCGGCATTCCAGGGCGACCTGTCCAGCCAGCTTGAGGTTTTCGAAAACCTCGTAGCACAGGGCGCGGCTGCAATCGCAGTTGCACCGGTTGACAGTGCAGGCATCGCACCAGCTGTAAACGACGCAATGGGCGCAGGTATTCCTGTCGTTGCAATCGATACAGGCGTTGATGGCGCTGAGGTCACATCCTTCGTTGCGACTGACAACTACGCAGTTGCAAAGGTACAGGGCGCTGTTGCGGCCACACAGATCGAAGACGGTCAGCCAATCATTTATGTGACTGGCAACCAAGCACAGTCCACGGGCCAAGAACGCAAGAACGGCTTCATGGAAGCATTCGCAGCAGCACGTCCAAACTCTGAAATTCTGTTGGTCCCAACAGAGTGGAACAGCCAAGAAGCGCAAGAAGGTGTTGAAGCTATCTTGAACAGCCGTCAGGACATCGTGATGGTTGCTAACGCTTGGGACGGCGGGACAATGGGTGCAAAAGCTGCTCTTGAGAACCTTGGCTTTGACGCTGGCGATGTGAAGCTGGTTGGCTTTGACGGTGCTGGTGATGCGATCGCAGCTATGGACGAAGGTTGGGTCCATGTTGATACAGCACAGATGCTGTACCAGATGGGTTACCAAGGCATCAAAGCGGCTGCAGCAGCGGCACGTGGCGAAGATGTTTCCCCTCGTATCGACACCGGTTTCTTCCTGGTGACACCATCAACTTCTGGTGTTTACAAAGCAATGGTCGGCATCGAGTAATCGATTGACCTAACCTTAAAGGCGCGTCGTTTGGCGCGCCTTTTTCATGCACGACATCTCATTCACCGGTGGACAAAAAGATGACAGACGTACCCCAATCTCAGGCAAGCCATAGCCTTCAAGACCGCATTGTGCTGGGCTTGGTAAAATTCTTTAAAGCCGAATGGTCAGGCGCTTTTCTTGCCATCCTCATCCTTGGGATTGCAATCGAACTTGCGTCTTCCGGGCGTCCGTTCTTTCACCCGTCAAACCTGATGACGATCCTTAATAACTCTGCTGCCATTGGTATCGTGGCTGGGGGGATGACGCTTGTAATCATCACTGCCGGTATTGATTTGTCGGTCGGGTCGGTTATGGGCATGACTGCTGCGTTAACGGGCTATGTCGCCAGTTTCTGGGGCTTCCCACCTTACCTTGCGATTATGACAGGTCTGGGGATTGGGCTTGCCATTGGGGCGTTCAACGGATCGTTAGTCGCTTATTTTGGGATGCCAGCCTTTATTGTCACCCTTGCGGGATTATCGATTTGGCGCGGCACAGGTCACCTTTCTACCGGGGCTCAAGCCTCACCAAAACTACCCGAAACCTTTGACTACTTTGGCCGCTACAACCCGTTTGCAGGGCTGCGCGACGCCTACAAAGAAGGCACGCTAACCGGCGGTTGGGAACGTTTCGGCGCATTCGTGGATGACAACTGGATCAACTTCTTTCGGACGTTCCAGATGTCGATGTTGATTTTTATCGGCTTCTTTATCCTGCTGACGATCATCATCGCGAACACACGCTATGGCCGCTGGGTCTACGCTATCGGGTCTAACGAACCCGGCGCGCGTCAGGCGGGAATCAACACGCCGCGCTATACGCTGATCACCTATATGTTCTGTTCCTTCTCAGCCGCACTAGGCGCCCTGTTGTTCCTTGGCCGCGCGCCTTACGCCAAATCCGACTACGGACAAATGTGGGAACTGGACGCCATCGCAGCTGTGGTCATCGGGGGCACGTCGCTTTTTGGCGGGCGCGGATCGCTATGGGGCACGTTCATGGGCGTGATCCTTTTGAAGTTGATCAACAACGGTCTGACATTGGCACAGCTCGACACCTTCTGGCAGATGGTTGTGACGGGTCTTATCATCCTTGTGGCGGTTGGTCTTGATATTGTGCGTCAGTCCGGTAACCCGGAAAGCGTCCGCAAGCTGCTGGGGGCGATTGCGGCTGTCATGGCCTTCCTCGCGCTGATGACGCCGGGCGCTATCTTCTTGCGCGCAAAAATTGCAGTGCTGGAGCATAACGCATCCGTCGACTTGCGCGAAGCTGGCACACAGCTCGCTGCAGGACAAAATGCGCGTCTTTTGTCGCCTGATGACATTACGCAATTTGAAGCGGCTGCGTCGTCAAACCTACTGGCAATGCTTCTGCTGTTGGCCCTGTTGGTCGCGGCTTGCTTTGTCGTGTTGCGCACATCGCGTTCCATCAGCTTTATCCTTGCTGCGGCGTTCATCGCGATGATCATTCCGCTGGTCCTGCTGGGCTACCAGCTCACTGTGCCTTTCTTGGTACTTGGGGCTGCGGCACTTCTGGGCAGTGCCTTCGTCCATGCCTTGTTCGTAAAGGCACGGACATTGGACGTGAATGCGGCCTGATCCGATCATAGCGATCGGTGGGGAAAACCTCATTGATAGCGTGCAGAGCACCTCACCGACGGGTGACGTGCTCTGCACAGACAATCTGGGCGGATCGCCCTACAACGTCGCGGTTGCCTTGGCCCGACAAGATGTGGCGGCACATTACCTGACGCCCATATCAACCGACCCATTCGGCCAGCGGCTGGCAGATCATTTGACCCGTGAGGGCGTGATTGTTGCCGCCCCGAGTAGCACTGCCCCGACCACACGGGCCATCGTGTCGATTGAAAATGGCATGCCACATTACCGATTTCAGCGCGACAATACCGCAGAACGTGCGGTAACGACCGACTTGATGGATAAGGTGATGCCAAAAACGGCCAGCCACTTGCACGTAGGCTCGCTGGCCTTTGCAGGAGGTGCGGATGCTGAAGTGTGGGAAACGGCGTTTCACGCCGCGGCACAACAGGGCCTCACAACCTCTCTTGATCCAAATGTGCGGCCATCCTTGGTTGATGACCCGGATGAGTTTCGCGCACGATTCCGCAGGCTGCTGTCCTCCGCGACGGTGGTGAAACTCAGCGACGAAGATATTGGCTGGATTTATCCAGACCTTTCAATTGACCACCCAATGACTCGTTTGCGCGAGGAAAGTCAGGCCGCGTTGATTGCACTGACCAAAGGACCAGACGGCGCAGAACTTTGGACGGCAAACGGACATGTGGCGCAGCCCAACCCGAAAATTGATGCGCTGGTCGACACAATCGGCGCAGGGGATACGTTTATGGCAACGCTTTTGGCCCAGCTTGCAGCGCGCAAGCAGCTGTCGCATGGTGTCATTGCGGGCTTGGAACCTGCCGCATTATCTGGCCTATTGAAACGATGTCTTCACGCGGCCTGTTTGAATTGCGCACAAAGTGGATGTAATCCCCCGACAACGGCTGCAATTGATGGTGCGTTGGCAAAGGAAACGACATGAAACTCTATCTCGATACCGCCGATACGACTGCATGGGATGATCTGATGCCGACAGGCATGTTTTACGGGATCACGACCAATCCGCTTTTGGCCGTGCGCGCGGGTCTTTATTACCCCAACATCAATTGGTCCGATATGGCGGCCCGTGCCCGCGATCTGGGCGCAAAAGAACTGCATGCGCAGGTCTTTGGGTCAGCGGAAACCTATGTCGATTGGGCTGGCAAACTCTACGATATTGGCAAATCCGCTGGTATCGAAACCGTCGTTAAAATCCCCTTGGTCGAAGAGGCCATCCGCTCCACCCCCGCGATCAAAGCGCTGGGTGGGCGCATTTTGATGACTGCCTGTTATGATGCCAAACAGATGATCGTCGCCAAGGCCCTGTGCGCTGATTTTATCGCACCCTACTTCGGTCGCATGATGGAGGCGGGTCTTGATGGCGAAGGCAGCTTGGCGGCTATGCTCGCGATGAACACGGGAAGCACGAAACGTTGCGAAATTCTGGTGGCGTCGCTGCGCAACGCGGCGCAGATGGTCACCCTTGCCCACCAAGGGCACGACCATTTCACGATTGCCCCAGCGGTGGCACGTGATGTCCTCAAGTCATCGCACAGCGTCCAAGCATTCGAAGATTTCGAAAAGGCAATCGTGAAGTCCCCATAATCGACCTGACGCCGACTCTATAGCAGTTGAATGAGGGTGGCCTGGACAATCTCTTAAAGTCTTGCCCCGACAGCGAATGGCCGCTTTGGGGAAGCTGCACCGCAGCGTCGCGATCACTTGCGAAGGTCGGGATTGGGCCGAAAACGATCACGGCCTGCAGGATTGCGGCGCCCCGGCGCAAGACATCCCGCAGCGCCGGGGCTGTTGATCGTGGTGGCCGGTGCGCGACCGATCCACCATCAGGCCTGCTTACGCCTGTCCGCGTAGCGCTTCTTGATCGACGGGCCGATGATCACGGCAACGGTTAGCGCAACAAGGATCAGGCTGGTCCAGTTCTGGAACAGAACCATCGGGTCACCGCGTCCGATGCGCAGGGCTAGGCGCAGGTTCTCTTCGGCAAAGCCTCCAAGGATCAGGCCCAGAACGACAGGCGGAAGCGGGAACTGGAGCCGGTCCATGACCCAGCCGATCGCCCCGAACCCGAGCATCAGGTAAACGTCGAACATGCGCCCGTGGATCGAATAGACACCGATCAGCATGAGCACGATGATCACCGACCCCAGCAGCGGACGCGGCAGGTTCAGCAGGCGCGCGAAAGAGTTGGTCGCCAGCGAGCCGCCCAGCGGGATCAGCAGGATCGCGCCGAACAGGAACTGCCACATGAAGCCGAAAACGATGTCCGGATTGTCGCGGAACAGCATGGGCCCAGGTTGCAGCCCGTGCACCAACAGGCCACCAAGCATGACCGCGGCGACGGCGGTGCCGGGGATGCCCAGCGTCAGCGCGGGGATCAGCGCGGAGGCCGTGTCAGCGTTGTTGGCAACCTCGGCGGCGGCCACACCTTCGGGTTCGCCCTCGCCCCAGGTTTCGGGATGTTTGGATTTGCGGCGCGCCTCGTTGTAGGACATGAAGGCCGCCATGGAGCCACCCGCGCCGGGCAGGATGCCGATCCAGATGCCGATGAACGACCCGCGGATCCAGGTTTTCCAGTATTTCATGCGCGGCAGAGCCTTCCAGATCGGCTCCGTCCCCAGCTTGGAGCTGTTCACCCCATCGGTCTTCAGCGGCGTTTCCAACAGGTCGATGACCGGCGGCAGCGCGTAAAGGCCCACCAGGAGGATCACGATGCTGATCCCGTCCAGCATTTCCAGCTGGCCAAAGGTGAACCGGTCGTCGCCATAGATCGGGTCCGACCCGATCACCGACACGAAGACCCCGAAACAGGCGGAGATCAGACCTTTAACCGGATTGCCGCCCAGCAGGAAGATGATCGAGGCAAGGCCGAAAACCGCGACCCAGAACACCTCGGACGGACCAAAGAGCAGCGTCACGCGGCTCAGCGGCGGCGCCAGCAACATCAGCGCAAAGGCCGAGGCAATTCCGCCAAAGGCAGAGGACACCACCGCGACTTGCAAGGCAAAGCCGCCTTCGCCCTTTTGCGCCATCGGGTAGCCGTCAAAGGTGGTGGCGACGGCAGCTGGCGTTCCGGGGATGCGCAGCAGCACGGCGGGGATCGCGCCGCCATACATGGCGCCGTTGTAGATACCCGCCATCAGGCCGAGCGCGACAAGCGGCTCCAGCCCGAAGGTAAAGGGCACGAGGACCGAGATCGCCATCGTAGCCGACAAGCCCGGCATGGCGCCGACGACGATGCCCGCGATGACGCCGATAACGACGGCGGCAAAGTTCGTGAACGTGATGACGTCCGGCAGCGCGTGAAGAAGATCAGAATACATGGTTTAGCGCCCCCAGAGACGGCCGGTGGGGAAGTCTTGCGACATCCCGAAATCAAAGATCGCCCAGATGGTGCCGACAACGATCACGGTCGCGATCAGAAGGCCCACGGGGCTGCGGTAGCCAAAGACCCAGGCGACCAACGGGATGGTCACTGCGGTGCTGGCGTAAAAACCGATGAAGTCACTCGCCAGCGCATAGCCGACGATCATCAGGAAAGCGCCGACCACCCGTTTGGGCGATTTTGTCATCGGCGCTGCATCTTCGCCCGCGCCGGCCTTGCGTTGATCCGAGACCAACAGGAACACCGACAGAACAATCAGGCCAATCAGCATGGCGGCAGGCAGCAACGAGGAAATCGCGCGCAGGTCGTAGGTCGGGATCAGGAACCCAGCGGCGACCACGGCGATGCCGATTGCGGTCAGCGTCTCGGGTCGGGTCAGGCGGGAAGTGCGGCGCTCGGGCATTGTATTGCTCTCGATATCAGGAATGGGATGTGTGAGGGGGCGCACCCCCTCACACGGATGGCCTTAGTTCCAGGGGGTGGTTTCCCACACGTTCTGGGCAAGGTCATAAAGGTCTGACGTCAGCTGACGGAAGTCGTCACCGGTCACGATTTCAACGGGGTTGGACGTGGCTGCCATGGCATCGAGGAATTCCTGATCGGTGGACAGCTGCTCAAAAGCAGAGATCAGCTTTTCCTGAACGTCGTCGGGCAGGCCGGCGGGCGCGATGAAGCCGCGCATGGAGCCGTTCACAAGGTCAAGACCCTGTTCCTGGAAGGTCGGCAGGTCAGGCGCGAAGGGGGACCGTTGGGTCGTGGCGACGCCCAGCACGTTCAGCTGGTCCTGGAACTCGGCCACCTCCGAGATGTTCAGGATGCCCATGGCCACGTGGCCGCCCAGAAGGGCTGTCCGGGCCGGAGCAGAGCCACGGAACGGAACGATGGTGAATTCAGTCTCGGTCGCGTTCTGCAGCTTGATCAGTGCAAAGTGGTCGTCCCCGCCAAGGCTGGACATGGCAACTGTCACAGCCAGCGGGTTTTCACGCGCCTCGGCCAGCAGTTTGTCCATCGTGTCCAGCCCACTGTCCAGAGAGGTCACGATCACATTGGGGTCGTTCACGACGTTGGCAAGGTAGGTGAAGCTGTCGCGGTCGTAGTCGGCTTCGCGGTCGATGGTGCGGGCCATCATGCCGGGCAGGTTGAACGTGCCAAGCGTGTAACCGTCGGGGTCTGCATTTGCCGCCTCGGTGACACCGATCTGGCCGGATGCGCCGGGCATGTTCTTAACAACGATGCTGACACCTTCACCAAGGTAGCGTTCGATGAACGGTGCTGCGGTGCGTGCCATGACGTCCGTGCCGCCGCCTGCGGAATAGCCGACGATCACCTCGATGGGCTTTTCAGGGTATTCGGCCAGGGCCGCCCCTGCGGACAGGGCCAATGCGCCAGCGATGGCGGTTGTTTTGAAAATAGTAAGCATGTCTTTCCTCCTTAGCATGCGGGTGTATCAGGTTGCAGGCAGGGCGCAGCCGCGCTCTTTCAATGCGCGGTCGACCCAGCTGCGGTCGTTGGTTCCGGCCTCGATCGCGGCCATTTGTTTGATCTCGGCGGCGGATTTCGCCTGCGTCGATTTCAGGATCGTTTCGGCCTCGTCGATGGGCACGCACAGCACTCCGTCGCTGTCGCCGATGATGATGTCGCCGGGGTGGATCACCATGCCGTCTATGGCGATGGGGACGTTCACTTCGCCCGGGCCGTCCTTGTAGGGGCCACGATGGGTGACGCCCGCTGCCCAAGTGGGCAGGTTGGTTTCGCGGAAGTTGTCCAGATCGCGGATTGCCCCGTTCAGGACGAAACCGACGACGCCTTTCTTGATTGCATAGGCCAGCATCAGCTCGCCCATCAGCGCGTTATCCAAAGCGCCGCCCGCATCGACGACGATCACGTCACCGGGGACAGCGCGGTCGATGGCCGCGTGCAGCATCAGGTTGTCGCCGGGCCGCGCCTTGACGGTCAGCGCCACGCCCGCCATCCCGCCCGAGGTGTGCATCGGGCGCAGGGTCGGGCCAGCTGCGGTCATGCGCGACATGCTGTCGGACACATTGGCCACGGGCAGCTTGGCGAATTCGGCCACGATGTCGGCCGGAGCAACGCGGTCACGGTTCAAGATTTGGAAACCGATGGTCATGTCTATTTCTCCACGCTGGCCATGTCCGCCTGTGCGGCAGCCAGCAGCTTGCGGTTGATGATGCGTTCGGGGGCGACGGGCGCGCCGCTCAGGATCTGGAAGATACCGCGCACCGCATCGACGCCAACGCGCGCGCCCGCTTGGCGGGTCACGCCGCCGATATGCGGGGTCAGCACGATTTCGGGCATGGCAAAGAAAGGATGATCCGCGGCGGGCGGCTCTGACGCGAAGGTATCAAGGCCGGCGCCTGCCAGATGCCCGCTCTGGATCGCGGCGACCAGCGCCGCCTCGTCGATCAACCCACCACGGGCGGTGTTGATGACGTAGCCGCCTGCGGGCATGCGGGCCAGCGCCTCCGCGTTCAGGATCGCGCGTGTCTGGTCAGTCAGCGGGCAGTGAAGCGACAGGATGTTGGTCCGCTCCAGCATGTCCTCGAAACTGGCACAGCGGGTGACGCCCAGATTTTCAAACGCGCTGTCGGGGGCGTAGGGGTCAAAGCCAACAAGGTCAATTCCCAGCCCTTTGGCGATCCGGCCCGTGGCCTGTGCAATCGCGCCCATGCCCATCAGGCCCATGGTCGATCCGGAAATCTCGCGCCCCGAAAACCCCGGCTTTTCCCAACGCCCGGCACGCAGCCCCTCATCCAGCGGCAGGATCCGCTTGACCGCAGCCAGCAGCAGCGCAATCGCGTGCTCGGCCACAGAGACCGCGTTCGCACCCGTCGCGACCAACACCGGAATGCCACGCTCGGCGGCGGCCTGAATATCGATATTGTCGACGCCAACGCCATGTTTCGAAATCACCTTGAGCTGCGGCGCCGCATCCATCACGGCGGCATCCACCCGGCCCATACGGGACACGATCCCCTCAGCCTTGGTCTGCTGAAGGTACTCGGAAATCACAGCGCTGTCGGCATAGGCCGGAGTATGCACCGTGCTGTAGCCGTTCTCCGTCACCAGTCGGGCCGCAGCCGGGTCGAGGTCGGGTCCCGTAACGAGGATTGTCTTGCTCATCGCGCGTGTCTCCATTGCGTCCCGACCCATCGGGGCGCGCCATTTCGTCTCTTTGATTTTCGATTGGCCCACATCGGTCTCCCAACCGGACTGCGGGTGTCCTCCTTGGAATCGGACCCTATAACCAAGAATCTCTTCACGAAAGCGCCAATTTCTGGTTATTAGATTAAGTAAAAATGGATTTGCTAATGGATACCCGACAACTAAAGACCCTTCTGGCCATTCAATCCCATGGAACGTTTGCGCATGCCGCAGACGTCGTCGGCTTGACGCCCTCCGCCGTCAGCCAGCAGGTTCACGCGCTGGAAGAAGAGTTGCGCGTCACAATATTCGACCGCAGCAGCCGACCGCCCCGGATCACCCCCGAGGGGCTTCAGGTCTTTGAAATGGCACGCGACATCCTGCGTCGAGAGGAGGATACAAAGGCCAGTCTGCGCGGGGATCAGATCGCCGGGACGCTGATGCTGGGATCGGTGCGCTCCAGCGCTCTAAACCTGCTCCCCAGGGCGCTGGTTCAAATGCGTCAGCGCTATCCGGATCTGAAGCCGAACCTGAGGGTTTCACTTTCCTCGACGCTCATCGCGGACGTCGCCGCAGGCCGGCTTGATGCTGCCATCGTGGCAGAACACCTCGGTATGCCAAATGCCCTTCGATGGAGCCCCTTCCTGCGTGAACCGCTTTGGCTGATTGTGCCACGCGGGATGGAAGCAAGCGATCCGATCGAGCTTCTGAACACGCGGCCCTATATTCGATTCCGGAGCACCGTCCCGCTGGCCAACCTGATCGACACCGAGCTTTCCCGCCTTGGAGTGGTCACGAACGACGTCGCCGAAATCGACACGATTGGCTCGATTGTCACCGGTGTGCGGCAGGGCTTGGGCATCTCGGTGGTGCCCCATGTCGCCTTGCAGGAGCCCGAAGATATGGACATCGCCCGCATCCCTTTCGGGCACCCGCAGGTAACCCGCCAGATTGGCATCGTTGAACGAACCCTTGGGCCGCGCGCCGAGATCATCGCGCGCCTGCACGCGGTTCTGTCCGAACTCAGCGGGACGTATGGGGTGGACCGCTCGACAAAAAGCTAAGCGGCATCCGACTCTTTGGAGGCCGCAATACGACGCAAGCCAACGTTTTGATTGAGTGAAGGTAAGGTCTATACCGAATAGGTGAGTTTGATTGCCCCCAGATTTCGCGTCCGCGGCAAATGGCGGCAATGCGGTCCGCGAGCTCGGCAATCGGACGCCGTGTTCGAGGTCCGCTTTGGGCCGGAAGTGACAACCGACACAAACGGGCGGATTGCGGACATTCGCTGCATATGCACGAGCTCAACTGCGCGCGCGCGAGAGCTGCCGTTCAATAAGTGGCCAAATCCGCGAACGCTGCAAACGATCTAATGGAAGCTCTGAGCCCATTTTACCAGATGCTGCGCTAAGTGCGAATGGCTGCTATGAATTTGATGCTGCCCTCTTAAACCATCTACCGCCTGCTTGAAGAAAGACTAGATTGCGGTCTGGTTTACGCGCTTGATCAATGCCTCACCTGTTTCCTTGCGCTCACTGGAGCGTTCGACCAAATAATCAGACCGCCCCCGCGTCAGGAGCGTGAATTTAACCAGCTCTTCCATGACATCGACCATGCGGTCGTAGTTTGGGGAGGGCTTCATTCGGTCATTGTCGTCAAACTCCAGAAACGCTTTGTGGACCTGTCACGCTTTCGTGCCGCCCCCGGTGCTCGTTTAAGCCACCTTTCGTTCGAAAGCGACGGGGCTTTTCCAGCCCAG
>Ga0213868_10003891_pt1 | contig 13803 bp, 7 predicted proteins | sample PICome_9_FD_160087 | JGI IMG/M metagenome (GOLD analysis project Ga0213868, IMG submission 160087) | Coastal seawater microbial communities near Pivers Island, North Carolina, United States - PICO127 | ecosystem: Environmental > Aquatic > Marine > Coastal | place: USA: North Carolina | collected...
TTTAGAATTAATCGCTCTGAGAGTTTTTGTGGAGGCTACTATTGATTTTTCTGATGAAGAAATTGATTTTTTAGAGTCTCATGAAGTTTCAAGCAAGCTTTACTCTCTCAAATTAACGCTTTTAAATATTCTAGAAAGTGCAAATCAAGGCGCAATTTTAAGAGATGGAATTCATGTGGCAATTGCGGGTAAACCAAATGCGGGTAAATCGAGTTTACTGAATTCCCTCACAAAACAACCTAGTGCTATTGTTACTGATGTTGCTGGCACCACAAGAGATGTTCTAAAGGAAACAATCCAAATAGATGGAATGCCTATTCATATTATCGATACTGCTGGCCTGCACAATAGTGACAATATAATTGAGCAAGAGGGAATTAGGAGAGCACATACCGAAATTAATAATGCAGATGTTGTTTTACTTGTTTATGATGCAAGTGATAAGTCCGTTGATCTTTCAATACTGCCAGAATCAGTTAAAGACAAACCAAAAATCGTAATCAAAAATAAGATTGATTTAACAGGATCTAAAACTGGGATTCAAAAGATTCAAAACAACCCAGAAATATCTATCTCAGCAAAAAATGGAGATGGAATTAATATAGTTAGAAAAGCCCTCGCAGATTTTGCCGGACTTAATTCAAATACTGAGGGCGTCTTTCTGGCTCGCAAAAGGCATATCATTGCCATTAATGAAACTCTCTCGTTTATTAATAGTGCGATCAGTCAACTGGATGGAGGAGCAAGCGAACTGGTTGCTGAAGATCTTCGTCAGGCAGGAATGCATCTTGGTCAAATAACTGGTGAGTTTTCATCAGACGATCTATTGGGTCAAATCTTCTCTTCATTCTGTATTGGCAAATAGAGTACAATTGACTGTTTTCGAGAGAAAAAAATAGGAAATTCTTGATCTTAGTAATTCTCTCTATATTGTTGATTTAAAACACTATTTTATAGACTGCTACTTTATTAATTTTAGCGCTCAAAAGTTTATTTAATAAAAAAGAGCAATATAGCTTGACGCAACAATTTGAGCATGTATAATTTCCCGCTTTCACCGCACAAATAGATCTTTTTTTGAGTGGTAGTTCTTTAACAATTTATCAAGCAACTTGTGTGGGCACTCGTGCAAGAAATTGTGCAGTGCACATAAAAAACAAAAGCAGATAAGCTTTTAAAAAAATTGAACTATTGGTTATAAATGCCATGTGTTCTAAAAGTCAAAGATTAAACTGAAGAGTTTGATCCTGGCTCAGATTGAACGCTGGCGGTATGCTTAACACATGCAAGTCGAACGGAAACGATACTAGCTTGCTAGTAGGCGTCGAGTGGCGGACGGGTGAGTAACGCGTAGGAATCTGCCTGATAGTGGGGGATAGCCCGGAGAAATTCGGATTAATACCGCATAATCTATTCGTAGTAAAGTGGGGGACTTTCGAGCCTCACGCTATCAGATGAGCCTGCGTAAGATTAGCTTGTTGGTAGGGTAAAAGCCTACCAAGGCGACGATCTTTAGCTGGTCTGAGAGGATGATCAGCCACATCGGGACTGAGACACGGCCCGAACTCCTACGGGAGGCAGCAGTGGGGAATATTGGACAATGGGGGCAACCCTGATCCAGCAATACCGCGTGTGTGAAGAAGGCCTGAGGGTTGTAAAGCACTTTCAATTGTGAAGAAAAGTTAGCGGTTAATAACCGTTAGCCTTGACGTTAACTTTAGAAGAAGCACCGGCTAACTCCGTGCCAGCAGCCGCGGTAATACGGAGGGTGCAAGCGTTAATCGGAATTACTGGGCGTAAAGCGTGCGTAGGCGGTTTATTAAGTCAGATGTGAAAGCCCCGGGCTTAACCTGGGAACTGCATTTGAAACTGGTAAACTAGAGTATGGTAGAGGAAAGTGGAATTTCTGGTGTAGCGGTGAAATGCGTAGATATCAGAAGGAACATCAATGGCGAAGGCAGCTTTCTGGACCAATACTGACGCTGAGGTACGAAAGCGTGGGTAGCAAACAGGATTAGATACCCTGGTAGTCCACGCCGTAAACGATGATAACTAGCCGTTGGGGGGATTTACCCTTTAGTGGCGAAGCTAACGCGTTAAGTTATCCGCCTGGGGAGTACGGCCGCAAGGTTAAAACTCAAAGGAATTGACGGGGACCCGCACAAGCGGTGGAGCATGTGGTTTAATTCGATGCAACGCGAAGAACCTTACCTGGTCTTGACATCCTGCGAACTTTCTAGAAATAGATTGGTGCCTTCGGGAACGCAGTGACAGGTGCTGCATGGCTGTCGTCAGCTCGTGTCGTGAGATGTTGGGTTAAGTCCCGTAACGAGCGCAACCCCTATCCTTATTTGCCAGCACATCATGGTGGGAACTATAAGGAGACTGCCGGTGATAAACCGGAGGAAGGCGGGGACGACGTCAAGTCATCATGGCCCTTACGACCAGGGCTACACACGTGCTACAATGGGAAGGACAAAGAGCCGCGAAGCCGCGAGGTGTAGCTAATCTCATAAACCTTTTCGTAGTCCGGATTGGAGTCTGCAACTCGACTCCATGAAGTCGGAATCGCTAGTAATCGTAGATCAGAATGCTACGGTGAATACGTTCCCGGGTCTTGTACACACCGCCCGTCATACCATGGGAGTGGGTTGCACCAGAAGTGGCTAGTCTAACTTAGTGAGGACGGTCACCACGGTGTGATTCATGACTGGGGTAAAGTCGTAACAAGGTAGCCCTACCGGAAGGTGGGGCTGGATCACCTCCTTAAGAAAAGCATGAGTGTTCACACAAGTTGTTTGATAATATTAAAGTAAGAGAAAAAAGACCAATAACCCAAAGTCAATTTAATTGACATTAAGGGTCTGTAGCTCAGTTGGTTAGAGCGCACCCCTGATAAGGGTGAGGTCGGTGGTTCAAATCCACCCAGACCCACCATTTTCTGGGTTATTAGTTTTCTAATGGGGCTATAGCTCAGCTGGGAGAGCGCCTGGTTTGCATCCAGGAGGTCAGCAGTTCGATCCTGCTTAGCTCCACCATTTTTCTCTAATGAAAACTTAAGTAAGTTTTATTAATAATGCTTACTTAAGTTTTTATACCAAGCCTTGGTTTATTCCTTGGTTCGGAGCTCTTTAACAATTTGGATATGAAGTAAAGTTTGTTAAATACAATACAACGTAAAAAGGTGTATTGCATTGACACAACAATTTCAAAAAATATGGATTCTCATTGATAGATTTATCTATCATTGAAAAAATAGAATTCACCGATTGTATCGTGAGATACAGTTAGTGACTTCTCGGTGTAAAAAGAACCATTAACCCAGATACTTTGGGGTTATATGGTCAAGTGAATAAGTGCATACGACGGATGCCTTGGCAGTAGAAGGCGATGAAGGACGTGATAATCTGCGATAAGCTTCGGTTAGCTGATAATAAGCTCTAACCCGGAGATCTCCGAATGGGAAAACCCAGTGATCATAAGATCATTATCCTTAACTGAATACATAGGTTAAGGAGGCAAACCTAGGGAACTGAAACATCTAAGTACCTAGAGGAAAAGAAATCAACCGAGATTCCCTTAGTAGCGGCGAGCGAACGGGGACCAGCCCTTAAGCAATTTTTTGATTAGTAGAATGTTCTGGAAAGTTCAACGACACAGGGTGATAGTCCCGTATACGAAAATCTTTTAATTGTGAAATCGAGTAAGGCGGCGCACGTGAAACGCTGTTTGAATATGGGGGGACCACCCTCCAAGGCTAAATACTCTCTACTGACCGATAGTGAACAAGTACCGTGAGGGAAAGGCGAAAAGAACCCCGGGAGGGGAGTGAAATAGAACCTGAAATCGTATGCATACAAGCAGTGGGAGCAGACTTGTTCTGTGACTGCGTACCTTTTGTATAATGGGTCAGCGACTTACTTCTCAGTAGCAAGGTTAACCATTAGGGGAGCCGTAGGGAAACCGAGTCTTAAATGGGCGTTTAGTTGCTGGGAGTAGACCCGAAACCGGGTGATCTATCCATGGTCAGTGTGAAGGTTAGGTAAAACTAACTGGAGGCGCGAACCCACTTATGTTGAAAAATGAGGGGATGAACTGTGGATAGGGGTGAAAGGCCAAACAAACCCGGAGATAGCTGGTTCTCTCCGAAATCTATTTAGGTAGAGCGTCATGTATTACTTCTGGGGGTAGAGCACTGTTATGGCTAGCGGGTCGTCAAGACTTAGTAAACCATTGCAAACTCCGAATACCAGAAAGTATGAGCATGGCAGACACACTGCGGGTGCTAACGTCCGTAGTGGAAAGGGAAACAACCCAGACCGTCAGCTAAGGTCCCAAAATTATAGTTAAGTGGGAAACGATGTGAAAAGGCATAGACAGCCAGGAGGTTGGCTTAGAAGCAGCCATTCCTTTAAAGAGTGCGTAATAGCTCACTGGTCGAGTCGGTTTGCGCGGAAGATTTAACGGGGCTAAACTATATACCGAAGCTGCGGATCGCAATTTATTGCGATGGTAGGAGAGCGTTCTGTAAGCCGTTGAAGGTGAACTGTGAGGTTTGCTGGAGGTATCAGAAGTGCGAATGCTGACATGAGTAACGATAAAGGGGGTGAAAAACCCCCTCGCCAGAAGTCCAAGGTTTCCTACGCAACGTTAATCGGCGTAGGGTTAGTCGGCCCCTAAGGCGAGGCAGAAATGCGTAGTCGATGGGAAACGGGTTAATATTCCCGTACTTCATATAACTGCGATGGGAAGACGGAGAAGGTTAGCTCAGCAAGGCGATGGTTGTCCTTGTTCAAGCGTGTAGAAATGGTTCTTAGGAAAATCCGGGAACCTCTATTTCAAGGCGTGATAACGATCCCTCTTTTGGGAGAAGTGAGTGATACCATGCTTCCAGGAAAATCCTCTAAGCTTCAGGTTATATGAAACCGTACCCCAAACCGACACAGGTGGACGAGATGAGAATTCTAAGGCGCTTGAGAGAACTCGGGTGAAGGAACTAGGCAAAATGACACCGTAACTTCGGGAGAAGGTGTACTCTTGTTATGTGATATCACTTGCTGATAAAGCAGAAAAGAGTTGAAAATACTAGGTGGCTGCGACTGTTTATTAAAAACACAGCACTCTGCAAACACGTAAGTGGACGTATAGGGTGTGACTCCTGCCCGGTGCTTGAAGGTTAATTGATGAGGTTAGCGCTTGCGCGAAGCTTTTGATCGAAGCCCAAGTAAACGGCGGCCGTAACTATAACGGTCCTAAGGTAGCGAAATTCCTTGTCGGGTAAGTTCCGACCTGCACGAATGGAGTAACGACGGCCACACTGTCTCCACCCGAGACTCAGTGAAATTGAAATTGCTGTTAAGATGCAGTATACCCGCGGCCAGACGGAAAGACCCCGTGCACCTTTACTACAGCTTTGCATTGAACTCTGATCCTACTTGTGTAGGATAGGTGGGAGGCTTTGAAGCTTTAACGCTAGTTAGAGTGGAGCCACCCTTGAAATACCACCCTGGTATGGTTGGGGTTCTAACCTAGGTCCGTAATCCGGATCGGGAACAATGCATGGTGGGTAGTTTGACTGGGGCGGTCTCCTCCCAAAGAGTAACGGAGGAGCGCAAAGGTATCCTCAGCACGGTCGGACATCGTGCAATGAGCGCAAAGGTAAAAGGATGCTTGACTGCGAGACTGACACGTCGAGCAGGTAGGAAACTAGGTCTTAGTGATCCGGTGGTTCTGAGTGGAAGGACCATCGCTCAACGGATAAAAGGTACGCCGGGGATAACAGGCTGATACCCCCCAAGAGTTCACATCGACGGGGGTGTTTGGCACCTCGATGTCGGCTCATCACATCCTGGGGCTGAAGCAGGTCCCAAGGGTATGGCTGTTCGCCATTTAAAGTGGTACGCGAGCTGGGTTTAGAACGTCGTGAGACAGTTCGGTCCCTATCTACCGTGGGCGTTGGAGACTTGAGGGAAGCTGTTCTTAGTACGAGAGGACCGGAATGGACACACCTCTGGTGTTTCGGTTGTGACGCCAGTCGCATTGCCGAGTAGCTATGTGTGGAAAGGATAACCGCTGAAAGCATCTAAGCGGGAAGCCCCTCCCAAGATTAGGTCTCCCTGATTATTTAATAATCCTAAAGATCCCTCGAAGACTACGAGGTTGATAGGCTAGGTGTGAAAGTGCAGCAATGTATTGAGCTAACTAGTACTAATTGATCGTGAGGCTTGACCATATAACACCCAAGATATTTGGAGATGTTGTTGTGTCAACAGGCAATATGCCTTATAGACTTTACTTTATCCATTTTGTTATACCTTTATTGGTATAAAAACTTTTTAATTCACTTGGTCTAAGTTCCTTATTTAGTCCAAGTAAGCAGTTTGCTTAGTGATAATAGCAAGTGTGACCCACCTGATCCCATCCCGAACTCAGAAGTGAAACCACTTAGCGCCGATGGTAGTGTGGGGTCTCCCCATGTGAGAGTAGGACATTGCTAGGCTTTTATTCAAAATACCCCGACCTTTATAAAGGCGGGGTATTTTTTTGTCTGACTATTTTCTAGTAAAATAAACCAAGTTTTAATCATCAAGAACTGCCGATATGAGTAGTAAAGTAAATGTAATGAATGTTGTAGATGGGATTAGTGTGATTGATTCTGAATACTACAGTAAAGATTTCGCAGCAATATATCTCCTCAAGCAAAAAAACAAAGTTATTATTATTGAAACGGGGACTAATTATAGTGTTCCCTACGTTAAAGAAGCACTTTCTCAGATTGGTCTCAGTTTTTCAGATGTGTCATATGTTATTCCAACACATGTTCATCTGGATCATGCTGGCGGTGCTGGCTTACTTATGATGCAATGTCAAAATGCAGCCTTAGTTGTTCATCCAAGAGGGGCTCGTCATCTAATTGATCCAAGTAAGCTCGTTGCAGGGGCAAAGGCGGTCTATGGTGAAAATAAATTCAAAGAATATTATGGTGAAATTTTTCCAATAGATGCCAATAGAGTAATTCAGGCAGACGATAACTTTATTTTAGATTTTGATGGAAGAGAGCTGAGATTTATTGATACTCCAGGGCATGCAAGGCACCATTTTTGCATCTGGGATAAGGCAACAAAGTCGATGTTTACTGGCGACACGTTTGGAATTTCCTATCGTGACCTTGACCATCAAGATGAGTTATATATTTTGCCTAGCACGAGCCCTGTCCAGTTTGATCCAGAAGCACTCATTCAAAGCATTAATCGAATTATGGAGTTCAAACCAGAAAGGGTCTGCTTAACCCACTTTTCAGCTATTAAGCCAACCAAAAAGGCTACTAATAAATTAATAGAAAGTATTCACTTTGTCAGTAATTTAGCAATCAAGTATGCAGATAAAAATGACTCAGAGTCCATCATTTATAAAAAAATGATGGATTATTTTCTTGAAGGACTTAATGAGATAGGTTTTCAAAATAATGATTATGCAAAGGATAGGTTAAGTCTTGACGTTCTAATTAATACTCAAGGTCTAATTTACTGGCAGAAAAATAGTTAAGGCCGACTCTTGAATTTAATCCTTTAATGAACATATAGATATAATATAAGTAGGCGTTAGAAAACTGAATATGAAGAATCTATTACTTTATCTTAACGGGTATTTTGCGAGAGTGCCCGGTCAACTTATTCCCTATCGCAAAATAGTTCTCATAGTAGCCCTGCTATCAACTATTTTTATGGGTTTTGGAGCCTCTCGTTTTGTACTTGACACTTCTTTTGATGTCTGGTTTAGTGAGTCAGATCCTGCAATCGAAGCTTTGGATGATTTCCGGGACCAATTTGGAAGTGATGATGGTCTTTTCATTGTCTATGAGGCAAAAGATGGCGATGTCTTCTCAAATAAATCGCTCACCTTAATCGCAGAGATAACAGAGTCTCTAGATAATTATGAGCAAATCAGTGATGATGAATGGCTTAATCAGTATGGTTTAACCCCAGATATTGTTGAATCACTAACTCACATTAAGCGCGTTCAATCCTTATCAAACATTAGAATTCAGAAAAATGATGACGATGTTTTAAGTTCGCCTCGCTTAGTGCCTAAAAATATTCCAAGTGATATAAGTAAGTTAAGTGCAATTAGTTCTGAGGCAGATGACCAGCCTTCTCTTGAGCTATTTATGTTTTCTAAAGACCATCGTTTTGGGGCAATCTCTATAAAAACTGATTTTGGCGCTATTCCAGTTTTCCAAGAGTCTGATGACGACTACTCTCTTTTTTCTGATGACGACTGGAGTGATGATTTTGATGCCAGCATGGATGATAGCGCTGTGATTCAAAAAATCGAATACCAGCCTGACGAGCCTGCCCTTTATATCCCCTTTATGAAGGCTATAACAGCAATCACAGAGCAGCCAAAGATGACTGAACACTTTAAATTTTATCCGATTGGCAACTCTGCAATGATCTCGTTAGCTATGGATACGCTTATCCAGGCTGCATTCTTACTGGTTGGAATGGTAGTAATCATTAACCTCTTGCTGTGGACTTTGTTTCGCTCTGCCAGCGCCGTTGTTCTGCCTCAACTTGCAATAGGCCTAAGTATTTTGTTTGTAATTGGTGGACTGAGTTGGTTGAATTTAGCATCAACAACGCTTATAGCTCTAACAGTAATGCTTGTAATTGCCGTAGGTGTTGCCGACTGTGTACATGTTATGAGCTCCTACTTATTTTTTAGGCGAGATGGGAAAGAGCACGATGAGGCTCTTTCAAAAGCTTATGGCAAAACTGGTGTTCCTATACTCCTGACTACTATAACAACGATGGCAGGCATGTCTTCACTCGCTGCAACAGGCATGCCGATGTTCGTGCAGTTTGGTCTTTCTTCCGCAGCAGGCGTTTTTTTTGCCTTCCTTTACACAATTTATTTGCTACCCGTTTTGTTAAATTACTGGCATCCAATGCAGATTAAAAAATCAAGTAATGAAGATACTTATAACAAAAAAGGAATTAGAGCTCTGGCTTTATTGTTGAAATCAAAGCTATTAAGTTTTTTATGTTTCTTTGCAAAACCTCTATTAAGCGCATCAAAAAAAGTTGGCTTGACCTGGCTAGTGAGCGCAGAGTGGCTCCAGCCGTTATTAGATAGAATCCCAGCTTTTGTAGAGCGTTTTCGATACATGATTGCCATCATGTTTTTTGGTGGGTTTATCGTGTGTTTGTATGGCGCAACGCAAGTAAAAATAGACTCTAACCTCGTTGAGCTTTACTCTGACGATGTTCCAATTGGTCAGGCATACGACATTGTTGATGACAATATGATGGGGACTGGAAACATGGTCATAGTTGTTGATACTGCTGTATCTGATGGAATCATGGATCCTGCGGTCTTAAGTTCAATGGATAGACTTCAGACTAAAATTGAAGATAGTTATAGTGATTACATTATCCGTACAAATTCCCTAGCTGACCTCGTTAAAGATACTCACGCGATTATGCAAAGTTCAGAGGAATTCAGAACTATTCCCGACAGTCAGATTGCTGTCTCCCAGCTCCTTTATCTCTTTAATAGTTCCAATCCAGAGGAGCGAAGAGCTTTAGTCAGTGATGATTTCAGTAAAAGTCATATTAGTGTGCAGCTAAGAAATGCAGGATCAGAAGAATACAAAGATTTTTTTGATGAGATACAGACGGATATTAATAATGAATTTAATAAGCTTACAGCAACCTACCCAGAACTCAAGGTTCAAATTACTGGCTCATTTGCATTGATGATGAGGCTAGCAGATGATATCAGCAAGAATCAATTCAAGAGTTTGGCGATAGCTGCAGTTGTCATCAGTTTACTTATGATGTTGACACTTGGCTCATTGCAGGCAGGTGTAATGTCGATTGTTCCAAACCTAATTCCAGCGACATTGGCCTTTGGATTGATGGGCCTGCTTGGCATTTCGCTGGATACAGATACGCTCATGATTGCACCTTTAATTATTGGTATTGCGGTCGATGATACAATTCACTTTATTAGTCATTACAGAATGTCACTCGCTCAAAACCACAACATGAAAATTGCGTTGGTTGAAACCATTAAAGAGGTTGGACAGGCGGTTACGTTTACAACGCTCATATTGGGTTGCGGGTTTTTTATGCTAACCTTTAGTGACTACTTAGGATTAGCTAAAATAGGAGGCTTTGGCTCCTTAGCGATTTTTGTAGCGCTGCTATGTGACTTGTTGTTTTTCCCTGCACTGATAATGATATTTAAGCCCAAATTTGGCCAGAAAGATGTCGATGATAATTTAAACTTTATAGAGGTTTCAAAATGAATAAAACAGTAAGAAATGATTTGAACTTAAAACTGCTCATGTTAAGTTTTTGTGTAGCATTTTTTAGTCTAAATGTCAGTGCTGATAGTGATATGAGCGCTAGAGAAATCATGGAAAGGGTTGACGAAGAGTCCAGAAAATCGACAGACTCTGCGTTCACTAGAATGAAGTTAACGACTTGTAAATATGGCAAAAAGGATGGCAAGGTTAAGTGTGCTGAAAAGCCTCGTGTTAAATTAGTCGAGAATGCACAAATCAATACTGGGATTGATGACAAGGACACCAAGAGTGTCGCAATCATTCTTGAGCCAGCAAGTGAGAGGGGAATTGGAATGCTCTCTTACAGCTATGATGACAGTGACAGAGATAATGAGACTTGGCTCTATTTGTCTGCGCTTGGAAAGGTGAAGAGAATAAGTGTCAGAAATAGTGATGATGAGGAGACTGAGTCAGCTAGTATTTTCGGAACTGAAATGACAACAGAAGATCAGGAGTCTGGAAAGCTCGATGACTATACCTATGAATTACTAGAGCAAGGTAAGTTTAGAGGTCGTGATGTTGCCGTTGTTGAGTCTATACCAAAGCCTCATCGACTCAGTAAAAGTAGTTATGGAAAAACTCAGAGTTGGGTAGATACCGAAAGATTCATTACCTTGAAGGTTCAAATGTTTGATAAGAACTCCAATCCTATTAAAAAGCTTGAGGTAGGTAAAGTTGAAAAAATTAATGATGTTTGGATGGGTAGAAGTTTGACATTTTTTAATACTGTCAGTAACAGGCTAACCAACATGAAGCTTGAGGCTATCAATTTTGATATGGACATTAAAGAGGATTTTTTAACTCAGAGAGCTCTTACTGATCAGGCCTTCAGAGAGAAATATCTGAAAGATCTTCGCAAACAGGCCAAATAAATCGTAAGATGTTAAATAGTGTTCTAAGACAATTAATATTTGTAATATTTGGCTTTACCTTCCTAATGAATGTAAATGCAGACGACTCATTTTTTGATGACGATATTGTTTTTGATGAGTCTGAAGGAGATTTTGATGAGTGGTCTGATGATAGTGATATCTTTGGAGAAGAAACTGCTATTGAAGAAAAGAGATTAGCTTGGCTAGATCTTGGAGTGACTCAGAAGTGGGGCTTTAATCCTGCGAGTGATTACAGCACCACTGAAGAAAGAACAGAGATTACGCTCGGAACTAGTGGGAGTGTCTCTGATTCAGGCTATGGAGAGGTTGAATTAAAGGCAACAAAATATTGGCCAAGTGATAGCAATTATTCAACTGAAAAAAGCGATTTAGAGGTTGAGCAGGCTTTTTTACAGTTTAGTTTTGATGACTGGAGCACTAAGATAGGTAAATATACCATTGGATGGGGAGAGCTCGAAGGTGGAGCACTTGATGTTGTTAATCCTTCTGGAGGATTAACAGATCCTTCCATGATTACTCAGTGGTTTTTGAGTGCAACACGTTATTTTGATCATAGTGATTTAAGTTTTTTTTACAACACGAATCCAAAAGTTTCGAAGAGTAGTCTCCTTATTCTGAAAAATGATACCTATGATGAATTTGGAATGCGATACGGCATTAGCAGTGAGGGGAGTGATATGGCATTTTATATGGGTCAACTAGTGCCCAATGATGCGCTGACTAATCTTACTGATGGACTGGTTTATGCAACTCCTTATCAATTAATAGGTTTTGGAATGAACAAGGCTTTTGATGACTTCTTGCTTAAATTTGATATTGCCCTCAAGAATAATGTTCAGCACAATCGAACAGGACAATTTATTAAAGTAGATCGGGTTGATTGGGACTTGGCATTTGATATTCAGAACGATGATAGGCAGTGGCTTATATCTATTAATTCTCAGTATCTTTTGGATTATGCTAATGATTATTTAACGCCTTCAATTTTAGGTGTTGGTGTTGGCGCAAAACGAAATAATATGAGCTACATGGCCAGTGTCAGTGATAAGTTTGGAGATTCTGATTGGAAATGGGGATTATCAAATGTCATATCTTCAAATAATGACCTAAATCTCAGCTCAGCAACTCTAGATTGGGACATTAATGATCAGTGGCAAGCTTCTTTTAGTGGGACCTATATCGATGCTAAAGATAATCGTGCTTTTGCTGCATTAGATGATTATCAGAGGGTTAATTTAGAAATTAAGTATCAATATTAAGATACAGTGGCCTTAAGTTAAAAGGAAAGACTGTTGCAATACTATAAAGGCCTTATCCAGAGTGGTACATAGTATAATTTACGCATAATAATTTAACTTAACATCATGTTAGAGAGTAAGCTTTTAAGAGGGAATATTGGTTTTGTTGTTGAGCAGCTCAAAAGAAGAAATTTTTCTTTTGATGTTGATGAATACAATGAACTTGAAAATCAAAGAAAAATCACCCAAGTTCAAACTCAAGAATTACAAAATTTACGAAACACCAAATCAAAGTCTATCGGACAAGCAAAGGCTAGTGGGGAGAATATTGAGCCACTTTTGGAAGAGGTTTCAGAGCTTGGTGATAAACTTAATAGTGCTAAAGATCAATTACAGGAAATCCAGTCAAAGATTAACGAGATAGTTTTATCGATACCTAATATTCCTCACACTTCAGTTCCAGAGGGTAACTCTGAAGATGACAATGATGAGGTTTTCAGCTGGCCAGAAAAGGGACCAGCAACATTAGACTTTGAACCTAAGGATCATGTTGATATTGGTGAAATGCATGGAATAGACTTTGCTGCTGCAGCTAAGATTTCGGGTTCAAGGTTTGTAGTTATTACTGGTAAGCTTGCAAAACTTCAACGCGCTCTAACTCAGTTCATGCTGGATCATCATACTGAAAAAAATGGATATACAGAGACTTATGCCCCCTATCTAGTTAATTCAGACTCCCTAATGGGTACTGGCCAATTACCTAAATTTGAGGCAGATTTATTCAAAACTCATCTGCATGGTGAGGAGGGAGAAGCAAGAGCTTTGTACTTGATACCTACAGCTGAGGTTCCTGTGACAAATCTTGTTAGAGATTCAATCTTGAAAGCATCTGACTTGCCAGTCAAATTTGTTGCTCATACACCTTGTTTTCGATCAGAGGCTGGCTCCTATGGAAAAGATACTAGAGGATTAATACGCCAACATCAGTTCGAAAAAGTTGAGCTAGTGCAAATTTCAAAACCCTCTGAATCATACAAAATTCTTGAAGAGTTGACAAGTGATGCTGAGGGCATTTTGCAGTTATTAGGTCTTCCATATCGCAAAGTAGTCCTTTGTTCAGGTGACCTCGGTTTCTCATCAGCAAAAACTTATGACTTAGAGGTATGGCTACCAGGTCAAAATGCCTATCGTGAAATTTCTTCTTGTTCTTGTTTTGAGGCTTTCCAGGCCAGAAGAATGCAGCTCAGATGGAAGAACCCTGAAACGAATGAGACTGAGTTTTTACATACACTCAATGGATCTGGCCTTGCAGTTGGCAGAA
>Ga0213868_10003892_pt1 | contig 13799 bp, 8 predicted proteins | sample PICome_9_FD_160087 | JGI IMG/M metagenome (GOLD analysis project Ga0213868, IMG submission 160087) | Coastal seawater microbial communities near Pivers Island, North Carolina, United States - PICO127 | ecosystem: Environmental > Aquatic > Marine > Coastal | place: USA: North Carolina | collected...
AAAATGGTGGCGGTAGCGGGAGTCGAGCCGGACTGGGTTCTTTATCTAGTACCATACGACCGTTCGAATTTTGGCAAATCCAGAAAAGTCGCACGATGTTGATCCCTGAGAGATTTAGAAAACTATTCAGCAATTGATGGCTAGGAGGGCTATTCCGATTGGCTCATTTTTCCCCGATTATGCGATGGCTAGAATAGGGTCCGCTCTAGCTAGTGAATTTCTAGATCAGGACGGAGATGCTTCAAGCGACGCTGAGACTTTAGTGCGGCCAATCATCCGTTTCTCACCCTTAAATTTGCTCTGCCTTTAGATTCACGAGCATCTGAGGTATCGTTGTACTTGTACCGGGCAATCAGGGAGGTTTTCAGATGAGGGAATCGTTGCTTTTAGTTGGTTCGTTTTTGTGCTACCTAATTGACAGTGAAAAGTATGAAGAGAACTCTATCGCGAAGACAGCTTTTGAAGTCGATCGCCCCCGTGGCGGTATCGCCACTTTTACCCCAGTGGCTCATTAACAAAGCGTCGGGTGCGCGTTCAACACAATGGCCCATCCTAGAAGGTCCCGAAACTCCGAAACTCTGTTTGGGGACTTCGCGAGATGCAGATATTGCACGGATGCGAATGATCAAACAGTTGGGTGTGGACTATGTACTGGTGGGCGGGCCGGAACGGCCTTGGACGGAAGGAGCGCTCAGTAAAATCATAAACCGGTTCGAGTCGAATGGGCTCAAAGTCATCAACATGATGATTGGCGGTTTCCCCAACGCGATTTATGGAAGGGAAGGTCGCGATGAGGAAATAGAGATGCTGCAAAAATCGCTTCGAGCCGCAGGCAATGTAGGATTACCAGTTGTGGAGTACAACTTTTACGCCCATCGGTTGACCGAGGGATATTACGAGGTCGAAGGACGCGGTGGAGCGGGTTACACGGGATACAAATATGAAATGGTGAAGGATCTCCCGCCGATCCCTGAAAACGGAGCTCATTCTGCGGAAGCACTCTGGGAAAATTTGACATATTTGTTGGAGGCGATCATCCCCGTGGCTGAGAAGTCAAACGTTCGCATGGCTTTGCACCCGAATGATCCACCCGTTCCTTTAAGTCGCGGAAACGAGCAAATCATGGCGACCTACGACGATTGGAAACGACTAATCGAGATAGTGGATAGTCCCTCCAATGGAATCACCTATCATAGCGGTGTAACGACAGAGATCGATGTGGATGCGGTTGAAGTTTGTAGGTACTTTGGAGAACGCGATCGCATTAACCATGTTCACTACCGCAATGTGGTGGTCCATGAGCCGGTGGTTGACTACGTCGAGGTATTTCCGGATGAGGGTGAAACGGACATGTTCGCTGTGATGAAGGAGCTCGTTAAGCAGAAGTATTCTTTTGGCATATATCCTGAGCATCCGCGCCTACTGGACTACGATCGCGATCATCCGCATACCCATTCCCAGTATCCGGGTGGTGGTGGGTATGCAGGTTTTACTTATAATGTAGCTTATGCCCGCGCCATGCTGCAAGCGGCCATGGGTCAATAAGCTCTCAATTCCTATGCGATATATTCAATTGCCAATTTTCTCTCGGCTCTGCTACCTGCTCTTGTTCTCAGGGGCATTACCTCTTTCCCTTAACGCACAGCTTACCGGTTTCTCTCGAGCAGAACTAATTAAGTATACAGCGAATTCGCCTTTTGAGCGATTTGATGATGGGCGTCCCAAAGTGCCAGATCAGTACATCGAAGCGCTCAGGAATTCCTCCTCAGAAATGGTTTGGGGGCCATTGCGGCGGGCTGGGTTTCCGAATCAGTGGGTTGATGGATGGAAGCTTTTACAGCCTGACAAGAAGCTGGTGGGTAGAGTATTCACCGCTCAGTTTATGCCGACTCGACCGGATGTTGACGAGATTATCGAGAAGGAGGCGAATTCCGAAGTTCGCAATAATCAGAGAGTGATCAATCGCTTGCAGACGGGAGATGTTTTGGTGGTCGACCTTTTTGGCAAAGTTGAGGAGGGCACGTTTGTGGGAGACAACTTGGCGGCCGCGGTATTCGCGGCGTCAGGCAACGGTTTTGTAATCGACGGAGGCGTTCGCGATCTGGACGGAATAATCCCGCAAGGCATGCCTGGGTACGTGCGAGGGTTTCACGTTAGCGCCTTGGCGGATGTGATGTTGACGGGAGTGAATGTGCCCATTCAAATTGGAAATACGACTGTGATGCCCGGCGATGTGGTGCTCGGGGACAGGGAAGGGCTGACGTTTATACCCGCCAGTGTCGTCACCGAAGTGGCAAGGGCCTCGAAAATGACTGAACTGCATGATGTCTGGACCAAAGCGAAATTCGCGACAGGAAAATACAAAGCCAGCGATTTGTATCCACGTCCAAAAGACCCAGCGTTGATAAAGGAATTTGAGGAATGGCGGGATAGTGAACTGGCAAAGCTAGGCATGGAGCCGCCATCCCCTTCAGAAGATTAATCAGTTCGGGACTAACGATCCGTCCGGGACCATCCGCGGCACCTGCATCCGCAATTCGAGTAGCCTGATTGTCAGGCGTTTCCACGTGATTGACCTCAATTTAGATCACGCCGTCACTCCGTTTAAGGTTCGGAATGATCTCCTTCAGCACTTCGAGGTCGCTATCCGGTCGGGAAGCCCGATTTGGGAGCGAGGAAAACTTCAACGGAAGGCAATGGTGAAATCCTCGCCTTGGTTTATGGTCGCGTCGAAATCGATGTAGTGGCTTTTTTCAATCGAGCGTGTCGTGAAAGGAATCGTTTCGCCACGTGCAGTGACTCGTTCGACGGTTGCGCCAGGCGGTAGCAATTGGGAGATCTGGGCCTGGGATTGTTGGGTTTCCACTTGGATATGAATATCGTTAGGATTTTCCTGATAGGCGTAGCGTAGCGATGCGCCAGAGCATTCGTAGCCTACCTGGACTTCGGCCGAGTTGATGCCAGCGGCGCTCCAGCGAGGAGTTAAGGATACAAGGTCTAGAGTTTTCCCCTGGTCTTTGACTCCAGCAAGCCCCTCTACAAGTCCGCATAACATTGAACTGGATCCCCAGCCGTCAGTGGGGGTGGCATCGGGACTCGTGCTCGTGTCGACGGTTGATTCGGTGCCATCTGGGAAGTACCATAGGAAAGTCTCATTGTTTTTGGAAATTAACTCGTAATAGCGTTTCAGGGTTTCGACACCTTCAGCCTCGTAGCCGAAGGCGAGGTAAGCGTTGGCCAGTTCACCGCCTACGAGAGGCATAATTCCGCCGTTGCAGTAAGCTCCTTCCACGATTTTTTCGTCTCCGAAAATTCCGTCGGGAAAAGGGGGTTGAATGGAGAACCATTCCGCAAACGCTCCTGTATTCTGTCCCCGCTGACGATATTCCCTGAGGATGGAAATTGCTTGTTCCTGTGAAGTGACGCCGCGATTGATGTTCATAGGGTTGCTGAAGCTGAGTTGGGAAGCTTCGTCGACACCGGGGATCTCTACGGGTGTTTTTTTGACAAAATGCGTGTAGAAGGTCCCGTTCCAGCAGACCTGGTTCATTCGTGCTTTTAGTCCCTCGGCAAAACGCTTCCAATGGCTAGCTCTGTCGGGTTTACCAAGGCGGCTGCAAATTGCGGCCATGCGTCGGCAAGCTTGATAGTAACCACTGTTGTCACCGTGGAGGATTCCCCAGAAGGTGTTCTCGTCGATCTGGAACTGGAGCCAATCGTGGGAGCCCGCAGTGTAGGCGAAGTCCCAAGAATCGATCGTGTAGGGCCTCTTGACCAGCTCTAGTTCGGGGTCCCATCTCCATGGATGAGTGAAAGCGTAGTCGAGGGCCCGTTCGAGATTAGGGAGTATTGAGCGAATCCAGGCGTCGTCGCCTGTGGCCTGCCAAGCAATGAAGGCTGCGTTGACGAAACGATATTCAACGTCGGCCTCGACGGGTACTCGGACGTATTTGCACCAGTTTTCTCGTTCGCAGGGGACTTTTTCGGGTTGGACGGTGAAGTAGTCGAATACCCGACCATTGCGAGCCTGTGTGTCGGCGAAGTGGGTGACCGCAGATGTCATATCCTGCTCAAAGTGTCGGAATCCGCGCATCATGTCCGAATGGTCTCGGAGCCAAACCGCGGGGGTGTCTGGAGATCGGTATCCTCGGATTCGATCTCCATCGATCACCATGTCCATGGTGTCTTGATTGAGAAAGGCTCGAATCCTTGGAATAAGTTCGTCGAACTCGGGACGTCCCGTTTTTACGTAGGTCAAATCAGGCATGGTTGTAGGATGGAGACCTTCTCCTTAGACGCAAAGAGTGGCCACACTTGAATCGTGGACCAACAGACCCACCGGTTTACAGTATATCGCCCAGATCCGTTGTCATCGGAGAAATAGGTAATACATGATTGTGCTTTGTTGGGGCAGTTCCTAACTAAAAAATTCGATCCACCCCTCAACTGATGTTTTCAACCGACGCTTACCTAAATCCCGCAACTGCTTCGCATCCTATTTGATTATGGAATTTCTGGGTCTCCACTTCCTCGATATTATCGTTCTGCTGATCTACCTGGTGGTCATTCTCTGGCTGGGAAAAAAGGCGGGAGAAGGCAACGACAGCACCGACGAGTTCTTTTTGGCAGGCCGCTCGTTAGGGAAATTCTATCAGTTCTTCCTGAATTTCGGAACCTCCACAAACGCGGACCAGGCAGTCGCGGTTTCAAGGGAAACGTATCGTCAAGGAGTTGGAGGAATGTGGATACAGTTTCTCGTTCTTTTTGTCACACCTTTTTATTGGATTACTTCGCTCTTGTTTCGAAGGTCGAGGTTGACGACATTGGGAGATTATTTCACGGAGCGTTTTCAAAGCCGATTCGTCGGAGGGCTTTTCGCCGTGTTTACATTGATAATGACCTTCGTTGGGGGAGGTATAGGCTACATGGTGGCCGGAAAGACAATGATGGCAATCACTCCTAAGACAGCGGAAGTGCTTACTGTGGAGGAGCGGACGGTCGTAGAGGAGTTCAAGGAATTGCAGGAGCTCGGGGATTTGTCGCTTAGTGAACGCACGCCGGAACAAAACGAACGCTACCATGTGTTGAACCAGAAAAGGATGCGCGGGGAACTGAAATCGTTCTACTCTTACACGGACCCTGTTACCTTCTACATTATCTACGGTCTTATTGTCGCCGTTTACACGATGATGGGAGGATTTCGAGCAGCGGCGATTACCGATGCGATTCAAGGGATATTGATCATTGTCTTTTCACTAATTCTCATTCCGTTGGGCCTGTCCAAACTCGGGGGGTTCGAAGGCCTGCATGCGTCGGTACCCGCGTTCAAGTTTGAGCTATTTGGGTCTGTTACCCTGAGCGACTACGGATGGTATACCGTGTTCGCGATGTTCTGTTCGCAATTGGTGGCGATCGTAGCGGTGGCGACGATGATGCAGACGGCGGGCTCTGCGACCAATGAGAATTCGGCCCGATTCGGAATAATCGGGGGAATGTTTCTCAAGCGACTTTTAATGCTTTTTTGGATACTGGCTGGACTGATTGCGTTGGGATTGTATCAAGGAAAAATTCACGATCCTGATCTCGCGTGGGGATTTATGAGTCACGATCTTCTACTCCCGGGTGCCTTGGGGCTCATGCTTGTTGGAATATTGGCGGCGAATATGTCTTCGCTCGATGCGATGTCGGTCTCCAACTCAGCCCTTTTTATTCGGAATCTGTACCAGCCGCTTTTCCCGAACAAGTCGGAGCGGCACTATTTGCTCGTAGGCCGGATCATCATCGGTACCAGCTTGCTCGGGGGGATCGGTGCAGCGCTATACATCGACAACTTGCTAGAGATTTTCAAATATCTCATATCAGTGCCGGCCATTTTTGGAGCGGCAATTTGGCTTGGGTATACGTGGAGGCGACTGACAAAGACGGCTGTAGCGATCGAAGTGATTGTATGCTTCCTTCTGTTCGCCATTATCCCGAATTTGTTTTTGAGCCTGGACTGGGCCCGCAAAAACCCGGATTTCCTCGTGCAGACGGATGGGTACAGTCATGTATACAAGACGCCTGCCCTGAATGACGACGTAGCCGCTGGCCGAGCCGCGAAGGTAGGCGACTCAGTGGAGAAAGAAGTGTGGATCGAGCCCAAAGGGATATTCTTCGAGCGTGTAGTGAGACAGAATCCAGAGGAGCCGGATTCGCCATTGATTGGGATGGGTCGGTTTGAAGCGGAAATCTGGGTAATGAGCTGGTTTGGAATCGACTTCACTGGCTTCAAGAAATCGCAGCTCGTCGCGACTCGATTCTTTTTTAACGCTTTTTTCCCGTTTTTCCTGCTCTTTACACTTTCATTGGTGACTCGGCCCGTGGACAAATCGCATTTGGATTACTTTTTTGGCAAAATTTATACACCGATCCAAGCATCCAATGAAGACGACAAGCAGGCGGTCGCGTTTACAGCGGAAAACCCCGACTCTATCCGAGCTAAGAAGCTATTCCCCAACACCAATTGGGAATTCGCGAAACCGGACAAGATGGACTGGATTGGGTTTGGGGGAAGCTGGGCTATGGTGGGCTTCATTATCCTGCTCCTGTGGCTAATGGTGACCATCGGTAAGGGATAGCGTTGTCGCTCCAGCAAACTTCCAAAAATTGAATACTAACCTTACTTTCTACCTCTCAGACGATTGTTTTTAGGTAGGGTGGTGAGAAGGCGAACTGCTCTTCTGATTTCAACGCTACGCTGCTTCGGTTTTCTTAATGGTGGGACGCACGCTGGCACCCTCTATCCATTCTGCGCGAATGAGTGTGACTGCAGGATTGTCGGTGGGGCCGAGCTGCTCGTGGGCGAGTTTAGTCTTGAGGACATCGATCGCGGTGGCCCCGATCTTGTGATAACCTATGTGCACTTTAGCGATTTCCCCCTCCGGGGTATCCATCGCTGGAGACAGCGCCGCAAAACTGATGTCATCGGGAATCTTGATGCCTGACTCTTTGAGCCAATGGTAATGGTCGACATTGGGGCTCAGTACCACATCGGGCTTCTCCTTTTTAACCCAGTCGATCAAGTCGTTACGGCCTATCCGGTCTTTGACCAGAGGATGCACTCGATTCTTCTCCAAGATATTCTGCTGATGCCAAAGAAGGTAGCTTTGGTACAAGTGGTTTGAGCGGATATCTTCCGTTTCAGTGACACAGAACCCGATCCGTTGGAATCCCCTTTCGGTCAGGTTCGATATGCCGACATGCATTGATTGGTAGAAGTGGGGATGCACTTGATTGAAGCCAAGGCGGGCTGCGACGCCGCAGGTAGCGACTCCCATGAAATCCTCCTGCGGTAGTGAGAACACATCATTAAGACTCTCAACAGGGAGAACGACGATTCCATGGATACCTCGAGTCTGGAGAATCTGAACCACTCGCTGAAGGCGCATTCCCGGCTCCTGCAGCCAGAAATCCTCTGTTTTAAACCCGAGGTTCTCCGCTCTTTCTTTAGCGCCCCGGCGGATCATTAGGGAATCTTCCCCGAGTTCCTTGAGGGGACGCTTCTGGCCGTTTAGAATGGCGATAACGGGCTCTTCTTTGCTGATATCTCGCTTTCGCAGATATCGCATCAATTCCGTAAGGTTAGGGTCAGGTGTATAGCCTTGCTCCTTAGCGATCCGTTTGATCCGGTCTCGTGTTTCGGGAGCGACGCGCGGGTGATCGCGTAGCGCCATGGAAACGGTCATACGACTCACGCCCGCGGCTTGGGCAATGGTTTTACAAGAAGGCCTAATCTTTTTCATGCGACGTTAAGCGATCGGATTGGTTCAACGCTGGCAATCCGGGTATGTGTAGTTTGTAGTATGCTAAGAGAAGAAGCGCTTTATGGTAAGACAGTGATATTTACCGAAAGGAGTCAAGTGCCTTGGAAGCATGGAATATGGGGGAGGATGACATGATTTGGTTTCAATGAAACCCCTCGGAGAATAGAGGGAGCGTATCTGCCGAGATATCAACTGTTTGACGGGTCTGGTGTGATTTCCGAATCGCATCGAGGACAAGGGTGCCGTAAAGGGAATGTCGAGTGCCTGTCCGGATGGGTTTCGCGGAAAGGATCGCTTTTGCGATATCCATATAGATTTCTGACTCATCTCCAAATATCTTACCTCTGATCGAGAAGTTCTTGCGAACTGCGGGTTCATCGGCACTGGGATCCTTAGAAAGCAAAGTGAGCGATTCTCCGTTTGAGTGGAGCATTCCTTGTTTGCCTTGCACCATGAATGATGGAAGCCCCTCAATCCCTTGAGTGAACTCGGCGATTCCTCGCGTGCCATTTTTAAATTCGATAATCGATAGGAAATTGTCTTCGGCGTCGCCGGGGTTAATCGTTTGTTGCATTTGACCAAAAACGCGAATTGCGGGACTGGGGACAAGATCGAGAATAGGCTGCACGATATGCATCCCCCAGTTTAGGAGGTACCCGCCACCGTATTTGGTTTGAGTTTGCCAATCCGATCGCACCCAAAAGTGAGCGATGTGGCGACGAACCAGAAATACTTCTCCAACGGCACCGGTACCGATAAGTTCTTTAATTTGGTTAAATTCCGGTGACCAACTCATTGGCATCCAGGGAAAAATGGTTTTCCCGCTCCGTTCCTGAGCTTCGAGCATGAGATCCGCTTCTTTTCGGTTCATCGCCCATGGTTTCGTAACAACGGTATGCAAGCCTGCGTTCAGGCAATCTTGAACGATTTGGCAATGAGTGTCGGTGCGAGTCACTACGATGGCGACATCCAGATCACCAGATTTTGTTAGCAACTCATCTACATTTGCATACACGTCGCACCCCAAGTCCTCCTTGGCCTTTACTCGCTGTTCTTCGGACAAGTCGCAAACCGAGCGAATTTCAAACTCGGGAAGCTGAGATATTACATCCGCATGGGAGAGCTTGCCACTGCCTCCGTAGCCGATGACAGCGGCACGTATTGGTTGATTGTGATGTGACATCAGATTGGAATATACCTTTAGATCGCTGGAAACAGCGATAGAGTGAGAATGAGGAATCTGGCTTATTACCCCATGCGAATTCGCTAAGAGAAGAGAACGCTGTTGTACCGTAAAATTCGCTAGAAATTGGGTCGGTCAAAGTAAGATGTTTTCCATTCTACTCGATACTTAACAAAAGAAATTACTGTAAAACACTAAAGGATTGGCTCAGTGTAGCGTAGTGAGTTTTCCATGTGAGTAATATCAAACTGGTTCAGACTTTCGGAGGGCATACAGCGTATGCTCCTTTGCTGTTTTGAACTATTAAGTGCAAACCAACCTACATCGATTCTATGAACCCCACCCAAGTTTGGATCTCCGTTCTGGAGAGGAGATTAGATGACGATATTGTCTAAATAAAACTGAACTTTACCCGATCAACTATAAGTATATTATGAGTTTAGCTAAACTACTAAGAACCTTGCTGTCATTAGGCAGCATTTTTGCGTCCGCGGGTTTATTAGCCCAGGGCAGCTCTGATGAAGAGCTCTTTGAACTAACACCGTTCGAAGTCACCGGTGGAACGGATGACGGCTATCGAGCGACCTCCACTCTAGCTGGGACTCGGTTGCGCACTGACATGCGCGACATTGGTTCTTCCATATCTATTGTGAATGAGGAATTCCTTCGTGATACGGATTCCAGCAATCTCGAAGATGTTCTCATCTTCACCCCCAACACTGAAGTCGGTGGTCTGGGCGGAAATCACTCCGGTTCCCAAGGGGCGAACCCGATTCCTGCCCAACAACGCGGTGACCCCAGTGGCGGCTACACCCGTGTGCGTGGTTTGGCTAGTGCTGACCTGACCCGTGATTATTTCATCACAAACATCCCGTTTGATACCTTCAACACAGACCGTGTAGAAGTTCAACGTGGTGCCAACTCGGCGCTCTTTGGCCTGGGTAGCCCAGGTGGTATCATCAACGCCTCGACGATCCGCGCTGATTTCTATGGCGACCGAGGTCGCGTTCGTATCCAAACTGATGAAAACGGCACCGCTCGTTACTCGTTTCGGTACAACAAAATGGTTAATGACAATTTAGCTATCCGTGTCGCGGCGCTGTCCGAAGACAGAGGCTACGAGCAAAAGCAAGCTTTCTTGGAGGACAGCCGCTACTTTGCGTCAGTAACCGCGAAACTACCATTCAACCTTATAGCCCGCGGTAACATAGAGGTTGGTAACCGCAATTCGTCCAACCCTGACTACGTGCTACCCAATGACGGTATTACGCCTTGGATCAACTTGGGTAAGCCGACCTCTAGCAGTCCAGCGGTGGGTGCGGCAATCTTTCGCGGCACGGGGGATATCTTTCCTGGCGTAGCACACAAGAATATTTTCCACCTCAAAGGTGCTGGTCAGGCATCCGTAGGTTATTACCGTTTTTACCAGGATCCAAAAGACCCTAATCCAACGTGGGGTGGACACAGTTACCTCGTAGCGACGAATGCAGATAAAGCACTTGCCCCGGAAGTACAACGTCCCGTTGCAACTGTTAACGGCTTTACGGGACCACAGGGGCAGTGGATGAATATAAAAACTTGGGATGAGAACAATATTATTCGTCGCACGGGCGGATACCGTTCCGATGGAACGAGACTTCCAGATGGCTGGGCTCCCTTCTTTAGCAACGGTCATGTGTCCAACCAAATAACAAATCGCCGCGTATTCGACTACCGCAAGAATCTATTTAGTGGCGGTATGGCTCAACAATACGCCGATTGGGAGAACCTCACCGCGAGCATCGAAGGTAGTTGGTTCGACAATCGTTTGGGCTTGGAGTTCTCTCACAACGAACAGACTTTTGAAAGTGCGGATGCTAATTCCCTCCAAGGCGTACAGCAGCGTACGATTTACATTGATATGAATGAGCATATGCTGGCCACTGCGGATGGAACGGGCACAGGCGAATTGATTGATAACCCAACTTTTGGTCGTCCGATCATGGGTGGGGGTTCAGGCGGTAATCGTACCTACAATGACCGCGACGCTACCCGCCTTCAGGGTTACGCCGAAGTCCGATTTGACGACTTCATGGCTGCGGATAGTTGGTTGACCAAAGCTCTTGGAAAATTCACTATTACAGGTCTGCTAGATGAGAGCACCCACTACAACCAAACGCTTTATTCAGCCCGGTCAGATCCTCTCAATCACTATGACCTAGCCATAAACACCCCCGGTCATCACGTGGTGTCTGCCCGGAGTGGCCAAGAGTTCGCCCTCCCGGTTGCGAGAGACATGAACTTCCTGAACATCAGCTCTATCGATGACCTCGCTGGAGCTGGAATTGGGGCCGTTCCTTTTGGTCGGGAACGGACCAACATGCAGACTGCGCCAATGGTCGCGTCTTTCACCGGATGGAATCCAACCGCCGGACAATTCGTTGATTTCGATTCCACCGTTAACACGCTCTATCAACCCGACAGCTGGCCCGCCGCGTCGCATGCGAACAAGAGCCTCAGAAAGGTTGAATCAGAAGTGCTCATTGGACAACATTCCTTATGGGACAATACGGTGGTACTCACTGGAACCTGGCGTAACGATAAGGCCACTGAAGCCGAAGGGGTTGGCCGCTCGACAACGAAAACACGGCGGGACATCAGGGACACCCTCGATCCCGTCTATTTAGCTGGACCTCAAGGACCTTATAAGACCACGGCTGACGACGACACTACATCGTATTCGGTTATGGTCCACACGCCCGCTTTCCTGCGTGACAAACTTCCTTTCGAACTCTCAGCCTACAAGAGCGAAGCCGACAACTTCCGGCCCACTGGCAGTAACATAACCATCTTCAACGACACCGTCCCTGCTACTGCTGGTACCACAGAAGAAATGGGATTCATAGTCGAAGGGCTTGATGGCAAGTTGTCTGCACGTTTCAACTTCTACGAATCCGCCGTGGTCAATAATCGTTTCGAAACAGGTGCACTCTACCAACCGGCATCAATCCTGACGGGTCTGGCCCACCAAGTGAACAATCCTGCTAACGCCGGCTACGGTGTTGCGGATGTACAGGCAGTGATGCCTCCCGATGGTGTGATCGGCTCCAGTGGCTTTCAAGTCGACTGGAGTGACCCTGAAAATGCGACCTCCAATCGGAATTCTTCCGACACCGGAACGCAGGACTTCACGGCTAAGGGTATGGAAATCGAAATCGCTTACAATCCGATCGCCCAATGGACTATACTCCTAACGGCGGGTGAGCAAGAAACGGTTGCCGATAACACCTACCCGGAGATGCGGCGTTTTGTTGACGAATTCGTCCGTGAAAAATGGGTGAACAGCAGTTTCGCGCAAAACTACTACATTGATGCAGGCGCTACCCAGACTCTCGCTGAAAAGGCGCAGACTGGTATCGTTGAGGCTGTCCAACGTGCAGCTCTGCAAGACGGAAGCCCTGCAAAAGAACAGGCCAGATGGCGTTACGCTCTCAACACGGCTTACCAATTCGGGGGTGAAAGCGACATCATTCCGAGCTGGTTGGGTGACCTGACCGTTGGTGGCGGCTATCGCTGGATTGACAGAACAGGTATTGGCTTCCGAGTGGATACAAATGAACTAGGTGACCTCGCGTTGGATGTAAACCAACCATTTAATGCTGCAAGGAAGGATTATGTCGATCTGTTCGCTCGGACGTCCTACGAGCTGGGTAATGATCTCTCCCTCGACTTGCAGCTCAACATCAAGGATCTGTTTAACAATGACGGTCTGGTTCCTTTCGTTGCAAATCCGGATGGCAGTAAGTTCTACCGTATTGAAGAGGGCCGTTTGATCTCAGCTTCGGCTACGATCAATTTCTAAGCTCTTAGAAAGCGAACTCAGTCTTTAGTTTCAAAGCCGGCTCCCATTTAGGGAGTCGGCTTTTTTTTGACTCGCCCTGTCGAGTACCCCACTTCTTTGATGCTTTCTATTTAACGACGTCGCGGATTTCTCTCTTTCATCGCTGTCTGCCGATTTATTTTCGACCCTCGTTGGCTCGTGGACATTCGACGCTACACGCAACACCGACTTTAGCCCCTTCAGATCATGAGAGCTTACGATCGCACAGGACAGAAACAAAACGTTGAAAAGCAACTAGATTGTAAAAGACACCCAAGCGGTAGTTCAACGCTACAAAGATTCTTGGAAACTATGTCTGTATGGCGAGTGCATGACGAGTCATACCAGGTGCGATACTCCTGAGTTTGTAGCATTTCAAAACAATACTTTCGCCTACTAGGCTCTCGGGCCGCTTCGCTGGAAAAGCATAGCAAATTGCCGAATTAGAAAAGGCCTCGTATTGGGAATTGGGTAAGCAAAAAATACTGGTTACGAAGGCCAGAGCTTCATAAGGTGTAGCAGCTTATCATGTAAATAACGCCCCTCAGGCTTCTATAGGTTGCTCACTCAGCAATTAATCCCAGGGACGCGCCACATGTAATCAGGATCGACATGTGGTTCGTCGTTCTCGCGTCCTTCCATAAGGGCGATCTTTTTCCGAATTAGAGCGGCGATATTGTCGCCATAGACAAAAGTTGTTTCTCCCAGCTCGGACCGGATCATCCAATCGGTGGTGGCGTTCTCGACATGCTCGAGAAGTTTCTGGGCATTCTCCTTCTCATCAAGGATGGTTTCTCGGACAAGTTTCTTGCAGCGGTCCTTCTTCGCTGGATCTTCAGATTCGACGTATCCGTGTACACTTTCGATCCACGCGGCGATGTTTCTTTGAGATCGAAACCATGACTGACTCCCTCTAAGGCGATCCAAATGATGTGTCCATACATTGGATGCGTCC
>Ga0213868_10003895_pt1 | contig 13787 bp, 9 predicted proteins | sample PICome_9_FD_160087 | JGI IMG/M metagenome (GOLD analysis project Ga0213868, IMG submission 160087) | Coastal seawater microbial communities near Pivers Island, North Carolina, United States - PICO127 | ecosystem: Environmental > Aquatic > Marine > Coastal | place: USA: North Carolina | collected...
CAGATCACCATGCTTTGTGGATCAATCCCAATAGGCCAGGGCATTTAATTAATGGTAATGATGGAGGCGTAAATATTAGTTATGATGATGGTGAAAACTGGATTAAAAACAACCAACCCGCTGTGGGGCAGTTTTATGCTATACATACAGATAATCAGGAGCCATATAATGTTTATGGAGGCCTTCAAGACAATGGGGTTTGGGTAGGTGCCCATACCTATAAAAATAGCCCGGGATGGAAACAAAATGGGCAATACCCATATAAATTTATCATGGGAGGAGATGGCATGCAAATCCAAACAGATGCCCGTGATAGCAATGTGGTGTATACCGGATATCAATTCGGAAATTATTATAGATTAAACACTGCAGACAACACCCAAACCTATATTCAGCCCAAACATGAGCTAGGGGATAGCCCTTACCGTTTTAATTGGCAAACACCAATTTTACTAAGCTCACACAATCAAGATATTTTGTATTTGGGAGCTAATAAACTAATGCGCTCTATGAACAAGGGAACAGATTGGAGGGCTATTTCTGAAGATCTAACCAATGGTGGTAAGCAAGGAAACGTTGCTTACGGCACCCTAACTAGCATAGATGAATCTAAATTTGAGTTTGGGTTGCTATACACTGGTAGTGATGATGGAAAGGTATTTGTAAGCCAAAATTCTGGAGGTGACTGGAGAGATATTTCTGGGTCCTTACCAAAAGACTTATGGGTAAGCAGAGTTATTGCTTCAAGTCATAAAAAAAATCGTGTTTATCTTACCCTAAACGGATATCGCTGGGATGATTTTTCGCCTTATGTATACATGAGTGATGATTATGGAACCTCTTGGCAAGATATTTCAAGTAATTTACCCCTCTCTTCTGTAAATGTAATTAAAGAAGACCCAGAAAACCCAGCTATCTTATACTTAGGGACAGACAATGGGGCATATACCTCTTTTGACAACGGCGCTTCTTGGAACCCTTTTTATGAAGGATTACCAAATGTTGCGGTACATGACTTGACGATTCAGGCCAGAGAAAAACACCTTTTGCTAGGAACCCACGGGCGTAGTATTTATAGGGCAGATATATCTTTGTTACAGGGTATTTCAGAACAAACAATGGGCAGTCTCATGCTTGCAGATATTTCAGCTATAAGGGCAAGTCGTCGTTGGGGGAGTACAGGATTTAATAATTATGGAGCTTATTTTCAGCCAAATGTTCCCTTGCAGATTTTTGCGCCTTTAGGGGGTAAAGCCAACATTTCTATAGCCTCACAAAGCGGGATAGATTTAAAATCCTGGGAGGTTTCACTCATAAAAGGATTCAATGTGGTGCCTTACAACGCTAGTATTTCAAAAAAAGGTAAAAAACAGCTTGAAAATGAAGACATTTCAGTTTCTCAAGGTGCCAATGGCACATTTTATTTACCCAAAGGGAGCTATACCGTTGAGGTTTCTGTAGGAGATTTTACAATAAATAAAACACTAGAAATAAAATAAATAAACCCTCTTTAGGCATATCAATTATAAATTGATAATAAACAAATGTTATTGTTTGTTGATACGCGATTTGGGATGTATTTTTGTAATTGAAAATTAGAAAACATAATCACAATGGGAATCATATCCTCTTCAATTGCTAGAAAAGTTGCTATGGCACTTTCTGGTTTGTTCTTAGTATTCTTCTTAGGACAGCATTTTGTTATCAATGCAACGGCAGTACTCTCTCCAGAGACTTTTAATAGTTGGTCTCATTTTATGGGGAACAATGGCCTTGTTCAAGGAGTATTGCAGCCAATACTGATTTTTGGAGTGGTTTTCCACTTTGTGATGGGTTTTATATTAGAGCTAAAAAACAGAAACTCCAGAGCGGTGAAGTACGCCTCCTATAAAGGCAGCACAAACGCTAGTTGGGCCTCAAGAAATATGATCATCTCTGGTTCAGTGATATTGGCATTTTTAGGATTGCATTTTTATGATTTCTGGATTCCAGAAATGATGTATAAGTACATAGATGTTCTTCCTGAGGATCCAACAAGATATTACCAAGAGGCAGTTCATAAATTTGAAAATCCAGTGCGTGTTGGATTGTATGTGCTTTCTTTCGGCCTTTTGGCAATGCATTTATGGCATGGATTTGCCTCCTCTTTCCAGAGTATAGGTTTTAACAATAAATATTCTGTAGCATTAACCAAAATTGCCAAAGTATATGCCGTACTAATTCCGGTAGGGTTTATTTTTATTGCTCTATACTTGCATTTTAACCAACTCCCACACTAAAAACTTCGCTATGTCTACATTAGATTCTAAAATACCTTCAGGACCACTAGCAGATAAGTGGACCAAACATAAAAACGAAATTGACCTTGTAAATCCTGCAAACAAACGTAACATTGATGTTATTGTTGTGGGAACAGGGCTGGCAGGTAGTAGTGCAGCTGCAACCCTGGCAGAACTTGGCTACAATGTAAAAACATTTTGCTATCAAGACTCTCCAAGACGCGCCCATTCCATTGCCGCCCAAGGAGGAATTAACGCAGCAAAAAACTACCAAGGAGATGGAGATTCTGCCTACAGGTTGTTTTATGACACCGTGAAAGGGGGCGATTATCGCTCTCGTGAGGCAAACGTTCATCGTTTGGCAGAAGTTTCAACAAATATTATAGATCAGTGCGTTGCCCAAGGAGTCCCTTTTGCTCGTGAATATGGAGGTCTTTTAGATAACAGATCTTTTGGAGGAGTTTTGGTCTCCAGAACTTTTTATGCAAAAGGACAAACAGGGCAGCAACTTTTATTAGGCGCTTATTCTGCAATGAATCGTCAAATCAATAGAGGTAAAATACACTCTTTTAACCGTCACGAAATGTTAGATGTGGTTAAGGTTGATGGCAAAGCCAGAGGTATTATTGCCAGGAATTTGATAACTGGAGAGATAGAACGCCACTCTGCTCATGCTGTTGTTTTAGCCTCTGGAGGATATGGTAACGTTTTCTTTTTAAGTACAAACGCCATGGGGAGTAATGTTACTGCCTCTTGGAGAGCCCACAGAAGAGGCGCTTATTTTGCTAACCCTTGTTACACGCAAATACACCCTACCTGTATTCCAGTATCTGGTGACCACCAGTCTAAGCTTACCCTTATGAGCGAATCTCTCCGTAATGATGGCCGTATATGGGTTCCTAAAAAGAAAGAAGATGCTTTGGCCATAAGAGAAGGAAGGCTTAAGCCAACTCAATTATCTGAAGAAGATAGAGATTATTATCTTGAGCGTCGTTACCCAGCCTTTGGTAACTTAGTACCTCGTGATGTGGCCTCTCGTGCCGCAAAAGAATGTTGTGATGCAGGCTTTGGAGTCAACAAAACGGGGGAGGCAGTATATCTTGATTTTGCAACTGCAATTAAGCGTTATGGAAAAGAAAAAGCATTAACAGAAAAAATTAGCAATCCAACAGATGCACAAATATATAAAATGGGTGCTGCCGTCATTGAAAACAAATACGGAAACCTCTTCCAGATGTATGAGAAAATTGTAGACCAAAATCCTTACAAAACCCCCATGATGATTTATCCTGCCGTTCACTACACAATGGGTGGGCTATGGGTAGATTATAATCTGCAAACTACCGTTGAAGGGCTCTATGCAACAGGAGAGGCAAACTTCTCTGACCATGGTGCTAATAGACTAGGAGCCTCTGCGCTGATGCAAGGATTGGCAGATGGATATTTTGTGTTGCCATATACCATTGGAGACTACCTCTCTAAAGACATTAGAACAGGAAAAATACCTACAGATACCAAAGAGTTTGATCAGGCAGAAAAAGATGTTAAAGACCGTATTGATAAATTAATGTCAGGCTCTGGAGAGCGTTCTGTGGATTATTACCACAAAACCCTTGGTAAAATTATGTGGAACAAATGCGGGATGTCTCGCAATGAGAAAGACCTCAAAGATGCCATTGATGAGATTGCAGCTTTAAGAGAAGATTTCTGGAAAAACGTTAACGTTCCCGGAACCAAAGACACCCTAAATCAAGAATTAGAAAAAGCGGGCCGTGTTGCAGATTTCCTAGAACTAGGAGAACTGTTTGCCAAAGATGCTTTAGACAGAAATGAATCTTGTGGTGGACACTTTAGAGAAGAGAGTGTTGAGCTTGATGGCCCTCAAAAAGGAGAAGCCCTTAGAGACGACAAAAACTTTAAGTATGTTTCTGCTTGGGAGTACAAAGGAGCACCCAAAGAGGCCTTACTGCATAAAGAAGAATTGATTTTTGAGAATATAGAATTGAAAACACGTTCATATAAATAAGATACAGATGAAACTTACACTTAAAATTTGGCGTCAAGAAAATGCAAATGCAAAAGGGACAATACAGACTTATCCTATTGATGGGATATCTCCAGATATGTCCTTTTTGGAGATGTTAGACGTTCTAAACGAACAACTCATCAATCAAGGAGATAATCCTGTGGTGTTTGATCACGATTGTAGAGAAGGTATTTGTGGATCTTGTTCTTTGCAAATTAATGGAGAACCTCATGGTCCAGACAGACGAGTGACTACCTGCCAATTACACATGCGTAAGTTTAACGATGGTGACACGATTGTTATTGAGCCTTTTAGAGCGAAAGCATTTCCGGTAGTAAAGGACTTAATGATAGATCGCAGTGCTTTTGATAGGATACAACATGCAGGTGGATATATAACAGTAAACACCTCAGGTAATACCATTGATGCAAACGCAATTCCTATAAATAAAGAAAATGCTGACAACTCATTTGCAGCGGCAACTTGTATTGGTTGTGGAGCCTGTGTAGCTGCTTGTAAAAATGCGAGCGCGATGCTTTTCACATCTGCAAAAGTGTCTCAATATGCGCTTTTACCTCAGGGACAAGTGGAAGCCTCACAGCGAGTGCTTAACATGGTTGAACAAATGGACAAAGAGGGCTTTGGTAATTGCACCAATACAGGAGCCTGTGAGGTAGAGTGTCCAAAAGGAATATCCCTAGAGAATATAGCTCGAATGAATCGTGAATATCTATCGGCAAGTATCAAAGGATAGCCGGCAAATATCTTGCAATTACATTTAAAAAGCCAAGCACAAATGCTTGGCTTTTTTAAATTGCTTTTGGTATGTTATCTTTACTCTTGGCATTTATAATTAAAACACTATGAGTACATCCCTTTTTGACGCTATTAGAAATGCAAATGTTTCTGTGGTAACTTCATTGGTAGAGGAGAATCCTTTATTAACCCAAGAGAAAGACCATCGTGGTTCTACACCATTATTACTTGCCTCTTATTATGGGCACATAGATATAGTAAGGGTAATTTTAAACCAGCCTCAAGATATCAATGCTCAAGATGCCTCTGGGAATACAGCCCTTATGGGTGTTTGTTTTAAAGGCTACACAGAAATTGCTGAATTACTTATTGAAAGCGGGGCAGACGTAAACATCTCAAATTTCAATGGAGCAACTGCTCTTATTTTTGCAGCTACCTTTAATAAGCCAGAGATTGCCACATTACTTTTGGCTCAAGGCGCAGATACAAATGCCATAGATGACAAAGGCAATACTGCCCTGCAGCATGCTAAAATGCAATCTAGCGCAGCTGTTATAGCTCTTTTGGAATCCTAGGGTATGAAAACTCCATCTTTAAGAGTAAGTATCGTACAGTCTGATTTGATCTGGGAACATCCAACAGCAAATAAAGCTCACTTTTCTAACATAGTAGCTCCTTTAGCAAACACTACAGATTTAATTGTATTACCAGAAATGTTTACCACTGGGTTTTCTATGAATGCTCAAGGGTTTTCAGAAACTCAAAATGGAGCCACTCTGCAGTGGCTTATTAGCACATCAAAACTTCTTAATAGCGCTATTGTAGGAACCATTATTATTAAAGATGGAGTTAATTTTTACAACAGATTGCTTTTTGTCACGCCACTTGGGGAGGTACATACCTATGACAAAAAGCACACCTTTACTTTGGCAGGAGAACATCGCGTTTTTACCTCTGGAGATAGGCGTGTTTTTATTGACTATCTAGGGTTTAAAATTTGTCCCTTGATATGTTATGATTTACGTTTTCCTGTTTGGGCTCGTAACAATGTTGGCTATGATATTTTGTTGTATACTGCCAATTGGCCACAAAAAAGAATGAAAGCTTGGGATACCCTTTTACAAGCCCGCGCTATAGAAAATATGAGCTATTGTATAGGTGTAAATAGAATAGGAAAAGATGGAAATGGACATCAATACCTGGGGCACTCTGCAGTGTATGACGCTCTGGGCAAACAACTCTCCACTAAGGACAATGAAATAGCATTTATACAAACCATTACATTAGATAAACACCATATTCAAACTACAAGGGAGACCCTTCCATTTCTGGACGATGCAGATGGTTTTATTTTAACCTAAAGGTTTCACTCCAGCTCCAATTGGCCCGCAACTCAATTATTGATGGATAATACACCACCCTTTCAGGGGCTCGCTTTTCAAGGAAGTTTCCTGAATCCCAAATTTTATTTTTGTTTTGATCCATAACAAGGCGAATAAAATAATTACCAGGATTAACATACTTAAAAACCACAGGCGAGTTTGATTCTAAATAGGCTTGTCTGACTACCTCAAATTTTTTGTTCACAAGTTCAATAAGTAAAGGGAATTCATCTGTATTATCAAGAGTAAGAAATACAGACGCAAAGTCTGCTGTGGGCTTTACTTGTTGCTTAAATGCAATAGAGTCACTTATATTTTCTAGGTAATCTGTTAAGGCGCCTTGACCAAGGGTAATTCTGTAAAGCTGTTCTTCTTGTTTATCAAAAACAATTTGGGCTGTATTTTCTTTCAGATTTAGTTGTGCTGTAAAATCGATGGCTAGGGAGTCTTTGGTTTGTACAGAAATTTTCTCAGCGTCAATAGCAACTAATGGGGTATTTGCTTTCAGCTTTAGGGTGTCTTCTAGAGATATCCATCTATTGTTTATGGCAGTAAGACGCAATGAGTCAGAATATAGCTCCCTAAAGCGGACTGTGGTAGTATCAATTTGCAGGTTGTTTTTTGTAACAAATACCAGGGAGTCTTTAGTGATTTTTGGTTTAAACCAAAAGTTGAGAGTGTCTTTACCAGGTTGTTTTATAACCCGGTATTGAAAATCTTCCTGCATTGGTGTAAGCAAAGAAATTTGATAGGTATCTGGCTTTCCCTCATATCCAAAAGCAATTCTATTGCTGCTCTCTAACTTTGGACGTATTGGCTTAAAATCTGGTACTTCTTTGAAGAGTTTCAGCTCAAAGGCACTATCAGTGGGAATGGTTATAAGGTCTTTATAAAAGCCTATTTTATCTGTCTTTGGTTGGAAGGTGAAGTTTCTAGTTTGTTCTTTTAAGGCGATGAGTTGGTAGGTGCCCTCTTTGAGATTTCGAAATTCAAAATTATTGGTTTGGTCTGTGGTGGTTGTTATGTAGGTGGGTTTCTCAAGATAAACTAGCGAGTCATTGTAGGCCTGGTCTACCTTGTGTAACATAAGGGTTGTAGGAAGATCTGTCTGGGGAAGTAGCGCATCAATCACCGATCCTTTCAGATACAGGCTGTCAATATAACTACCGGTAGAAAACACATATTTATAATTTGGAAATAGATTTCCTTCGTTGTTGTCTAAAATACTATTTCCGAAATTAAAGCTGTAAGTAGTATTGTCTTTAAGAGTATCTAAAATTTTTATTTTTAATACTTTAGAAACACTCAGGGGTGTTATCACAGGAGGGTATTTCAATGGGGGAGAAATGATAAGCTCTTTAGAAATATCCTTGAGTTTGATAAACTCGTCAAAAGTGATGCGAATTTCATTGTTTTTAAAATTGCTTGTATAATTATCAGGAACACTTCGCAAAATAACAGGTGCGATGGTGTCTCTGAGGCCTCCACTGGGTCTTCCTTTTTTTGCACAATCTGTGAAGGAAAGTAAAAAAAGAAATACAATGGGGATGTATAAAAGGCGATATGTTTTTGAGTGATATTGCTGCTGCATAGTTCCTAACAAAAATAGGAAAAGTTTTACTGTAACTCTAGCTAAACAACCGCGAACTCTATCACAGAGAAATAGCCATGGTAGCGATACTAATTTTTATATTTTCAGCTTGTTGTAATTGCGTTGCGCAACTCTTTAGCGTAGCACCGGTGGTAACAATATCATCAACAAGTAAAATATGTTTGTTTGCAATTTTTGCTTTGTTTGCAAGAGTAAATTTATGATGTTCTTGGATTCTTTTAAGTCTTGATTTAAAAACTTGGGAGTCTGTTTTTGAGACCTTCACAAGTACATCCTCTAGGTAGTCAACTCCCAGGGCCCCAGCGATTGCCCTGCCAAAACCGGTTACTTGATTGTACCCTCTGGTTTTTTCTTTGTTTTTGTGAAGCGGCACACCCACTACTGCATCTATGGTATTGTAAGCTTTTATTTCAGAGAGTTCTGCTCCAAGCCAGTGGCCCAGAAATGGGCTTATTTCTTCTTGTTTTTTATATTTTAAATTGTGCAGCAAGGATTGAGTAATGCCCTTTTTTTGAAATACTAAAAGCGCAGTGGCCTCTTGTATATCCACCCTGCCGTAGAAGATTTTTTTTAAGGTGTCTGCTTTTGTTTTATGAAATCCAGCCAATGGAATTTCATGTCTGCAGGTGGTACAAATAATTTGCTCCTTGCCGCCAAGAACTCCCTGACAGCCATTAAAATTTTTGGAAATAAAAGATCCAAAAAAGCATTGCGGATGTGAATCATTACTTTATAGTTTTAGTACCTTTGGCATCTGTAATGTAATAAATTAACATCAAAAACACATCATGACAACTCAAAGTAATAACAATAAACTGGCAAAAATCCTAATAGCGGTGTTGCTAGTTTTGTTGGTGTCCTTGGCAGGGTATACCTATTCATTAATCCAGCAAAATAATGAAACTGTGCTCTTTTTAGAGGCAGATAAAGCTAAGGTTCAAGATGAATTGAAATCACTTGTTGCATCCTACAATGAGATGTTGCAAGATCAAAAAAGTAAAGATGAAGAATTGATCGCCGCGAGAGATCGCATTTTAATTCTTCTAGACTCTGTAAAGGATTACAAAGCCAATCTTTCTGATATTGTAAGATATAAAGCACAGCTAAGGGGTTTGAAAAATGAGCGTACCCAGCTCTTTAAACGTGCAGATAGCTTATTGGCTGTTACTGAGCGTTTAACCAGAGAAAAAGACAGCACAACAGTAGTTTTAAACAAGACCGTTAGAGCTGTAGACTCTGTGACTACATCCAACATTCAAATGTCTTCATATTTAAAAAAGGGGGCATTGATTGACATTGCTAGTGTAAGTGCAACGGCTATTATTGTTCGTAAGGGAGGTAAAATCAAACCAACCAGCCGCGCTGGTAGAGCAGATAAAATTCAGGTATGTTACACCATAGCTCCTAATGTTTTGACCCAACCAGCAGAGCGGTTATTGTATGTCCAGGTTATAAATCCAGAGAATAACATAATTGGAGACAAATCAAACATCACCTTTGGTCAAGATGTACTTACCTATAGTGCAAGCGATACTGTTTTTTATGAAAACCAGGCCCTAGATGTGTGTACTATTGTTGGCGGGACAAGCAAGGAGTTGATAAAGGGGATGTATACCATCTCTATTTTTGATGCTGATAGGCAAATAGGGAGCACAACACTTATGTTAAAATAGGATTTCAAAAAATACTTAAAAAATAAAATCTGCTGCCATTGTATGGCAGTGGATTTTCATATTTTTGTGCTATGGCAAACAATGAAGATCAATTCAAAAAAGTAATTTCTCATGCAAAGGAGTATGGGTACATCTTTGGTTCTAGTGAAATCTATGACGGGCTTAGTGCAGTATATGATTATGCTCAAAATGGTGTAGAATTAAAAAAGAACATACGAGAATACTGGTGGAAAAGCATGGTGTATATGCACCAAAATATTGTGGGGTTAGATGCAGCAATACTAATGCATCCAAAAACCTGGAAAGCCTCTGGTCATGTAGATGCCTTTAGTGACCCACTTATTGATAACAAAGACTCAAAAAAAAGATATCGTGCAGATGTTCTAATCGAGGATCATGCAGAGAAACTTGAAAAAAAAGTTCAAAAAGAAATCACCAAAGCCAAAAAACGTTTTGGTGATTCTTTTAACCAAACAGAGTTTGTTACTACCAACACAAGGGTGATTGGCTACAGAGAGAAAAAAGCTGAAATACTCTCTACCATGGCCCGTCTGCTAGAAAAAGATGACCTTGCTGGGGTAAAGTCACTCATAGAAGAATTAGGGATTGTTTGCCCTGTTAGCGGCTCTAAAAACTGGACAGATGTAAAACAATTTAATTTAATGTTTGGCACAAAGCTTGGCGCATCTGCTGAAACGGCCACAGATTTATTCTTGCGTCCAGAAACAGCACAAGGTATTTTTGTTAACTTTTTAAATGTGCAAAAAACGGGAAGAATGAGAATCCCTTTTGGTATTGCACAAACAGGAAAGGCGTTTAGAAATGAAATTGTGGCAAGGCAATTTATCTTTAGAATGCGTGAGTTTGAGCAAATGGAAATGCAATTTTTTGTTCGCCCAGGACAGGAGATGAAATGGTACGATTACTGGAAACAAACAAGACTAAAATGGCATCATTCACTGGGTCTTGGTCCAGAGAATTATCGTTTTCATGACCATGAAAAGTTGGCTCATTATGCCAACGCAGCAACAGATATAGAGTTTAAATTCCCTTTTGGATTTAAAGAGTTGGAAGGCATTCATTCTCGTACAGATTTTGATTTAAAAGCCCATGAGGCCCATAGCGGTAAAAAATTACAATTTTTTGACCCTGAGCTCAAAGAAAGTTACACCCCATATGTAGTAGAAACATCTATTGGTCTTGATAGAATGTTTTTGGCTGTATTTAGCAACTCTTTACAAGAAGAAACCCTGCAGGATGGCTCTACAAGAACTGTCTTGAGATTACCCGCAATTTTGGCACCTGTAAAAATTGCTGTATTCCCACTTATAAAAAGAGATGGGTTGCCAGAGCTTGCAAAACAAATAATTGAAGATTTACAGTGGGATTACAATGTGTTTTACGATGAAAAAGATGCCGTTGGTAAACGCTACAGACGTCAAGATGCCAATGGTACACCATTTTGCATTACCGTAGACCATCAAACTCTTGAAGACAAGACAGTGACCATTCGCCACAGAGATACTATGGAGCAGCAGCGCATTGCCATTTCTGAAATCTCTGGTGTGGTTGCACAGAGCTTGTCTATGAAACATTGGCAACAATAAGGCGCACCTTCTACATTTAAAAAGATCCAACGTCCTTATTTTTTTGGGATAAATGTTCTCATTTTCTCATTAAAAACTCACTATCCTAGCACATTTTTTTTTGAAGCTCCTATTATATATATCTTAGCAACTTAAATAATAATCACTGATATGAAAATTAAATTACTAGCACTTCTTGGTTTTATGTTATCCTCAAGCTTAATGCATTCGCAAACACAACCTACAAAACCAGACTATGTTGGAGAGCTTCAGTTAGTCACTGTTACTTCTTCTTTGTCCTCAAAAATGGATGAACTTATTTCTACTCCAACATCAGGAGAGGTAAGAGATGGGAGGTACTCCAAAACCAGAAGGCCTAAAAGAGAGGTAATTGCTGGTAAGGGCTCTACGGGAGACTTACTTTCTAAAAATCCTCACCTATTAACTGGAAGCGTAAAAATGAACTCTGCAGATGCCGTATGGGATGCAGGGTATACAGGTTCTAATCCAACAGACCCTGCATTAGCAGTGGGGCCAGAACATGTTTTTGTGGTTTGGAATACAAAATTTGCAATTTTTGATAAAGATGGAAACGAATTAATTGGTTCAACCAACCCTAATCCATCGATATTTCCTTCTAATGGATGTTGTGACCTTACGGTTTCCTATGATAGCGCTGCAGATAGATGGGTTATTTCATACTTAGGAGGGGGTGCTCAAATAGCAGTCTCACAGACTGGAAACCCAATTACTACAGACTGGAACATTTACAATATTGGGACTGTTAATGATTACAACAAGCTATCTGTTTGGAGTGATGGTTACTATCTAACAGATCAATCAAACGGCAACAGGCTCTATGCTATGGACCGATCTGCCATGCTTGCAGGTGCAGGATCTGTATCCATACAAGGATTTCAATTACCAGGGATGGCAACTTTTGGATTTGCATCTCCTCAGGCATTGAACGTTACAAGCTCAGATATGCCTGCTTTAGGAAACGCACCTATCGTATTTTTTCAAGATGATTCTTACGGTGGTGTTTCTCAAGACCATATTAAATTTTGGAATGCAAATGTAGATTTCTCAACACCTGGGAACTCTTCTATCTCTGCGCCACAACAAATTCCTGTAACACCATTTACGTCTATTTTTGATGGGGGTTCTTTTAGCAATCTAGCTCAACCAAATGGAGGTAGTGTTCTTGATGCATTGCAAGGGATTGTAATGAATCAAGCACAATTCAGAAAATTCACAACACACAACTCTGCGGTATTTAACCATGTGATTGATATTGATCCAACTGGAGGTAAAAGAGCTGCAGTGAGATGGTATGAATTTAGACAAACTTCAGACGGTGCCCCATGGAGTCTATATCAAGAGGGTACGTATACATCACCAGATGGCAAACATGCTTGGAATGCTAGTTTAATGATGGATAATCAAGGAAATATAGGTATGGGATACTCAGCGATGAGTGTTCAAGGAAATGGAAATACCGAGGTAGGATCTTATTACACGGGTAGATTTGCATCAGATCCATTAGGAGTGATGACTGTAACTGAACAAGTTATAGCTCCTGGAGACGCTGCTATCTCTGGAGGTCGATATGGAGATTACAGTAAAATTGATATTGATCCCAGTGATGATGCAACTTTTTATTTTACTAATGAGGTGCATACCGCTGGTGCTCCTGGAAATTTCAGAGCAGCCAATGTAGGTCGTTTTAAGATAGCTCCAGATGCTGAAGTAGATGCTGGTATTATTGCTTTTGTTACTCCTGTGGACGGAGATCTTTCTTCCACAGAACCTGTAGAGGTTGTTGTACGTAATTTTGGAACTGTTAGTCAGTCAAACATTGAGGTAAGTTTCACCTTAGACGGTGGAACACCCGTAACAGAGGTGGTTCCAGGGCCAATTGCTCCTGCAAGTAATATCAATTACACGTTTAACGCGACGGTAGATATGAGCGTGGATGGGCAAACTTACAACCTATGTGCACGAACCAACCTCACTGGAGATGAATTAGCAGATAACGACCAATTATGTACTGATGTAACCTCTTTACTTGGCCTAGATACAGGGGTAGTGGCAATCACTTCTCCAGTAACTGGAAGTGGCTTGTCTGATGCTGAGGTCGTAACCATAGAAATTGAAAATTTTGGTGCTACTACACAAACATCAATTCCAGTATTTTATTCTTTAGATGGAGCAGCGCCTGTTACTGAAACTTATACAGGGTCAATAGCACAAGGCGCTACAGACACCTATTCATTTACTACAACTGTAGATTTATCTGAACTTACAGATTATGTAATTGTTGCAGGTACAGAACTTCCTGGCGATGACAATCCATTAAACGATGATACTTCTGCTGAGGTATCAAACTTTTTATGCCAACCTGAAATAAACTGCACTCTTGGAGATGGTTTAACTTTAGTTTCTGTTGAAGAAATCAACAATTCTTCAGGAT